>Ga0115557_1001658_pt1 | contig 15345 bp, 7 predicted proteins | sample COGITO_mtgs_1104_FD_87280 | JGI IMG/M metagenome (GOLD analysis project Ga0115557, IMG submission 87280) | Pelagic marine microbial communities from North Sea - COGITO_mtgs_110421 | ecosystem: Environmental > Aquatic > Marine > Epipelagic | place: Germany:Helgoland, sampling site Kabeltonne...
CCGGCTGCGGCGGCACCAGCACCGGCACCAGTTGTGAACACTGGACGAATCGTTGCCACGCCATACGCGAAGAAGCTCGCGAAGAAGTCGAAAATTAAGCTCGAAACAATCAAGGGTACTGGATTGAACGGTAGAATCACCGGCGAGGACGTCGAGAAGGCGGCTGGCATCGCGCCGGCGGCGAAGCCTGCTGCCGCGGCGGCAGCGGCTCCAGCTGCTGCGGCGCCATCTGCCAAGCCGGCACCGGCGCCGTTACCGGCTCCGGCGGGTACTGCGACCCCGTTACCGCCGATGCAAAAAGCCGTGGCGAAGAACATGCTCCCGTCGTTATCGGTTCCGGTGTCTCGCGTGGCCATGCCAATCTGCACGGATAAATTAGACCAGCTCTACCAAAAATTGAAACCAAAAGGCGTGACGATGACGGCGCTGTTGTCCAAAGCCATGGGTAACGCGTTAGCGAAGCACCCGATTATGTTTGCTTCTTACCACGATGAGTCCCAATCCATCGTGTACAACGACGAGGTCAACATTGCCTGCGCGGTTGCTTTAGACGGTGGTTTGATCACGCCGGTGTTGCGAAATGTTGCCAACACGGACGTGTACGAAGTTGGGCGCCAGTGGAAGGAGTTGGTTGGCAAGGCCAAGTCTGGGAAGTTGGGGCCGGCGGATTACGCCGGCGGTAACTTTACCATCAGTAACATGGGTATGTTTGGCGTTTCCGCGTTTGACGCCATCTTGCCGCCGGGGCAAGGTGCGATCATCGCGATCGGTGCGGGTATTAAGACTGTTGTTCCGATCGATGGTATGATTGGGGTGAAGACGATGATGACTGTGAACGTCACCGCGGATCACAGACACATCAATGGGGACGTCGCGGCTGGGTTCTTGAAGACTTTGAAGGAAGTCATCGAAAACCCAGACGATTTGACCTTCTAAAGTAAAATGTTCTACTGACGAGAAAAAAGAAAGAGGGAGAGAGAGAAGGGATAGCATACGATTTAATATGACACGTTACTAAACTATAACTAAATTTATTGCATGCTTTCTATTATTCAACTATCGCTAAAAAGAAATATATCTAATGGGTTGACCCCCACGAGCATTGACACATGGGACACGTTGACTTGGAGGAAGTCGTGAACCACTTCATCAAACAATCGCCGTGATAACTATTCGAACACTGTCTGCACGTCGCTTCTGGTTTACGACCGTTACTTTTTGCAAGAACTTGGTAACAGATCGGGCACGGTTCCGCACCTTCAAAGAACTTATCCACAAACTTGGACCATTTCAAGATGGCAATCAAAATAGAACCGCGCGTCGTCGATGTCGCCGTCGTAGAAGAATCGTCCTCGATTTCGTAATTCTCTTCTTCGGCGTCGTTCAGCAAGCCACTCCCAGAGCTCAACATAGTTTTTAAACTCAAAAGCCAAAAGCGGCTTCGACGTTCGCTCACGCCAACGCGTTTGCTCTCGCGAGGTTCCGCCGGTTTCAACGGGAACGTCGCCGGGATATCGATTGAAATTTCCATGAAACTCTCGTCGATGTCGTATCGAGCTACGATTGCGGACATTTTTTCGGAATATCTCACAGATAGCGCATCCGATACATTCTCCGAGGCAAACGAGCTTCGCAAGTTTTGAAACCTTTCGGTGTCGGCAATTTCACGATCGAGAAATGCTTTGCGGAAAATGTTTTCGCAGATGAAATCGAGGTCGTTTACGAAATCTTTCTTTGCCTTCTTCCCGTCGAGTTCGCGATAGGCTGAACGCGAGATGGAAGGAAAGTGTTCGATGAAAGATCCAACGAGTGCGAGGAATACTCTGGGAGGAATATTATCCGTTATGCTTGCTTTTGAAAGCGCACCGTAACGATGTCGCAGCGGCGCAAACGCTCGAACAGTTTCGGCGTGACTCCCGTAATCGCACACAGTTATGGCTAGCTCCGATGATTCGCCTTCGTCGACGTTTTCATCTTCTGTCAAGAGCGATGCAAGCTCGTAAAACGGTGCAGAGTTTAAAACGCGGTTGAACGCGTTGGAGACGATGGAACTTTTCGAGTTTATCTTCGCGATGTATTGAATTAAACGCAATTTTGCGCGTCTCGGTACTTCTACGCGACTCGACGATAACGCTCGGAAAACGAGAGACCACGCGTAATCTACGTTCGTAACACCTGAGACTTGAGATTTGACCATTTTTTCTTCGTCGTCATCGTCGTAATCATTGGCACGTGATTTGCGCCCCTCTTTTTTGAGTATTGCGACGAGATTTTCACGCAGACCATATTTTGTGAGGAACTGTTGTTCCGCCATTTCCTCCAATTCCGAGTCCATTTCGGGTTCCTCCTTCTCGCCGTAGTCGTCGTTGTCGTTATCACTCGCGGCGGCTTTTTGTAACTTTGCATCTCTGTAAAGTTTCTCAACTATTGCGTCGATTTTGTTTACATCGTTGAATGAACAATCAATGCCAAAACAGGCGGCGCGAACGACATCGTCCGAGGAGAGCACGGCGAACGCGACGTACGCCGCCTCTCTTGGAGTAAAACGAATGTTGTCATCCAACAACGCGTACATTGCATTCAACGACGACGACGAGACTTCACTTTCAGGAAGCATCGTTCCTGCAAAATATTCAAAACGACGCATCGCCAACGAGCAACACATCGAGCTTGCAAAAATAGCCTCCGTACCGTCGCCCAAGATGGACGCGAGCGCCGCCGAAACTTCTCTCAAAATCGGTTCCATGATTTCTGCGCGGTCTTCGCTCTCTTCCGAATGAATGTGCTCGAAAAGCGCGGCACTGAAATTTATCAAGGGTTCTAAAGCTGTCGCGAGCAGTACTCGACGAATTCTTGGCCATTTTGCTCGCGCGAGCGATTTGGCCAAAGTTTGGCCAAATTCTCCGGATTTACTCGCAAAAGCGACCACGTCGCCGCCACTTTTTAAGGTGGCAAGATCCACATCCGTGGAAATATCCTCCATAGGATTCATTTCGTCCATGTCTGTATTGTAATACAAACCGTATTCTTCCACATCCTCGTCATCTGAAATACGAGGCGTTGCGACTGCGATTGGGAATCTCTCGATTGAAGCTAGGCAAGACGTCGCGAGTTCAAAAAGATGAAACTTTCGGTCGACGACGCGACCACCGTGAACTTCCAATTTCACTTCGTCTTCGACGACGTGCGATATTTTCCCGAGATATATCCGACTGATTCGCGCAAACGAGTCAATCCAACCAATCATGGATTCAAAAACACCCACCCAGGTCTTCTCGTCCAGCTCCGAAGATGTTTTCGCGCTCGAGAGTATCGCGAGATGAATCCTCGCGGAATCGATTTCATTCTCAATGGCGAGGTCATCGTCGGTAGATGCGTCGTGAAACTCATCCTCTTCATTTGAACCTCCGCCGAGCGTTTTAAGTCGAGCTGCTGTCGCTTTGTCGCTTTGTGCGCGCGTTTCGATGGCGATCCACACGGCGAGAGCAAACGCTCCGATTTCGTCCGCTCGCGCTCCGGTTCCGTCCGCATTTCGGACGTTGAATTCGCTGTGTTTCTGCATCGCGTTCGAAATATACGAATCGGAAACAAAATACGCAAACAATCGCGACGCTGGAAGAAACGGTTGGCTCGTAATGTTCACTGAACGATCTTTGTAGTACCTCTCGATTCTTTCGACGAGGCATCGAAGAAAGGCATCCATCCATTCTCCTCTGTGCAAAAGTTTTGGAACAACGTGTACGAGTATTCTCGTCTTTTTCGAGCACGAGTCGAACGAAAGAGCGTATTTTAGCACTGAATCATCGTGAGGATACTCACACACAGTCTCGTCGTTCTTCCAAATGAACCCGTAAGAAATGAGAATTTTCTTGCCAAGCATGAAGTCAGCCGGAGATTTCGTCGGCAAAGACACGAGTTCCCACGCGAGTTGGTCGTTCTGAGTTGCAACGAGTGCGTCGAGTACGGCATCGCGCAAATTCTCACGCTTCGCGACGGCCGAAAGAAGTCCACCATGCTTTGGCGCCAACTCCGACATCGTCGCGATGACTGTATGCGCGCTCGCGACTAAACCGTCGCTACTACCGGCGTACTTCTTCACGTAGGCATCGACAAGTTCGTGCCAGCTGCCCAGCGCAGACGCAATAGCGTGCGCAAGCTCTGCAGAATCGCTCATTTTCTCTGACATTTCCAAAAACGTGTTTGCAAAAACATCGTTCGTAACTTCAAAACATCCGCATAACACCGCGTGCGCAAACTTTGTTTGAATACTTAAGGACGTGACGTCGTCGTCTCTTGCGATTGCCTCCGCGATGTACGCTGTTAGCGGGTTTTTCAAAGCAGCGCAAGACTCAACAGTACTGTTCGCTCTCCTTACGTCGCTGTGCGAAGAGCGGAGGAAGGCATACCAGGACGAATCACCGCGAGCGAGTTCGCACAATCTCGAAAAGTCACGCGCGACACCGTCTTCTTCGTCTCCATCTTCGTCTTCGTCATCTTCATCGACGTCACTGTCTGCTTCTTCTAAAGCTACATAGTTGTCGAACACGTCTTCGTTGTTTGCGATGATGTCTTTACACCTATTCATAAACGTTACTGCGACAACTTTTTCGGCCCAAAAGTTGAGAAGCGCTTCTTCTTTCGCAATCTCTGGTGGCGGCGGCCACGAAAAGTCGCACAAAATATTTCGCGGTATAGACTGAGATGATGTTTTCTCAACAGCCAGCGACAGCGAGTTCAGCCCTTTCTTATACGCATCGACACTCAGAGCAACGCGAACGAGCGCGGTGTTACTTGCAAACGCTTTCACAAAGTCCACTTCTGCTTTAAACGCTTGGCTCGACGGCGTCGTCGACCCTCCGTTTTCACTCTCAACGACAATATTCTCACACGCTCTTACAAAAGCATCATCGATGACGGCGCATTTTAAATCTTGCTTTTTGTTATCTGCGACGAATCTTTTGAGCAAGGCGAGTATGTGAGGAAGCGCGACTTCGAGCTTTTGCGTCTTCAAAATATGTTCGCAATGTTTCGACCACGTCTCCGCGCTCGCAAATTTCAATGCTGCGAAGAGCGATTCAATCGACGACGTGGTATCCACTACAGCGGTAGCACCATCTCCTCGTGCAATAGTATCTTCGCGCTTTTGTTTTCTATTTATGGTCACGCGACCGATAAAACTGGCAACTTCGTCGGCACCGCCGAACGAATCTGGACTGAGCGTCTCAATCGCGAGCGCCAAAAATGTATCGTCTGTACCTCCATGTTTCTCTTCGTGTCCTTGTATCGCGTTCGCAAAGCTCATCTTAAGTTCGAGCATTTTCTCGTGAACTTCTTTAGGAACGAGCGCTCCTTTATTCGAAAGTTCGAGAACGATTGCTTTGAATTGCTCGCATATACTCGTACCTCGCGACGGATTCTCGTCGTAGGAAACGACCAAAAATTCGCCGAGACTTTCCAACGCTTTCATGACTACGCCTTGCGGAAACGCCGTCGGTTTGGAGGCGAGAGAGGCTAAAGTTTTGGCAGCAACGTCTACCCATCTCGACGTAATGCTATCGGTGCCATTTCGAGCTTCGAGGGCACGCGGTATCCATTTCTCGACGAGGAGTGTCTTTAGAAGTGTTTCTTTTTTCTCATCCGCGCGTAACCATCTCAACAACGCGAACAAAGAGCACTCCATGGAAGCTTTTGCGATAGCATCTGCCTCTGCGTTTTTAGATTGAAACTGTTCGCAATCTTCCGCACCTCGCAGTGCGGCGTTGACGATATTTATCGTGTTTTTAAGACATTCTTCATCTTCTCCTTCGCCGCCAGTCGATTGCGGAAACGAAAGAGACGCGAAGAGCGGCAACACGCACGGCGCGCACCCAACCGCCGCACCTTCAAAAGCATTTGCAAACCCTCTCACGATGGCTCCATCGATAACCGTTCGACTCAGCTCTGGTAGCAAATCCCACACCGAGAGATTTTTTGCGCACCATTGTGCGTGGGATAGTCCCGCGGCCAACTCCCACGCTCTGGTTAAACACAACGAATCGTCTTCTTTTTCTATTCGGCTGAAGACGTTTTCGAGCACTTGTTTAGCCGTTCGCTCGTCGCAAAACGTGGCGAACGTAATCACAGCAGTACTATTATCTTCGTTTTCCGTTTCGCACTTGTCCAAGAAGAGCTTTCTCAGGCAATCCAAACTGGCGCCTCGTAAACTCGTCGACGATTCTAACATCATCACTTTACGCAAGTACTCTAAACTTTCTAACGCGCTTTCCAGCGCCTCTTTAACCGTCGTTATGGTTTTCTTCTCGCCATCTTCTCCTTCTAGACTTGACGTCGCCGTCGTTGGCGTGACCTCGCCTTCACGAAATTCCTCAAAACCAAACACGTCGACGACGTACTGACCAATCGCTCTCACGCTCGCGCACGCGTCCCGCTCGATGACGTCTCTCTCCTTCCCACTATTACTACCGCCGCCTCCTTTCATACTTCCTCCTCCAAACTCAGTCATCGCTCTGTGCACCGACTCTTGCACCAATTCGAAAAAATCCACCGCAACGAACCGCAAAGCCTTCGCCCGCCTCGTTTTCGTCGTAAATATCCTCCGAAACCCGGTCTCGGCTTCTTTCGCGACGTTTTTATCGCCATCGCACCTCGCCAAAAGTATCAACGGTATCGCCGACGTCGTCCCGATGCACTTGGCCAACCTCTTCCCGCTTCTCTCGCACATCAAGTTATGCACCTTCACTGACAGTAGCCTCGCCTCATCCGTCGTCGTCCCTCCGCTCTTTTCGTTTCTCAAACACTTCGAGTGGACCCGCGTCCACATCGGCAACGCGTCGGACACGATGACTTCAATCTCTTCGTTCTTCTTCTTCTTCTTCTTCGCGTCGTCGTCCTCGTCGTTCCCGCTACTACTCCTCCCAACACCCATCTCTTTCTCCTCCTCCGATAAAACCTCTACCATTTGCTCTAACCCTTTCTTTTTCGATTGTTGGTTCGGTTTCGCCGCTAAACCTATCGCTCTCATCAGACGCTCTCCAAAGACGGAAGCGCCTCCCGCGAACGAGGACAAAGACGACTGTTGGTGGTCCAATTTCATCATCATCGAGACGTCCATTCCCACATTTCCGCTTGTAGTAAAACCACCACCTAATGGGGATGAAATCGACGACGCGCGTTCGTTCACGATCGAAGCCGTTCCCGAGTACCCGCCGAATCCAAAACTGCTCGAAAGAATGCATCATTGCGTAAGAGAAAGAGAGAGAGAGAGAGAACGTCAGATTGAAACGTCGAAAAGTCGGTTACAGATTTTCTCTCCGCTCGAAACGTGACGCGTGTACTACTCGTAAGAGTACGAAGACAACACTCGAATACCTGGGTGGTCCTTTTGCCAAAGCCGAAGCGTTTGCGAAGATGCTTTTTTCTCCGTCTTCGTTTTCTCTCGCGCGTTGTCGGCGTTGTTGTTTGCCCATGTTTTGTGTATCTATTATTACGAGGAGATGAGGGAAAATGTCTGTCGTTTCGTCGTCACTTTTCCTCCTTCGACGAAAAGATTAAATCACGATGCAAAGCTCTTTGTTTTCTGCGACGCGTTGCACTCCGACGTCGAAAAAACTCGTCGAAAGAGTGAGACAAAGAAGAGGATCTTTGCGTCGTGTTTTTCGAGCAAAATCGTCGTCGGCAGAAGAAGAAGAAGAAGTGACGACGACGAAACGACAGACATCGATGACGACGACGATGAGAGAAAAATATCCAAAGTTTTACCACGAAGACGGGGAAGTGTCGTCCCTGTCCACGTCGCGAAACTTACAGGAAAAGTACCACACGTTCGAAGGACACGCGATACGGTACGTGAAAGGAACGTCAAAACACGATGATGAGAAACCAAACGTTATATTAATTCACGGTTTCGGCGGGAACGCGGATCAGTGGAGAAACAACACGAGTTATTTTGCCAACGAGAAGAAATACAACGTGTACGCGTTGGATTTACTCGGGTACGGGTACAGCGATAAACCGGATCCGACCGCGCCGGGGAGAGAGAAGAACGATATTTATAATTTTTACACGTGGGCGAGACAGATTAACGAATTCATCGAGACGGAGATGGAAGGAGAGGATAAGAGAGCGTTTTTGATGTGTAACTCAGTCGGCGGCGTGGCCGGATTACAAGCGGCGTTGGATAAACGGGAGAATATTTTGGGATTGTGTTTGATTAACATCAGCATGAGAGGGTTGCACGTGACGAAACAACCGGCGTTTGCGAAACCGATAATCGAGGCGTTTCAGACGTTTTTGAGAACGTCGCCGATTGGGCCGAAGTTTTTCGCCAACGTCGCGAGGAAAGAGACGGTGTCGAACATTTTGAAGGAGGCGTATCACGATTCGGGAGCGGTCACGGATGAATTGGTGGACGTAATTTTGAAACCAGGCATGACGGAAGGTGCGAGTAAAGTATTTTTGGATTTTATTTCCTATTCCGGTGGGCCGTTGCCGGAAGATTTGTTACCGCAAGTGAGCCAAGGGGAGAACGCGACGCCGACGTTGATGTTGTGGGGGGAGAAAGATCCGTGGGAGAAGATGGAAGACGGGAGGAAGTTGTACGAAAAATACGCGAACGCTGGGTTTACCGTTTTGAAAGGTGCCGGGCATTGCCCGATGGACGAAAATCCAGCGCTGGTGAACCCGTTGATGAGCGAGTTTATCGAGAGATATTCATGAAAAAATGTTGTAAAAACAATAGACTTGAAGAAGGGACACGCGTAGCAAACGAACCAAACGATTTTGAACTCTTTTTCTCTCTCTCTCTTTCTCTCTCTCTCTCTTCGTTTCGACAAACATTTCCAGCTCAGTAATGTAAGGCTTTTGATTTCAGTATGATACAAACATTCATTGGAAAGAAGACCATTCTCTTTGTAAAAGAGAAAAAACAAAAGATTTCGTCATCGCTAGTCGAGAGGAGGAGGAGGAGGAAGAAGGAGAGAAAGAGAGAGACCAAACCGCCGCTCGCCGCTTCTACTCACACCACCAACAAAAGCGCATACATCAATTTATATATACTTTTATAATGAACCAACAATTTCGTTCGAATTAAACAACAACGTCTTATACTCTTCTTAAGCAGACTCCCCAATCGTCTTTTCGATGATATCCGAGTCCCCCGCGTCCAAGATGCTCAAGCACGACACTCTGTAAAACCTACCGCACGCCGTCCCCAAGTCCACGTTGTTCCCGGTGTAATGGTGCACGCCGGTTTTCGCCAACATGGCGTAGTATTCAATCTCGGATTTTCGCAACGGCGGAACGTTGTTCGCGATGAGAATGAGTTTCGCTTTCCCGGAGCGAAGGGTTTTGAGGACCGTTTTGTACCCGAGCTGTTTTTGTTTAAGAGAGAAGAAGAAGAAGAAGAACACAAACGATGAGAACGCTTCGCTTTGCGAAAGAAGAAAGAAAAAGCGAGAGAGAGAGAGAGAGAGAGAGCGCCCGCGAGAAAGAGCTCGAGCATCGTCCGAAGAGAGTAGTACACCTCGAGAAGAAGGGCCGCCACACAAAATCTCAAATCTTTTGGTTTTGGACCCTAGAAGAGAGAGAGAGAGAGAGATCGCATCGAAACCAATCGCTTTCGTTCGTACCGTGTACTTCCCGGATCGCATGACAACTTGTAAACGGTTGTTGATGCCTTCTTGCGTTTTCTTCGACGAAAGTTTCGACATTTTAAAAAGACTGACTGTGTGTGTAATAAACTCGCCTTCTTAAGCAGTGACGCCGCGAATTTCTTTTGACTGTGAGGACATTTCACCCACAAAACGAGGACGGCGTTTTGCTTGGTTTCGAATTTAGGGTTTATAGTAACCCTAAATTGAAAGCGAATCAAGAGCACACGAACGAGACAACGTATGGTAGTAAACGCCTTTGCCGTACGGCGGAAAGAGAGAGGAAAGGCGTCAAAAACAAGAACACCGCAACGCAACGAGCCGCCTGTAACGCAGAAGAACAACGACAACTTTTCACGTCGTAATATCACAAAAGAAGGCGCGAGGAGGACGCAAAAACAAAGGCACAAGAAGAAGAGAAAAAGATGAGGATTTCGATTGGTTTTCTCCAAATCTTCTTCCTCTTGTGTATTGCCGCGCCGACGAGGACGACGATTTGTTTCGCGCTGAAGCAAAGCGATGATGGAAGTTCCGTGCCTTCCTCGAGAGGAAGAGGAGGAAAGAAATCGTCATCAAAATCATCATCGTGGCGGGGCAACGCGGCGACGAAACGACCGGATGATTTCAAAGCGTTCCAAGCGAAAGACAACATGGAGGAGCTCGAATTCGCCACGTTTTCCAGCGGAGATTTTGCGAAAGCGGAAGCGCGGTACGGGTGTTTGCGAGACGTATTCGCGACGAACGTCGGATACAGTTCTCTCAACGCGGATTGGCGGCAAAGATTTAAAGTTGGCGAGAAAGAGCGCGTGTTGATGCAAGGCCATCGCGTGAGCGGAGACGACGTGGAAACGGTTCGCGTGTACTACGAAGGCGGGATGCGGACGTACAAAACGTTGCTCGACATGCACTTTCAGATGTTGGAACCGGAACCGTGGGTGGTGAGAAGAGGTCAAGGCGACTCGAAGATGTACGCGCACGCGATATATCCGCACACGCAAGAGCAGCTGAAAGCGGCGACGGAAATCGTAAAAGAGAAACACGAGAAGAGGATTGGACCGAGAGGCGAACGCGTGGCGACGAAAATCGTCCAGAATTTACGTAAAGACGACGGCGCGTTTAACTTTCGCCCGGTGGAACGAGAAAAGCAAAAATCCCAGCTGATGAACAGAGTAGAGTTACAAACCACCCAAGCGAAATGGAATACGGACGAGCACTTTAAGAACGACTCGTGGGTGTTTAACTCCACCGAGGCGATGTTCGTCAACGGCTACTTAGCCGGCGCGTGTAGCCAAAACGACCACGACGGTTTCGAAAAACCCCACGACGACGTGGAGAACACGCTCCGATCCTTCGAGATGAATCTCGAGCGGTTGGAGAGTTTAGGATTAGTGCACTTACACCCGGACGTGGTCATGGTGCCTCCGTTGGGCGGTAAAAAACAACTGGACAAAGATAGAGAGGAGATGTTAAAGAGGCAAGAAAGGATCAAGCGAGGTTTGCCCGAATTTGAAGACTTTGACGAGTTCGATGATGAAAGCGTCAAACACAAAGACAAAGACGGAGAACTCTAGCAGTATGAGCAGTAGTAGTAGCCGCAGTAGTAGTAATAATAGCAGCAGTACTTTTGAACTCTTTTTTTGGTTCCTTTTTTCCTTCTTTTTCCCACAAAAAAAATTCAGCAAAGCGCGAGAGTTCTTCCGTAGGACGGGCGACACGAGCGGCAGATACACACACCCCGCGCAATACTATCAGATGATATGAACATGAGTAGTCGTTTATCGTAATATAGACGTAAAAAGAGAGAAACGCGCTCCCCAGAGAGAGAGAGAGAGAGAGAGACCGGTGATGATGTTATTGTTGGGGAAAATGCGGACGAGAACGACGCGCGGAAGAAGCACCCGCGCGCGCCCGCATAAAACGTTCCTCTTCCTCTTGCTCCTCTGTCTCGCGATCGCGATCGCTCTCGTCGCAGGTGAGGAGACTGAAAAAGCAGGAGCAGCGACGGCATCTCGCGATCGTCGTCGAAAAGAAAAGAAAATCACGACGACGACGACCACGGGGAAAGAAAGTCGTCCCGCGGCTAAAATGAATCAAATGGGCGAAGGCAATCATCGCGGCGTCGCGACCACCGGCGGTGGTGTTACTATCAAAAGAAAAGAAACGAACGACGAGAACGAATACGAACAGCTAAAGACGCGGTTTATCGACGCGAAGAACGTGCCGATATGGGAGGAACCGACGGAGAGCAGTTTGGTGCAATCCTCTGTGTCCTCCACCTCTTCAAGAGGGCAACGAAGCGAAGCGTCGGAGCGACGAGAGGCGCAAAAATTTAACTTCATCGGCAACGCGATGAAGATGGCCACGAAAGAGAAAGACGTGGACGCGGTCATTTCGAGTTATTTGACGAAGAAGAGCGCGGAAAGCGGCAGCCTTCCGATATCTTCCTTGGTGGAAGAAGAGCAAAGGCTCGGCGTGCCCGGGTTGATGGAGACTTTGATCGGGAAAAGAGAGGAGACGGAGATCGAGAGGAAGTCTAGGTTTCCCGAGCACGTGTTTGGGGCGACCAGGAACGTGGAGAAGAACCAAAAGACCAGAGATGGGTGGGAGCTGACGTTTAGCGATGAGTTTGATTTGGATTATTTAGATTTGGAGAAGTGGACGCCGAGGAACGGCGCGCCGACGAGCCGAAGAGGTGTTGGTGGTGTCGTTGGAAAGCCAGGCGTAGAGAACAGTGCAAACGAATTCAACGCGATGTCGCAATTAGGAGCATCTAAGAGTCATCACGGTAGTAATAGTGGAGGGGGTGGGAGTAGCGATAGTAGTAGAAGCGGCGAGAGTAGTGATATTATTAGCGGGGGCGAGAGAAGACGAAATGGCCAAAAGTCTCGAGCAGCGGCGTCGACGAGTGGAAAAGGATCATTTCTAGGCGAGCAAGAGGAAGAAACCGTCGACAAGGAGACGTGGTTTCACGAGAGAAACTGCAAAGTTGTCGATGGAGCTTTGGTCATCGCCTCGAGGAAAACGGTTGGAAAGTACGACAAACCGAAAAACTTTGACGACGATAACGACGATAACGGGGTCTTCTTGGACATTCCCGGAGCGCAAAAGTTCTCTGAATCTGAGTTTCCGTTTGAGTCGTGTTATATTGATTCGTCTAAAGCGTTTAGTCAGGTCTATGGTCGATACGAGGTGAGAGCGAGACTTCCGGGATTGTCGTACGACCCGAACGATAAAGACACGTGCGCCGGAGTGTTTCCGAGAATTGAATTACTTCCAGATCCAGATAAAACGGTACCGAAGGACGCGTGTTGGCCGAGAGGTGGCGATATTCGCGTCGCGCAGGCGTTTGGACAAGGCCGAGGCGGTCCAGGTGCGAAGATTGGCGCGGTAGAGTCTGGATTTCACTTCATGCCTTCGGGAGCGACGTGCGGGGTGGACGGGTACGTCGTCGATCGCACTCGACCGTTCGAGTTGATGAATCAAGTGGAAAAGAGCGAGTATTTAGCGATGAATTCGTCTGCATCCTCGTCGGCATCTGCGACTTCATCGTCAAGATTAGGCGAAGAGGAGAAGATCAAGTTCAACGCGGATTGGGCGAGAGAGTTCCACGTTTTTGCGGTCGAATGGGATAAAGAGTCTTTACGGTTCTTTATCGACGACGTCTTCACGCACGAAGTCAACGCGTATTCGGCTCCGATGATTCCTCGATGGCCGTTCTTCGTTGGGATTGGAACGTCAGTATCTCCGTACGGTGTCTTGGAAGCGCTAAAAAACTGTGAGCAAGACGATCAGTTTGCCATCATCGATTACGTTCGCGTGTACTCAAAGAAATCTCCGCACGAGGTCATCAACAACGAAGTGTACTTCTTCTGGTTGTTCGCGGTAATTGTATTGCCGACGTTAGCAACCATGTACTGCTCGGCAAAGTATTTGATTCGACAAGTCATTCGCGAAGATTTATTCGGGGCTGACGAAAAAGGATCTGGTAACTTTGGCGACGGTTCGTCGAACGTAGGCGGCGGTAATTCGATGGAATCTGGCGGTAACGGCGATCATCATCTCGGCATGAGTGGTAAAGTAAAAGGCGTCGCATTTGAATACTTATCGGATGAAAAGCGACGACGTCGTCGCTTGTTGCGCAAACTCAAACGCGAGATGGGCGTCGTCGATTCAATCACCGTCGGCACCACCGAACCTTTGTTGACGAAAATCTTACACGAGAAAGAGGAAATCGCGAAATCAAGAGTCGAGCGCGCGTTTAAGGACGAAGGCGCGATAAATAATGGTGTCGCCGAAGGTTTGGAAGACGACAGTTACCGTAAATACTCCAAGCAACCAAAGATGCAAAAGGAGACCAAGAACGTCGGCGGCGTGACGTTACGACTGCCGGATATCACGCCAAAGCGCGGCGGCATGCAATCGACCTATTTCAGCGAAACGAGCGATTTCACGACCGAAGCCGAAGGCGTTGGTTCTGGTGACAATCGTCACCATCGTTCTTCGGGAGGTGTAAGCAGCGATTCGGGCAGCGGTGGTCAAAGACAATACGGAAGCGGAGAGTTATGATAAAAAGCACAATAAAGCACGTTCTGATTACGACTGATAATTTCACGACGACGAGAGAAAAATTTAGCTTAGCTACTACGCATACATAGAAAAAGTTTAGACGAAGAATACAAGCGTAACACGCAGCAATCTTATTATTATTCGCGCGTTAACTACGAACACCGAAGACTACCGTCCTCTCCCTCCTCCAATTCTCCCGCCTCTTCCTCTTCCTCTCCCGCCGCCTATCTTTTTCGGCTTCAAACCCGTCACCGCTTGCGCTTCCAAAGCCGCCTCTCTCGCGAATATTTTCAGCTTATCCGGCGCGTTCGTCAACTCCGCTTTCCTCGACTGCTCTCTCGCTTCCTCTAATAACTTCTTCACGTCCTCTCCCTTCGGATTTGCAATCGCGTCCGCCTCGCTCGCGCACTTGGAGCACTTTTGCTTCCCTGGACCTTTATTTCTCAACTGGGAACGCGCGAACTCCGTTTCCGGTTTTCGCTCTTTACACTTTGAACACTCGTGTAAGCAACCTTTCTCCTCGTCGATCTTCAATCCTGCCATCGTCGTCGTCTGTATCGTCTCTTCTTCCTCGCGTTCGCTGCATCGTAAGCACACGAGCGAGGCGTTTTCGTTCGCTCGTTTCTTCTTCACTTGCGCGTGGCTGAACTCGCACGCCGGGAGTCTTTTCCTCGCGCACGCGGAGCAACTGAACGCGCCGTGCCACGAGGTCGGATGTGAGTTCGTTTCCACGCCGAGACGTTTGAGTTTTTGTTGTTCTTTTGTCTTCTCCTCCTCCTCACTCATCCTCGCTCGTACACGCTCGTCGCTCGTCGTTTCTAACGACTTCTGGAATCGAATTTCATCACAAAAGAAGACGCGCGACGGAAACGACGAGACGAGACCAACAACGAGAACATTAAGGAACTGGGGACTTTAGTCGTGCTTTTCACGAAACGACTCTGAAAATAATGACGAGTCTAAAAAAACTCTGCGTGTTTTGCGGCTCCTCCTCTGGACGCGATTCGATGTACGTCGAGGAGGCGAAAGCGCTCGGGGAATATCTCGCGTCTGAAAAGATCCAACTGACGTACGGCGGCGGATCGATCGGCTTAATGGGCGCAATCGCGAACGCCGCCTACGACGAAGGACA
>Ga0115557_1001659_pt1 | contig 15326 bp, 15 predicted proteins | sample COGITO_mtgs_1104_FD_87280 | JGI IMG/M metagenome (GOLD analysis project Ga0115557, IMG submission 87280) | Pelagic marine microbial communities from North Sea - COGITO_mtgs_110421 | ecosystem: Environmental > Aquatic > Marine > Epipelagic | place: Germany:Helgoland, sampling site Kabeltonne...
AAAAAAAGAGCCAAAAAGACCCTAAATGACCCAAAATCGAAAGAAAGATACCCAGACACCAATCGCCGAAAAAACTAACATAAGAAACTAAAGAACTGAACTGAAAACATTAACGAAAACCTAACAAGGTTATGGGCCCAAATTAACGCAAACCTAACACGTACGAACGACTTAAATAATTTACACTAATACCGTCAGCTTGGAATCAACATTAACGAAAACCTACAAATTTCCCTAAACGGAAAATGTCGTTTCTAAATACGTTTTGATATACAAATTCCTTTAATTATATTATTTATATATATATATTATAAATATGTTGAATAATAAAAATTTTAATAAATCAATAAATTTTATTATTTTTTGATAATAAAATTAAAAAATTTAAATATAAAATATTGTAATCTATTAAATTATATTTTTTTAGAATTATTTATTCAAATAATTATCAAATATATTCAAATTAATATTATGAAAGAAAATTGTATTACAAAAATGTATTTTAAATACCCGGGGTTACGAAATTCTACATTGTTGTAGGAGCAAAATTTTCCCTCTCTGGTTGCTTGTTTTTTTTTTGGCAATACCCAAAAGATTGCTGATAATCAAATAGAAAACTTATCATATCACAGCCCTAGTTCCGACCTTGCTCTCCTCAACCAGATCACCCTTCGTCTTCACCCTTACCGCTTTATCCTCCTTGTTTGCCCCGCCCCTAGCACCCCTCACAATGCCGCTAATTACACCGGCTGCGATGATTCCGCAGCTTAATTTTTGGGGATCAGAGAGGGCTGTACCCGGAATGATGGCGTACGCCCAGATCAAAGAGAGCAAGAATATCCCTGTCGTCCCCACAGAAATATGAACACTCTTCGCGTTCTGCAAAGCGTAGAGCCACACTGCCTGAAATAATGTCACATAAAGAAGCGCAAACCACCAGAGGTTCTCCCACAGCTCGGCGGTTAGGTACCCCTCATTCTTCTCGTCATGGCGAATCATCGCTTGTATATGATACACCACCGTGCCCATGGAGACCCTAAACATTCCCAAAATCCCTACAGGTACTTTGGAGAGAAATCTCTTTGTCAACAGTAGCGATCCTACGAAGCAGGTCCCCCCAGCAACAATATGTATGGCACCTTCGTCAACATCAAAGTAGCTTTCGTTCACATCGAAGAAAGGTTTCGTGAAAATGCTTGCAGCGACACCGCACAAGATAATCAATGCATTTATCGACGCCCAGAGGTCGAGGGGGGAGTTGGGGATGAAGCAGGTGGCAAGTAGTAGGAACTCAAGGGATTCCAGTCTGGACAAGACGGCTGCATCGATCACGGTCACGTTTTCCGACTGGAGGCCCATCAAGTATAACATCGGCCCAAGGACGGAGTAGAGGAGAGTGGCAAAGAACATGACTCCCCATTGTCGCTTTTTGACTGCCTTCAGCTTTGTGAAGTTGAGGTCCTTCTTGAAGAGGATGGGGAGGGTGACAAGACCCACCAGGTTGCTGCCGCACAGAACGTTGCAGGCGTTAAAGGCGCAGCAACCTTGGAATATCTTCTTGAACACGGCATCTTTGCTGGAGGCGATCAGAACGGCGGTCCCTAGAGAGAGTACCCCAAGCCCGGATTTCTTTTTCTGGTGCTTGAGAACGGTGGATGATACTCGCCGGGAACGAGGTTCAGTGAGCAAGGGTTGAGAAATGGAGGAAGAATCATCCTCGTCGTTCTCCTCTTCGGAGGAGGAGTAGTAGATTACCTCGCTCAAGTCTTCTTCATCGGAATCGACAACTCCAGAGCTCTCGTCAGTGGGAGAGAGGAGGGGAGCATCATCTTTCTCCATCACGGTGGTGGGGCAGGGGTCTGAGCGATGAAAGTTGAAGCAGGAGGGTGGTATGTCTACGTGCAGCTCACAATTCAGGGTTATATATTGAATAATAAGTATTATAAATAAAGATTCGCCTCTTCCCGAAAAAGACTATTCTGCCACCTCAAGGAACGACATGCTCCTCTGCCTCACATAAAGAAAATTCTGCATTTCTTTGCTTCCTTTGCTTTTGACCCTTTAATTTACCTTTCCTCCTCTCCCTGCCCTGCAAGCTCTATCTGCTTCCCACAATCGAAGGAAAACACCGTTATCATTGTTTCGGAAACATGCACCGCATTTTGATCCAGACCGCTTGCTACAATGTGGTCGACGGGGTTACAACTACAATTCGGAAGATTGAAAAGCATCTTCTCGATCACTACCCCGACTATCATGTTTGCATCATAACTACTAACAGCGGAGACGAAGCTAACCTTAATTTAGTGCCGCCACACCCTCGGCGGTCAATAATATATATGAACGCCTTCCCGCTACCGGTTATGGCGGAATGTGGATACGAGATTGGGAAGACCCTGTCAGATGAAAATAAAAGACAGATTGCCAAGTTTAACCCCTCGGTGATCCATGTAACGGTGCCTGACTTGGTGAACCTCGAAATTCTTGATTACGCAAAGGAGCACAATATTCCCCTCATGGCTACGTGGCACTCTAACTACATTGAGTATATGGATTACTATGAGGCACAATGGATCAAACAAATTTTACTGCAGTGGATGAGGCATACGTACTCTTTCGTCCCTAGGTTGCTGGTCCCAACAAAGTTCATTAAAGAGAGTCTGAGTAATGAATACTACCAGCTCGACAAGTGCACAAAAATTGGTATCTGGGGAAGGGGAGTTGATACAAACAAATTCTCTCCATCATTCCGGACAGAAGCTGCAAGGGCTGTTCTGGGCTTCAAACCTACCGACGTCGTTGTCCTGTTTGTCGGCAGACTAGTCAAAGAAAAGCATTGCGATATTTACATCGATGTGATGAATCAGCTCTCCAGCCAGCGCTCTAACGTTAGAGGACTTGTCGTTGGTGAGGGGGAGTACAAAAAGCGAATGGGGGCAATTCCTAACACCAAAACGACCGGCTGGCTCAAAGACGACAGTCTATCTACGGCGTATGCTATTTGCGACGTTTTTTTGTTCCCCTCTGGCAGTGAAACCTTTGGGAATGTGACGTTGGAGGCCTGTGCGAGCGGGTTGCCAATTGTCGTTGAGGAAGGTTGTAGCTCACACTTAGTTTCTTCAGAATTTCCCAACGGTTTCACCGTTAAGCGCAATGACAAGAAGAGATTCTACGAAGTTACCTTAGAACTATGCGATGATAAACAGATGCGACAAAGGTATGGAGAGAACAGCCGAAAATTTATCCAAACAAAGTACGAGTGCCAGGATGTGATTGACGAGATGCGCAAAATCTACGAGGAAGAGGAGGCGATTGGCGCTTATATTAATTCCTGCGAAGACGACAATGAAGCCAATTTTCCATGGGGAAGAGTGCCAGTCCCCTTTGTCCTTTGGTGCATGGAATGGTTCTTTTGGATTTTTGTGAGAGGAACAGTCTGGGTGGTGTGGAGTCTCCTCTTTTTCAGAACGAGACTCGGCAGGTTGCTTTCCTTTTATGGCAGAAATCGGACCGACGAGGAAAAGAGCCGCAGCAAAAGTAGCAGCAGCAACAGCAGTAGCAGCAGTGGGAGCGATGGTGACACTAAAACCACCAGCAACAAGGTTCTGGACAAATTGTGTTCTGCAGGGACGGAAGTTGCGATTTTCGTCGGCGGTATTTTTGGAACACTCTTTACAACCTTTATATTGACCTTTTTGATGAGGAAGAAAGCCAATGGCAGTAGTAATTCGAAAAATAAGTGAGAGTTTTGCCGCAAATTAAAGTGTCGTCCGTCCATTGACATATCTAGCAACTTCCATTGAAAAGGAAAACTATACAAACTCCTCATGGTGGTGCCATTGATTGTCTCGAAGGCGCAATCGTCAGACATTTTTCGAGCGAACAAAAGCTGTTCACCGTCATTCAGGCTGCCGATTACCTTTTTATGCGTCATTTTCTCTCAAAATTGCTTACTTCTCTGCTTTTCCCTCTAACCCTAACCCCTCCCTTCCCTCCACCTCAACCTCTTCAGCAGGAAAGGGTAAGCCAGTCTTTCTCGTGATGAGCATTTTAACATCCTCAATCATGGTAGATGGAGCCTCCTTAGAGCCAAAGCGCTTCCATGGTGTCCCCTCATGGTCAATCAAGAACTTTCCAAAGTTCCACCTGACATCTTTCGAGCCGTCCTGCCAAGGAATAGCATTTTTCAGATAAGAAAAAACCTCGTTGGTTTCTTTTCCATTCACATGGCTCTTCGCAAAGAATATGAACTTTTCGTCTGCGTTGTCAAACTTCTTGGCAAATTCCAGGATCTCCTCGTGGGATTTTGGTTCTTGCTTTCCAAATTGATTGCAGGGGAAAGCCAAAATTTTGAGGTTTTCGCCGAACCTATTGTGAAGCCGGACGAGATCTGTATAGTTTCTATTCGTTAGACCTCAAAAGCTAGCCACATTCACCACTATCAAGACATTGTTCTCGAAGGTCTTCATGGAGACTTTCTCACCCTGTATGTTGACAGCTTCAGTTTCGTAGAATGTATCCTTTCCAGTTCCCGTATCGGTTCCAAACAACATTTTGGTTCCCATATCTTGCAAACCGTGGAGGAAACTCCTACTAGGAGACTGTGACATGCTCGTCTAATTAGTCAGATATGTTTGTGAGTTTGAGGTGAGGTTCCGGTTAATTTTAGCCAAGAAAGAGACGCTAACGCTAGTCTCCAACTATATGTACAATAGATTTTTTACCGGTAATTCTTGTAATCTTTATAAATAGTTTTTTTGTCTCTTCTTCTCTGACTTTACTTTTTACAAGAGTAAAAGAAACACACCCTCTGCCCTAATAATCCAAAAAATTCGACCATGCAAGACCAAATGCTACCACTCTTACTTATGGTGCTCGTCTCATTCGCTGATTCACAGAGTGACGGTTGGAAGATGACAGATCGTTTCTACGGGTTCAGATATCAGATCAGTGGGAGCAAGGTGCACGAAGTTGGCTACAGAAAGTCTATTCAGGAGAAGGCTGACCTGTATAATTGTTTCGGATGGGCCCAGAATCAAGTCGACAGCCTAAATGCTTCTATCCAGAAGGTGGTTGGGGAGGTTCGGTGTAACAAGAAGTCAGGGCCGATGGTGGAGGAGTTCATAAAGAAGGAATTTCCTGCGGGTGCTGTAGTCACAGATGTGCAGACGAAGGTCTACGAGGACACGAAGATTAAGCTGCACTTCAGTCACTTTAAGATTCTAGTTGACGATAGGGAAACTTGTTTTCGAGATGAGCCTCATCAGTGTCTTGACTTTAAGTTACAGGACAAGAATGCCGTGGGTGTCTCCCCTCCCGAAAACAACAAAATAGATAAAGAAATTAACAGCAAAGACGAGTTCTAACCACAACCACTTTGCTCACACTTTATCAATTATACATTATGAAGAACAACAGTACATGTTCAGACCTATTCAGACCTGATTAGTGAAGGAAAAGTTGGGCTGGTTCATGGCTCCCCCCACACCCCCCACTTTCCCACCATCCTTTACAGCCGGCCGAGCCGGGCTGTTCTGGTTGCTACTCCTGATATCACTATCGATCCAGTTATTTCCGTCACTTATTTCGAAGATGGCAGTGACTTTGTTCTGGAAGCGTTTTTTATAGGCCATTGGTTCAATGGCACTCAACCCGTCACCCTCTACCCTTCTAAAGACAATCTTCGCGAAACGCTCTATTTTCTTTTTCATTGTCCAAGCCTGAAGCATGTCTATGACACCCATGTAGAAAAACTCAGGGCCAACAACACAGCGTGCCCTCATCATGAAGTCCTCCGCACTGTTCTCATCGTCCCCATACCCGCTGACACTTCTTCTCCTCCTCTTCCCAGCTCCCCCAACTCCGCCCCCGACGTCCTTAAAGTTGCTAAAACTAAGACTCCCGTTGCCAGCGCTCCCCACCTTGCCCCCACCCTCGTGCTCGCTGCTGCTCAAGAACCCCTCGCTGTTCCTTTCGCTTCCTACCCCACCCTCGCTTACATTGCTGCCAAAACGCCCGTCACCGCTGTAGTTCTTGTAAATACTGCCATCATTGGCATCGCTCAACCGTTTCTTTACCTTTGGCGCCAAGCTTGTCCTCCTCTTCAAATTTTTATTATTTACTGGCCACCTGTTACTTGTCTTGTGGTCCTGTATTTCGTACTCTGTCTTACAGACTCCCACAATCAAACTATAGTCCATGATACCTAAGGAGCCCAAGAGCTCGCTATCGGCAATCAGTTGCGCAATTGTCCTCTCAGCATCAGTCGGTTCCAGTCTCAATTTCTCGTTCAGATCATTGTCTTTCAAAACAACATTCGGCTGGCAGCCGCCCACACGCTGGGAGCACATGGTCTCCTCGTCCACCTGCCTGTCCTCACCATTATAAATGTAGTGCTGGTTACAATGGCGGCACCTAACTTTTTTCCCCTTGACGATGGGATCTGCGTTACGGCTCACCCAGCTTCCCTTGATATCATACTTATTGTTGATAACCCGAGTTGTATTGAAAATATTCGCCATGACAACAAAGCTGTAATCACGACCATACATTCTAATGCTGTGGCAACCGTAAAACCGCGTCAAAAAACAACCCCGATTCTTAGGATCAACAAGGTATTCCGCATAGGGGACCAGTATTCGCAACAGACAGCTCAGCTCTGTAGGAGTGGTGCTCTTTACCACATACTTGCCATCCCCGGTGAAAAACATGAATGCCCCGCTTGCCCCCTCGCTCAATTTTTCCTTGGCAGTGCTTCGGAGTGACTGAATGTAGCTGCTCGAGCTAATACCAAATGCTTCCCGGATCCTTGCAAATACATGGGGGCAAAAGTCCTTGAATTTCACCCTGCGGGTCGTCACAATGGGGCTCAAAAAAGGTTTGCTGACCTTCTTGAGCCAGCTGTTGTTGTTACTGCTGTTTATTGCGCTAAGTTTTTTTCCTCGGACTTTCTTCCCCCCACTTTCACCATCTTCCAAATCCATGTTGTCATCACTGTCAATGTGCTCTATATTACTGATATCGTCGTGGCCCATCATAACATTTGAGGTCAGATTGTGTATCGATTCATGGACCTCTTTATTTTCCATTTCGACGTCAAACTCACTCATCTCGCACCGACTGACCAGAGAGAGCATCGCCCAATTCGAAGGCAAGCTGCAAGGTGTTTTGCTAACTGCCTCGATGATTCCCTTGGTGGTGAAGTGCAATACTTCCCTTCTAAGCGATTTGTTCAACTGTGGGGAAAAGTCACCGCCCACGTAACGCTTTTTTTTGTGTTTCATCAAGTTTCGACCGGTAGGAGAAAAAAGGTGGAAAAGAAAAGAGGGCAGAGAATTAACGCTGAACCAAACAATAGCTGTCACGAATCCCTTGGCTGGGAGAAGGGACCAGAGGATAGTGGTTGATGTGTTGGGGACCAATTTTTTTCCAGGCTTTTCTTGCTTGATCACTCCAAAATAATAAAAGGAAAACATGACTGCCCAGTACAGCATGAAGATGAACAAGACTAGGCTTGTGCGCGATAGCACCTCTTTACGAGATTGATAGGTTGTTTGTAACCCCCCTGACAGCCTACACACTGCCATGCAGAAGACAATTATACTAGCGCAAAAGTAAACTGTCATCCAGCTGTACAAGAACGCGATAGCATGCTTATTTCGTTGCCAAATACCTTCATTATCATCGTATTCAGCATCATCAACCCAGCAAATGTCCGCTGTGGCAACACCCTTGGAATCTGTGATGCACAGCGCGATTGCAGTCGACGCCCCGATGCCCCAACAGGTTATGTGGTATTTGGGGTACTTGCTCTTATAAGAGGTGAAAGGATTCTGAAGAGAGAAGAAGAGGTCCAAAGCCATAATGAAGAACCAAGTTTCGGAGGACAAAATGCAAAACTGAGTCATGGCAGCCACAATTTCTAAGCAGCCATCATCAGCATTCTTGTCGCTGTAGAGATTTTCAAGGGTGCCCACATCGTCCATCTCTTCGCTTTTATGACTTGACTGGCTGCTACTTGCAACCACCGCAAGTAGCAAGTCAGCAACAGCTTTCCAAAATATGAGAGGATTCGGGTGTTGGCGCCAGTGAACCATGTACTGGTTGCTAATAATTACAGCAAGAGTGCCAAAGATGCCGAGGGTACTCCCTACGTAGGTGAAAATATCCCTTTTCATACCGTATGTATTTGGATCGCCCTCAGTACAAAAAACTAAAATGGAGGCTGTGACGAGGATTATCGGTAGGACAATGGAAACTACCTTGTACTTTACGGGGATGCTCTTCGTATCATCCAAGTTCAAGTTACTGTAGCGACTATCGGAGCTATTCACCGAAGAGGTGCGATACTTGTTATCATTTCCGTCAAATGAACCAGAGTCGGAGTGCCGGAAAGTCGATTGATGGTGTTGAATGTTTGGATTGTTGTCAGACAGTTGCTGGGGGAGTTGAGAGGTGGGGAGAGAAGGAGGCAGAGGAGGAGAGTTGGGTGAAGCAGTGCCAGCACCAGTGCGAGTTTTGTCAACACCCATCTCACTGGGGTTAAGTTTTTAAGCCCCAGTGTAGGGGATCTCAAGGGAAGAGAGTGAGAATGAATGCAGGAACTCAAATAGAAGATTAAAGAGAATCTTTTAGAGATTTTTTTGTTCCGGGGGTGTTTTTTTGGAAACACACGAATATAACCGTTAGCGAAAAAGACTGACAACCCTGGTTGTGTTAATTTTGTAGCGTGTCCGGGGTGCAAAAACCACATGCACGACAAATAAATAAAAAATCTAGGAACTTGTAATTTTTCGGAATTTGCCCATGCCCAATCCGAGCGAGATTCTTCGAGAGCTCGGGGCTGGTGCCGTTGCAAATAGCATTGCATCTTTCCTGCTTAATCCATGCGATGTTGTAAAAATTCGATTGCAAACCCAGGGCACTCAAGGCTTGCCAACCCTGTATGAGGGCACCTCTCATGCTGCGAAAACCATAATGAGACAAGAAGGTATCTTCGCTGCTTGGGGCGGTCTCTGGTTCCCTGGAATTGCGGCTAGCATGCTGCGGGAGGCTTCCTATTCCTCCTTCAGATTTGGTCTTTACACTCCTGTGAAGGTCATGTTTGGTGCTGACAAGAACCCCAACAATATGTTTTTAAAGATCGGAGCTGGAGCCACATCGGGAGCAGTTGGCAGTGTGCTTGCGGTGCCGACGGATGTGGTGAAGATTCGTTTTCAGGGAGAGGCTGGTGCTGTCTGCCCTAGAACGGGACTATACACCACTGGATTGTTTAAGGGAGAGAAACCCACGTATAGTAGCACCATTAATGCTTTTTCAACGATGTATAGGCAACAGGGGTTAAAAGGAATGTGGGTTGGATGGCAGCCGACGATGTGCCGTGCTGCTGCTTTGGCTGGTGCGCAGCTTTCCACATACGATCAAACAAAAATTGTTGTTAAGCAAAATGGTTGGATGGAGGATGGCTTCCCCCTCCACATTGTGGCGAGCCTGTGCGCCGGTTGGACGACCTTAATGGCAACCCAGCCATTTGACACCGTGAAGAGTAAGGTCATGGCGGCGAGACCGGGAACTTACAAAAATGTAGGTGAAGTTGTTGTGACTACATTTCGAAGTGAAGGAGTGAAAGGGTTTTACAGGGGAGCGCTGGCAAGTTATTTGCGATTTGGACCCCATTTTATCATTGCCTTGCCGCTTTGGGAGTTCACCCGAAAGCATGTATTTGGACTGGGCTTTGTATAACAAAAAAATTTATAATAAGAGTAGACAGTGGTTCAACGGAGCCCAAAATCTTCATTCATTGCATTATCCCTTTAAACCAGCCTCCAGGTTTGCAAACTTTTCGCGCAACTCAGCAATCTCTTCCTTGAGTTTCACAATTTCGTTCTTGTCACGGTCACCTTCCTCCATTTGGCGAATTGGGCTGCTGTTGAGAAAGCTTGGCGATAAAAAACGGTCAAGTGGAAGGTTCAATAACACAACGTCAGAGACCCGAACAAAGCCATCTGGGATCTGATAAAAGTCATCTATCTTGTCAATGGCAACAATGGACACACTCTTCGAAAGTAAACGGAGAGAGATACTATTTTCTGTCGGTTTTGAACGTACATGTGCAGATTCAACTACCACCTTGCACATACTCGGCAAGGATGGCGTCAAAGATTGCGATGCTTGAGGTGTCTGAAAAATCGAGTTCAACATTGGAGAAGGAAATAGCATAGGTGACATCATTGGTTGAAGAAATTGTTGTTGTTGCTGCATCTGTTGATGCTGTTGGTAGGTAGGCATGAAACTGTTTTGGGGGGTTGCAGGGGCTGTACCTGGGTTTGGAATTATGCTTGGCTTCGTGGTCGGGGTTGTGGGTGGAGCTGAGATTGTGACTGGAGGAGAGGTTGTCGCTGGAGCCGGAGCCGGAGTTGGGTCTGCAGTTGGTGTTGGTGTTGGTGTTGTTGTTGGTGCCCTCGCAGGGGCGGGGTGAACCTCGTCTTCCCCTTGCTCATTGGCCACCGGCTGCCGTTGCTCATTCTCTCCTACTCCAGCGGCAGGAGGAGGATCCGGATCGGCTGCAGGTGCAGGTTCGGGGGGTTCGCGAACTGGGAGAGGGGCGTCTGTAGATATCTCAGTACGGCAAGTTGGGCAATTTTGCTGCTGCTGAAGCCACTGTCGGAGGCAGTAGAAATGAAAAATGTGTCCGCAGTTAAGCTTCTTGGCCTCACCCACAGCCATTTCATCTCTGCAAATGATGCACACGCGGTCGCAGGCAATCAGTTCTTCCTCCGTTGCATCTAGGAACCGCTCGTTCATGTTCCTCGTCAACTTGCGATAACGTGTAAATGCATCCAACTTTGCCTTAAGGTTACTGTAGGACACCCACAAATCCCGACAGACATTGAATGGCATGCCATAGTAGGTGAACACTATTGTGAAAAACACGATATAGAAAAAGAATCGGATGCATTCAACCGTAAATTCCACCCCAAAAACATAGTTCCCCTTGTTGTGCCAAACCACCTCGCCCAAACGCGCATCATATGCGTGGACTATAAACTTGCACACAGTCCCAAAGGCTCCTAACGCCCCAATGGCTGCCTCAAACCCGAACAGTATCTTTACGGACGGGCCGTGACTTCGAAGGTCGTCCAAGCAAGCACTGACTAGCAGCACGTCGACTGAAAATAGGCACAAGAGTAGTAGCATCAGCCCAGCATTTGACGACATTTGTTGGTTCTCTTCCTGTTGCCTGATAGACTGAACACGCAGCTCGCATGCCCAATGCAAAGCTTTCATGCAAATCAACGCAAGAAACATAACGCTAATTGACACGCCAATTTCCTCTCGAAACATTGTCAGCGCTAGACAGGTCTCAGTCAGTGCGTACTGGGCATTGTGGTGTTGGTTTCGGTGGTTTGGGGTGAGGAGGACGTAAGGGCAGAGAAAAGAAACGCACTCACTCATAACTTACCTTGAGATTATCACCGATCTGCCGCATTTCGTCCTCACTAAGTCCGCTCAAAAAGCAGCTGGTTACAAATTTAAAGAACATCAGAGAGGATGCTACAAGGTCCATCATTAGAAAAAAAAACCAAACTAATGACTATACATCCAAATGCACCCAGCACCTACATACACTTACCTATCCCAAAATTCCCCAGCAAGCATGCCGATACCTTGGACGTTGACAAAAACACAACACTGGGGTAGAACTGCTGCCCCCTCGTCTGGTAGGCGTAAAAAACTAAACTGACGGTAGAAAAAGTTGAGATAATGGCATAAGTCGAGAAGGAATGCTTCTTCGTCAAATTCGCCTGCTCATTCTCAGCCTCCCGACGACGACGAATCTCCTCTATCCTCTCAGCAAACAAGTTGTTGTTGTTGTTGTTGTTGTTGTTGTTGTTGTTGTTGTTGTTGTTGTTGATATCGTTGATGATGTCGTCATTGTCGTCGTTGTTGTCATCGTCATTGTCGTTGTCGTTGTCATCGTCGTTGTCGTTGTCATCGTCATTGTCGTTGTCATCGTCGTTGTCGTTGTCATCGTCGTCGTTGTTGTCATCGTCGTTGTTGTCATTGTCATCGTTTTCATTGTCGCCCTCCTTCATTTCTTTATCAAAGCGATTTTGCCACCCAGGGTCCTCATCATTATCATCATTTGAAGGCTTCGGGGACGGGGACCCGTGCTCCTCATTTTCTACAGTTTCACCAAGCCCTGCCATCCGAAACAGCTTAGGTGATATTGACTTTTGGACCGAGCAAGAGTGAGTAGAGCGGGGGGAGGAGGAAGAGTGAAACTAATGGGAGTGGACGTATTAAAAATGTTCTTATTGCGCAAATTAATACAAATGGCCCAACTTGGAGCAATTTTTTGCCGCTGTAAACTTAATTGACCGCTTCCTTCACTTCGGGTTCAGGTGTCCCCAGTCTCGAATTCACGAAAGTTCATTTGAACAATATCAGAGCCCAATCTCTTAGTTAAAGCTCCGAAAACATCATGTCTCTCAGTGAAAGCTTTTTCGGTTTCGACCCTGCCAAATTTATTGACTGCGGTGAGTTTTATCCCTCTTGAGGCTGTTCTTCGTTCAAACCTCTTCTACATTCCCCCGTTCCCTGAGTGTTTTTCTTGGCGATTTCCTGCTAACACAACACTTCTTCACTCCCAAATATCGATTCTTAACGGCATCTAATGTTTATACGTACTATTTTGATCGCTATAAATTGTACGGACGAATTCCCTGCACCACTATGACAACGACAATGTGGCAATGACCATGCAGTTTACCAGTCTGCAGACGACTACGTGGCCGACGGTCTCGATGCGCTCGAGGCTGCATACCTGAGTGAGCTGCCTGCTACAGAGAAGGCATCGTTTGAGTCTTCCAATGACAAATTCATTAATATTCTTCGGGGTACCTTTGAGAAGAACATTGATATGTTTGAGCTCTATGCAATGCGCAATGTGTTTGTGTTGAACGAGGACAGTGACCCCGCCTTGGTGACTGCTGTAAAGAAGGATATCGAGTCTAAGTTTGTGAACCAGCCGAAGGTGAGACAAATGTTGCTATAACACGTTCGGAACTTCGGCCAGAAACTCAAACTTCATCCTCACACTCCCTGCAACCCCCACCATTGCAACAATCACGACAATCGCAACACTTCTAAAAATAGGCGAACAAAAAGCAGAAACTTAACAAAAGTGGCGAATTTGCCATGAAGGACCTCACAAGCGATTGCATCCCTTCGCTCACCGATATTCAGACTATTGATGATGAGATGAAGGATCTGAGGAAAAAGCTGAGGTTGGCAAAGAGGAGAAACAGCACTCTGAAGTTCACAATGGAGCACGTCGAGAAAACACTCGGATCGGCGGAGAAGGGGGAGCAGGAAATCACTGATGCGGTCACTGGATCGGAAGACCTTTATGAGCGGGTCAGTGCTGTAGTAATGGGCAAGGAGGGGCTTGAGCAGCTCAAGAGCGAGAGCAAGAGTTTGGTCGCTGACATGGGCAAGAGCAAGATGCAGGACATCGAGAACCAAAAGCCGAAGTCACTCGAGGAGAAGTTCTCGAAAACTAAGGCAACAATTCAGGTGAGAGCGAGCGTGGCACCCTTTTGATTAGGATGGCATTCTGGACACACTTGGCATGGCACGCTGGACATTTCGTGTGACTTGATTGACAATCCGCACTGTATGGTTAATGATCCAGCTAACCTTCTCCATTTACTCGTCGATACCAATTTCCCATCATCACAGACACAGAGCGCCAGGGATATCACAAATTTGACAAGCATCTTGAAGCGATAATATGGTGGTGGTAACGACCAACGAAAAAGATGACCTTGTGACTGTGGACAGGGTTTGTTTTCTTCTGTGAGCAAAAGCTCTTGTTCTCGTGTAATATGCTATTTATGATTTAATAACAATGAAAATAACAAAAATTGACAATTTTCTGACCCCAAACTCCCCCAACCTTCCACATCTACAAATCTCCATCATCTTGACAAACCGCCCCGCTGAACACAGGCCATCAAATTACTCAAGGCAACGTCCATCTTATCTCCATCTTCTTCGTTATTGTGCAAAACCTGCAAGACAGCATTGCGCTGAACGGTGCAAATCGTTTTGCCCGCGCACAAAGCGAGACCTAAACTTGCCTGAGCACACTCGGAGTCATTTTTACATTTGTCCACCGCTTTCTGCTCTTTTTTACATTCCTTTTTGATCTTATTCATCTTGACGGCGAGATCTTGCAGCTGATTTTCAGAAAGATCCGATTTCATCGCTGACAATTCCTCTTTTGTGGCATTAGTTTCATTTTGGTCCTTGTCTTTGGCTGCGCTCTTAATAATACCCTCCCAAGTCTTCATGCTTTCCCCCTTTTGCTTCTTCAGACCCTCGGAAGGAAAAAACTCCAAAGGTTCGAATTTTGTTTTCCCTATGGCCCGTGCCAACGGCATGATCATTCCGCGACCGATCACCCCGGGCCAGAAACCGCTGACACTATCTAAGATGGCAGGGCGAACATCGACCAAAATTGAGTTAATCTTTCCTCTGTCATCCTTGTTGACCATACCACTGCCCTCAGCGTGATTCGCCTTGTCCTCGTCGACATAATAATCAATGACATAGCGCTGTGTTCTTCCTCCTTCAGTCTGAACGGTCCAATCATGGCGGTCAAATGGGAGGGGGTGCCCCAAAAAAGTAGATTTGAAATAAGCTACATGCGTAAAGAGGTGTTAGCTGACATCAGCTGGCGCGATAATTTACACCCAAACAATTTCTTACCTTTTGGGCTGATATCTGTGGGCCTTCCAATAAATTTAAGAAGCCTAGGGCTTTCAGATCTTTCTCTATCACTGCTGTTGGCAAAGCAGTTCAAACTCACAACATCCTCCCACTCGAGGACCTTACTCCATGTGCTCTCATTCATATTGTTGTGAATGGCCACGACGACGTCCATTTCCTTCTCTGCGGTGCCCGCGACCTTTCCCTTTCGATTCAAACTATTCCAAAACATTTGGGGACTAGGGTATGTCCAGGTCGACGAGGTAGATGTGCCACTCTGAATCAAAGTGGATCAAAGTGAGGGAAAGTAGTTGATCAAAGTTAGCAAAGTGATCGAAATTAACTAATCAATGCCTCAAATATCGCTTACCACCATCTGCCGAATGCGCCTGAACACACAAGCACTCACCTCATTACCCTTCGGAATGCTCGACTGAGCGCGTGTAGCGGAAAGCTTCATAGCCTCGTTTGCATTCGGCAGTTCGTGCTCTGCCTGCCGAGTGTTCGGAAGACCATTGATAATTGGCTGACTATAAACGTTATCCTCCCCC
>Ga0115557_1001663_pt1 | contig 15277 bp, 14 predicted proteins | sample COGITO_mtgs_1104_FD_87280 | JGI IMG/M metagenome (GOLD analysis project Ga0115557, IMG submission 87280) | Pelagic marine microbial communities from North Sea - COGITO_mtgs_110421 | ecosystem: Environmental > Aquatic > Marine > Epipelagic | place: Germany:Helgoland, sampling site Kabeltonne...
TAGTTTATCTAAAAAAAATAATGGAAATGTTTCTTTAGATAAAAATATGACTGTTTCATATAAACTCAAAAGAAGTAAAAAAAATAAATTTGTTGAAATAGGATATATGATTTTAAAAAAAGAAATATTAAAATACTTAAAAAAAAAAGATCTTAATTTTGCAGATTTTATTTCTAAAATGTCTAAAAAAAAAATGGTAGCAGGACATATAAAAGAAAATAAATATGTAAGTATTAGTGATCCGAAACGTTTAGATTTGACTAGAAAGCTTTTTAACAACAACAAGTATATTTTGATAGATCGAGATGGAGTATTAAATCATAAAAATAAAAAAGAAAGATATATTACAAATATTGAAAACTTAAGGATCAATAAATTTCAATGTAACAAATTACCTAAAAACGCTAATTTAATTTGCATAACAAACCAGGCTGGATTATCTACAAAAGATTTATCATTGCAGAGTTTAAAAAAAATAAATATTGAAATACATAAGTATTTAAAAAAAATAAATTTAAAGTTAGATAAATTTTATATTAGTCACCATCATTTTAATTCTCAATCATATTTTAGAAAACCTAACCCAGGTTATTTTTTTAAAGCATCTAATGATTACAATTTTATTTTAGATAAAACCTTTTATATTGGTGACGACAAAAGAGATATAGAAGCAGCATATAATGCAAATATGTTTATAATTTATGTTGGCAAAGATAAATTGACTACAACTGAAAAAAAAAAGTATAAGTATATTATCTTAAATAATAGTATAAAAAAAATTTTTTATGAAAAAACAAAATTTATATTTTAAAAAAAAAATTGTAACAACCAAGACACCATTAAGAGTTTCATTTGTAGGTGGAGGTACCGACATGCCTTATTTCTTTAATAAACATACAGGGATAACAATTAGCACTAGTATTGATAAATTTATATATGTAACTGTTAAATTGCATTACAATTTTAATGAGAAATATAGACTTAATTATTATGAAACAGAAACAGTTAATAATTTAAATGAAATTAAAAATTTAAGAATCAGAGAAACATTAAAGTATTTTAAAATCAAAGAACCTCTATATATTAGCACTATTTCAGATTTGCCTTATAATACGGGTTTAGGTTCATCAAGTTCCTTTTTGATAGGCTTAATACATGCAATTTATCTCTTAAAAAATAAAAGAGTAGATAATAAAAAGATATGTGAAATTGCATTTGATCTAGAAAATAAAATAACAAACAATTCTCTTGGAAAACAAGACCATTATATTGCAGCTTATGGAGGGTTAAAAAAAATATTATATAAAAAAAACAAGGTTATTGTTAATAAGATTAGCATCCCTAAAAAAAAGATAGAATTATTAAATAAAAATTTAATTTTCTTTTGGACAGGTAAATCTAGATTATCAAATAAGAATCTATCTCTACAAAAAAAAAATTATAAATCCAATCTTAGAAATTTATTAGAACTTAAAAAATTATCTCTAAAATTTAATTCACAATTGAATAAAAATAAAATTAACATAGCTAATTTAGGTTTAATTCTAGATAAAAGTTGGAATTTGAAAAAAAGTTTTTCACCAAATATATCAAGTAAAGATTTAAATAGAATTTATGATACTGCTATATCAGCTGGTTGTTACGGGGGGAAATTGCTTGGTGCAGGTGGTGGAGGTTTTTTTCTATTTTTTTGTGAAAATAAATTTCATGATAAGGTTGAAAAAAAGCTTAAAAATTGTTCAAAGATAAATTTTAATTTCGAAAATGAGGGAACACAATTAAAATTTATTAATTAACTTTTTATAATACTTAAAGTAAGAATTTAAATTTTCTTTAATTAAAATTTTTTTTCTTAAATTTTTACTATTTATTCTGATCATTGGCTGAGTATGTTTTAAATTATAATTATATCTAATATACACCTTTTTATGAAAATATTTTTCAAATTTTTTTTTTAAAGCATTAATAAACTCTTCATTTAAACTGCAATATCCTGAAGGGAAGTAATTTATTTTTTTTGATTTTGAAAAGATCATCTTAATATAATTTTTTGTTAATTTATCTATATGAATATTATCTCTTACATATTTTGGATAATTAACAACTGCTTCTTTATTTTGTAGCCAATTTTTAATTAGATAGTAGTTTAGTTTTTTTTCTTCATAAATTCCCCAGGGATTAGTAATAAAGATTGATTTATATTTTAGATTAAATTTAGCACACACTTCTTTAATTTTTTCATATGTAATTGATTTTGATTTTCCATAATTGTTTACTGGTGTATAATTTTTACTTTTAATTTCTTGAAAAATAGTGTTTGAAATCATAATACGAGTTTTTTTATTAAGTATTTGAAATACATTATTAATATTCTTAACGTTTTTTTTTATAGATTTTTTAAAATTAAATTTTTTATCATCATTGTAATTAAGTGTTTCGGCATGATGCATACACAAAATATTAAAACTATTTTTTTTTATAAGATGCATAAATTTTTTATCTCCAAATTTAATATTTCTAATGAAAAAAATATTTTTTTTTTTATTCAATGATTTAATTCTCCTTAATCTTATTGAATCATATTGATTAAGATTTTTAGTCAATGTACAATATATCTTATATTGGTTAGTTTCAGATATTTTTTTTACAAAATGATAACCAGTAAAAGATGAGGCACCTAAGAATAACAATTTCATCAAACTACAAGGAAGTAATTATATTTTCATATTTTTTAAGATTATTATTAAAATCAAATCTTTCATCATAAATATATTTCTTTTTTAATTGTTTTTTACTTTTTACAATTAATTTAGATAATGTCGTATGATCTTTGATTTTAAATAATTTACCATATTTTTTATTGTTTAATATCTCTTTTGGGCCTGTTTTACAATTTGTGGAAATAATAGGTAATCCAAAGGTGAGTGCTTCAATTAATGTATTTGGTAAACCTTCGTACAAAGAACTTTGGACAAAAATGTCAGCTTTTTTATAATATGGGTAGATATTAGCTTTAAAGCTTAAGATCTTTATTTGATTATTTAATTTATTTTCATCAATAAACTTTTGCAAATTATCATATTCACTACCCTTTCCAATTAAACAAAATTTAAATTTTTTTTTATTTTTTAATAGAGTTAATGCCTTTAAAATAGTGATATGACTTTTTTGTGGAACTAACCTACCAATGGATAAAATATTTATAATTTTTTTGGAATCTGAAAAATAATATTCATTAACTTTTTTCTTTGAGTATTTTTTAAGGTCACTTATTTTCTCAATTAAATTGTAAATAACAAATGTTTCTAGATTGAAAAATTTTTTAAATTCTTTTTTAAAATCTTTACTATTTACAATGATTTTATCAGCTCTTTTAAAAAAAAAACCCATAATCTTTCTCTTTATAAAATTAAGGGCATAGTTGTTCGGACTTTGATTTGATCTAATTATTACTTTATAATTAAGTATTTTTGACATTATTATTGCCAATACATTTGATTGAAATGCAACTAACGTAACTTTTTCATAATTAAAATTTTTCAACAACAAATAAATACAAAAAAAACTTTTCATAATTCTACTTTTTTTATCAAAATAATCAGTTGTTGGTGAAATAAAATTTACTTTATTTGTAAATTTTATTTTTTTATCTTTGTTGGCAGTTATTAATGATACTTTATGATTATAGGCTATGCCATTGCAAATATTGATTAAGTTTTTTTCTACTCCACCTTCTTCCATAGAGGGGCAAAAAAAAATAATTCTTTTATCAAATTTTTTTAAAAATTTTTTCATATTGTAATATGTGATTTTTAATATTAAATATTTTAAGAGATTGATACATTTTTGAAATTTTACTTTTGTCAGATTTTTTCAAGTTTTTTACAATAAGTTTTGACATTTTTTTCTTATCTCCAATATTAACCAAATCTCCATACTGGCCATTTTTTAAAATCTCTCTTGGGCCAGATTTACAATTTGTTGAAATAATTGGAATTTTAAACATTCCAGCCTCAACTAAGACATTTCCAAAACCCTCGTAAATAGATGAGAGTACAAAAAGATCTGCTATTTTGTAATAACTATAAACATTTTTATTATTAGAAATTAAAGTGACTCTTTTTTTCAGATTATTTTTTTTAATATATTCTATTATTTTCTTTTTTTCGCTGCCATAACCAATAAGAAATAATTTTGCATTTACTGTATTATGAATATCTTTGAAACTTTGTAGTAACATAATATGATTTTTTTGTTTTTCAAATCTAGCAACGTTAAGAATAATCTTAAAGTTTTTTTTAATAATTTTTTTAGCAGCAAGTTTGAATATATTTTTATCAAAAGCAGGATTGTAAATTGTGGTAACTTTTTTATTGCATAGTTTCTCTAAATCTTTAGCAAGTTCTTTGCTAATAGCTATAATTTTATCTGAAAACCTATATGTAATTTTTATTAAAATTTTTATTATTTTATCTTTTAATTTATTTGAGTAATCTAATTCTATTGGATTATTGCGCTCTATTAAAATCAATTTAGCTGATTTTATTCCACGTAATGCAATCACAGATATGATATTTGCAAAATGCTGATTAGATATAAATATAATTTTAGAATATTGATTAATATCCTTTTTAACAATATTTCTTAATTCAAATATTGAGTATATAGCTCTCTTTCTTTTTATTATGTGAATTTCAATTTTTTTCTTTAAATAAAATTTAATTTTTGGTTTTTCTAATGTTATGAAAGTAATGCTATATTTTTTATCATCTAAGTTATTTATTAATCTAGATAGAGATAAGTCAGCACCACCTATCCTTGAGTATGGGTGAAAAATATATAATTTTATTTTTTTCATAATTTTAACTTTTTAAATAGATATTAATATATTATCTATAATCAATTTATGAAAATATATTACTGGTCACCGTTTACGTCTAATGTCGCTACAATAAAAGCTGTTATAAATTCAGCATATGGTCTAAAAAAAATATTTCATTATGATACCTATATAGTTAATTCATTTGGAGAATGGAATAATTATAAAAAAGAAATTAAATCAAAAAAAATAAATTTAATAAATAATTCAAAAAAAACTAATATAAAAAATGTTCAAGGTTTTTGGTTAAGTAGAATTGAATTTATTAAGATATTTATACATTCATTTTTTTTTCTTAAAGGTATTTTAATTAAAAAAAGGCCTAAATATTTAATAATACATTTGATAACCTCTCTTCCTTTGGTTTTATTTTTATTGTTTAGTTTTGATACAAAATTGGTTTTAAGAATATCTGGATTACCAAAATTAAATTTTTTTAGAAAAATGTTATGGAAAATATCAAAAAATAACATTGAGTTTATTACAGTTCCAACTGAAGAAACCTTTAAGAACTTAAAAAAATTAAATATTTTTGACTCATCAAAGATTCATTTTTTACCGGATCCTGTTTTTATAAAAGAACAAATAAATAAAGATTTTAATAAAATGATTAAGAATAAAAACCCTTATATTTTAAATATCGGACGCTTAACTAAGCAAAAAAATCAGATAATTTTAATAAAATCTTTTAAAGAAATATCAAAAAATTATCAGAATCTTGATTTATTTATCTTAGGTGATGGAGAGAAATACCAGGAGTTAATTAATTTAGCAAAAGACCTTAATATAGAAAAAAAAATTAGATTTCTAGGACATGTTAATTCTAGTTATGAATATATAAAAAAATCCCTATGTGTTATTGTGACATCATTATGGGAAGATCCAGGATTTGTAATGATTGAAGCATCAGCGTTAAATAAAATTGTTATTACTAGTAATTGCCCTAGTGGTCCAAAAGAATTTTTTAATAATGGAAAAACTGGTTTTTTATTTAAAAATGACAATATAAAAAGTTTAATTAATACTTTTGACAGGTTTATGGTAGAAAAAAAAAATAAAATCAATTTTTATAAAAAAATCAATTATGAAAAATCATTAAAATATTCTGAAATAGAGCATAGTATAAGTTTTAGAAAATTATTTCAAATTTATGAAAAAAGATAAAATAATTATTTCTATTTGTTCAAGAAGCTTTAATAATAATCTACTAATCCTTTTAAATTGTATTTACAAAAATTGGCAGTTTTCAAATTTAAATATTAAAGTTTTAATTATTTTTAATGGCTCAAAAAGAATTCAAAATTTACAAAAAAAATTAATTCAAAAAAGTTTAAAGAAGATTAAATACATAATTGGCTTTGAAAATAGAGTTGGTATTTCATATGTAAGAAATAGAGTTTTAAAAAAACTAAAATGTTTAGATTATGATTATGGCTGTTTTTTAGATGACGACTGTATGATAAAAAAAAATTTTATTGTTAAACATCTTAATTTCATAAAAAAAAATAATTGTCAAATAGTTGGTGGACCTCAATTATATAAATCTAAGAAAGCTTTTTTTAGGGTTTTTGAGCGAAATTTTTTAAATGATAGATATGTTAGCTGGGTCTCAACAAACAATGTCTTTTATTTAAAGAGTGCATTAGATAAAAATTTATACTTTTCTAAAAATGTGACGAAATATGGTTATGGAGAAGATCAGCTATTTTTCTCTAAACTTTCTAATTTTAAAAAAACTATTAAGTGGAATAACAATCCTGTTTTTGAAATTGCTCAAAAGAAAAGAGAAAATATCAAATGGTTTATGGAAAGAAACTACAAATATGGTTTAACTGGTATCTTAATAGACAGAGAGCTTTATGGTTTTATTTCTGCAATCTTTTTAAATATTTTTAAAGCATTATTGAATTTATCTCGGTCTTTCTTATATCTATTGCTAATTCCATTCAAACCAATTGTTAATTTTTATTTTAGTTTTGCTTATTTTTTAAGATTTATAGGAAGAGTAGTTAATATATTTGGATAAAAGTAGGATACATTAAAAAATATGAACCCAACAAATGTTATTTTAAAGTATGTATTATATTTTTTTCCAATTTTTATAATTATTGGTAATGCTGCTATTAATTCTTCAATCATAATAGTTTCTCTTTTATATTTTTTTAATTGCCTTTTAGAAAAAAAAATTCTTTTTCTAGAGACTAAAGAGTTTAAATTTTTTTTGTATTTATATTTATATCTTTTATTAAATTCTTTACTTTCAGAAGATATTAAATCTTCATTAATAAGAATAGTACCTTATTTTAAATTTTTTATTTTTGTTCTTGTATATAGAAATTTTATTGAAACAAAAAAAATAGATTTAAAAAAACTTGGATTAATATGGTTTCTAATAATTATCGGTTTATCTATAGATATAATTTATCAAAGTATTTTTAGTCATAATCTTTTAAATTATACTTCTCCTTCCGAAGTAAGAAATAGTGGTTTATTTATGGATGAACTTGTGGCGGGGGGTTTTTTATTAGCATTTGTTTTTATTATTTATAACCTGGCTATAAAAAACAATAATAATTTAAAATTAATTCTATTTTTTATTTTTTTTATTATTGTAATTTTTTTGACAGGTGAGAGATCTAATTTTTTAAAATATATTTTTATTTTAATTGGAGTTTATTATTTCATCTCCAAGATTAACTTTCTTAATAAAATTTTATCATTATTTACTTTAATTTCTGTAATCATACTTTTGATGAATAGTTTTGATGATTTTAAAAATAGATATTTTTCTTCTATAAGCTTTTCATCATCAAAAAATTTAAATTATATTAATAGCTATCTTACATCAGAATATGGATCCCATACAATCTCTGCTTTTTATATGTTTAAAGATAATCTATTTTTTGGTGTTGGAAATAAAAATTTTAGAAGAGAATGTTCAAAATATTCTGATAAAGTTATTCAATTTCAAAAAAAAATAGATAGCAAAAATAACAATGGAAATTATGCGTCTGGATGTGCTAATCACCCGCATCAAATTTATAATGAATTATTAAGTGAGCATGGATTAATTGGATCATTTATAATTTTCTTTTTATTTTATCAACTGATTTTTAAAGATTATTGTAAAAAAAGAAGATCTAAATTGAACTTAGTTTGTTTATTATATCTATTGACTTATTTTATTCCAATTTTGCCATCAGGTAGTTTTTTTTCAACCTTAACATCTACTTTTTTCTGGATTAATTATTTATTTTATATAGTGACTATAAAAAATAGATGATTAATTACTTTCTTAATATTTCAATATTTAATTATTTTCTAGTTTTAGTATTAAATTTATTATTATTTTATGTGATAAATTTTATACTTGTAAAAAAAAATATATTAATTGATCTAAAAAAGACTAGTTCACACAAACAATTAATAAATACTGATTTAGTTCCTGTATCTGGAGGGTTAATTTTATTAATAAATTGTATAATATTTAATATTTTTGATAATTTACTAAATCAAGTTCTAGTATTATCTCTTTTCTTGATTGGTTTATTTGCTGATTTTCAAAAATTAGAATCACCTATTAAGCGTTTGATGATGCAAACAATTATAGTTGTTGTATTGGTTAAAATAAACCAAGTATTTGTTAGATCTATTGGAATTCCTTTTGTAGACATTTATTTAAATCAAGAGCTAATATCAATTTTATTTACTACATTTTGTTTATTAATTTTAATTAATGGTTCAAATTTTATAGATGGGGCAAATTTACAGTGTTCAGGTTACTATTTTGTAGTTTTAACAATACTTATTTATATCAAAAGTAATATTTTATCTAATCATGATTTTGAAATTATAAAAGTTTTGTACTTATACTTGTTTATATTTATTTTATTTAATTTTTTTAACAAATCATATCTAGGAGATGGCGGATCTTATCTATTGTCGTTTATTGTAGGATTTATAGCCATTAAACTCCAAACTATAACTTATATATCACCTTATTTTATAGTTTTAGTTTTGTGGTATCCGGCGTTTGAAAATTTTTTTTCAATTTTAAGAAAAACAAGATCAACAAATACAAAAGCAGACCAGCCTGATTTATTGCATTTCCATCATTTATTATTTAAATTTTTAAATAATAAATTAATATTGAGTAAAAATATATCATCATGTCTTCCAAGTATAATAATTAATTTATTTAATGGTGTAATCTTTTATATCGGAAGTTATTTTTTATACTCTTCAATTAAGTTAATAGTATTAATTATGATTTGTGTTACCGTATATGTATCACTGTATTTTTTACTTTTAAGAACAGTTAAGTTAGAAATAAATAATATATAATATGAAAGATATAATAATTTTCATCTTTTCATTTTATTTTGGTTTAATTTCCGTTTTAGCTTATGGAAATTTTTTCCAGAAAATACTTTTTACTAAAAGTAATATTAATCATTCTAATAATATATATACAGGATTTTATGGGTTAATGTTCATAACTTTAGTATCGTTAATCACAAGTTATTTCTTAAAACATAATTTTTATCACAATCTTATTTTACACGGTATAGGCTTTTTCTACTTTTTTTTTCATATAAAAAAAAATAAAATTTTTATTAAAAATATTTTTCTTATATCAATATTTTTGTTTTCAATACTACTAATATCTAAAACACATGATGATTTTTCATATTATCATCTACCATTTACTAAATTTTTAACAGAAAATCATATTATCTTTGGTATGGGACATTTGAATCTTGGGTACAATTTTTTATCTTCATTATTTTTTTTAAACTCAACATTTTATTTGCCATTTATTGAGTTATATTCTTTTCATTTTAGTATTATTTTTTTTTTAATTTTTTTTAATTATTTTTTATTAGAAACAATTCTATTAAAAAATACCAATCTATTTTTAAAATATTTCTATTTACTCACATTCATATTTTTTAATGTTTCATTTAATAGGCTAGCTGAATTTGGAATGGATAAGAGTGGTCAATTATTAATTGTTATATTAATAATTAAATTATTTGAAATAATTATTTTTAATGAAAAAAAAAAACTTGATCAAATACTATTTTTGATACCATTGCTGGGGCTTTGTATTAGTATAAAAACATATTTTTTAACCTATGTTATATTATCATTCTCAATTTTTTTGATCGATAAAAGTTATTTAAAAAATATAAAATTTATTTTATTTTCAAGATCTTTTTTTACATTCTTTGTAATTTTATTAATTACTTTTTCACATCATTTTATTTCAACAGGGTGCTTAATTTCTCCTCTACCATATTTATGTTTTGATGATTATTTCAGTTGGTCAAGATCTATTGATGATGTTAAAGGACTATCAATTTGGTTAGAGCAATGGTCTAAAGCTGGAGCTGGTCCTGATTTTAGAGTTGATGATGAGTTAAAATATATCCAAAATTTCAATTGGGTGCCTCATTGGTTTGAAAAGTATTTTATTGTAAAGTTTTTAGATCAAATTGCGATACTTACTGTGAGTATAATTTTTATACTTTTGTTTCTTAAAAAATTTAGTTTTTCAAATAATAAAATTTTTTTTAAAAGAAAATTATCATTTTTTTATTTTATAATTATTGCTATATTTTACATTTGGTTTACTCAGCATCCAACATTAAGATATGGCGGTTATAGTATTTTTTATCTATTAATAGCATTTCCTATTTCAATTATTTTTTACAAGCTTGATAATAAAAAAGAATATCAAAAAAATATAAAATTTTTGATAATTTTTATATTTATAATTGTTAACATAAAAAACTTTAATAGAATAAATAATGAAATTGAAAGAAATGATATATACAGCTTTAAAAATTTCCCTTTTTTTTCAATAGAAAAAAAAGATTATACCAAAAAAAAATTTAAATCAGGGTTGATTATTTATTCTGCTCATCATTGTTGGGCCACACCAACTCCGTGTGGTAATATAAGTGACTTTAATAATTTAAGTGTAAAAGAGAAAAAAGGATACAATTTTATTCAAATGAAGAAATGAATAAAATTAAAAAGTTATGAATTTTGTTAAGTTAGTTAGATTTTCATTAAATCTATTTGATTATTTTCAACAAAAAAAAATAATCAATTTTTTTAAAAAAAGGTTAATTAGTAAACTGGTCTTATTTGACGTTGGGGCTCATCACGGAGAAACTGTGTCATTGTTTTTCAAAAATTTTCATATTGACAAAATTCATTGTTTTGAAGCAAGTGAAGAAAATTTCCAAATCTTAAGAAATAATATAAAAAAAAAAAATTTTAATAATTTTTGCCAATTAAATAATTATGCTGCTGGAGAAGAAGAAAAAAATTTATTTATTAACCAAACAAAAGAGTCTTCTTCATCATCAATAAATGAATTTAATAAAAATTCAAACTATCTAAAAAAAAAAATGAAAATATTAAACTTTAAGAAAGTTGAGGATTTCTACAAAAAAGAAAAAATTCAAATGATAAGATTAAATGATTACATTAGACAAAAAAAAATTTCCAAAATAGATATTTTAAAAATTGATACGGAAGGATATGAGTTAAGGGTTTTAAAAGGATTGAGTGGGTGTCATAAAATTATCAAATATATATATTTTGAACACCATTATGACGATATGATAAAAAAAAATTATACATTTATCAATATTAATACTATTTTACTAAAATTTGGTTTTAAAAAAGTATATAAATCAAAAATGGCTTTTAGAAAATCATTTGAATATATATATAAAAATATTAATGATTAAATGTTAGATTTAACTCTTATAATTCCTGCTAAATTTGAAAAAGAATCTCTACCCGTTTTTCTTAAAGAGATAAAAAATTTTAAATGTAAAAAGATTGTTATATTAGAAGAAAACGACATTCAAACTATTAATGCAATTCAATCTTTTCAAGATATAAAAATTCATTATCAAATAAATAAAGGTTATGGTTCAGCAATTGTTGAAGGTGTTAAAATTACAGATACCAAGTTTTTCTGCATTATAAATGCTGATGGATCAATGAACCCTAATTATCTTGAAAAAATGATAACTAAATTAAAAACTTTTAATTTAGATTTTTTATTTGCTAGTCGTTATGAAAACCCAGGTGGAGGTAGTGATGATGACAATTTTATAACTTTATTGGGTAATTATATTTTTACGAAAATTGGCAATATATTCTTTTCATTAAAAATTACTGATATTTTGTACACTTATGTAATGGGTAAAACTATTTCTTTTAATAATATAAAGCTTAATTCAAAAGATTTTACTTTATGTGTTGAATTTCCAATCAAAGCCAAAAAACTTGGTTATGTATTAGGAACAACCCCATCTTATGAGAGAAGTAGAATAGGTGGTAAAAAAAAAGTAAACGCATTTAAAGATGGGCTACTAATTTTGATTAAAATGATTAGGATGTTTTTTTCAAAATGAAAAAAAAAACTGCTTTAATATTTGGTATTACTGGACAAGATGGATCTTATCTTGCTGAATTATTAATTAAAAAAGGATATTTTGTTCATGGCGTTAAAAGAAGATCATCATCATTTAATACTGGAAGAATTGATCATCTTTATCAGGACCCTCATGAAAAAAGAAAAGTGTTTTTTCTGCACTATGGAGATGTAACTGATGCAATTTCAGTTTCAACTATTATAAAAAATGTTAAACCTGATGAAATTTATAATTTAGCAGCACAATCCCACGTTGCTGTTTCTTTTGAAGTACCAGAATATACAGCCAATGCAGATGCAATTGGTGCTCTAAGAATTTTAGAGTCAATAAAATTTCATGGCTTAGAAAAAAAAACAAAATTTTATCAAGCTGGCACTTCAGAAATGTTTGGAAAAGTAAGAGAAACTCCTCAAAATGAAAAAACTGCTTTTTATCCCAGAAGCCCATATGGAGTTGCTAAATTATACGCACACTGGATAACTATCAATTATAGAGAAGCATATAATATATTTGCTTGTAACGGAATTTTGTTTAATCATGAAAGTCCATTAAGAGGTGAAACTTTTGTTACAAAAAAAATAGTAAACGCTTTATGTAAAATAAAAAAGGGATTACAACAAAAACTTTATCTTGGTAATTTAGAAGCAAAAAGAGATTGGGGTCATGCAGAGGATTTTGTTGAAGCCATGTGGAAGATGCTACAAAAAAAAACTCCAACAGATTATGTTATAGCAACTGGAGTACAATATTCAGTTAAAGATTTTACAAACAAGGTTTTAAAGGAGCTTAATGTAAAATTTCAATGGAGGGGCAAAGGAATTAATTCAAAATGCTATGACGATAAAGGTAATTGCATTATTCAATGTGATAAGAAATATTTTAGACCATTAGAGGTAGATACATTACTTGGTGACTCTAAAAAAGCATTTAAAGAGTTAAAATGGAAACCAAAAAAAGATATAAATAAATTAATTAAAGAAATGGTTAATTCAGAATTGAATACAATAACTAAAAATGATTAATTTTAGTTCAAAAATTTATATTGCAGGTCATAAGGGATTAGTTGGAAGTGCAATAATAAGAAAACTTAAAAGGAAAGGTTATAAAAATCTTATTTTTTTAGACAGAAAAAAATTAGATTTAACTAATCAATCAAAAGTATATAGATACTTAAAAAGGAATAAGCCAAAATTTGTATTTATTGCTGCAGCTAAGGTTGGTGGTATTCAATCAAATAATAATTTTAAGGCGGACTATATAAGCCAAAATTTATTAATCCAAACAAATCTAATTTATGGATCATTTTTAGCTGGTGTAAAAAACTTAATATTTTTAGGATCTAGCTGTATTTATCCAAAAAAAAGTAAACAACCAATTAAAGAAAGTTATTTACTTACCGGAAAACTGGAGGAAACAAATGATGCTTATGCTATTGCTAAAATAGCTGGAATAAAAATGTGTGAGAGTTTTAATGAACAATATGATTGTAACTATAAATGTCTAATGCCAACAAATACATTTGGCCCAAATGATAATTATGATGATAATAGTTCACATTTTTTACCAGCTTTAATAAAAAAAATTCAAAAATTGAAAGTAAATAATACCAATAAATTAACTTTATGGGGAAATGGTAAAGCTAAAAGAGAAATAATTCATGTTGATGATGTTGCTGATGCATGTGTTTATTTTATGAAAAAAAAAACCAAACATACACTAATTAACATAGGTACTGGAATAGATTTTACTATTAACTATTATGCAAAATTGATTTCAAAACTTATTTTAAAAAAAAAGATATACATAAAATACGATAGATCAAAACCAAATGGGGTTTCTAGGAAAGTATTGAATATTACTTTAGCTAAAAAATATGGCTGGAAATCTAAAATTAATTTAAAAAGCTCTATAATGATGACTTACAAATCTTATATACGTGAAATCAATATATGAAAAAAGTTATAGTTATAACTGGAGGTGCAGGATTCGTTGGATCGAATCTGATAGAGTTTTTCTTGCAAAAAACTAATTTTAAAATTATTAGTTTAGATAATTATTCAACTGGAAAAAAAAAGAACCATTTAATTAATAAAAGAATAAGATATTTAAATAGTGATACAAAAAATATCTCAGACTCACTTAAAATATATAAAAAAAAAATACATACTATTTTTCATTTTGGTGAGTTTTCTAGAATATATCAAAGCTTTTTAAAAATGAATGAGTGTATTAACTCGAATTCCATAGGATCTCATGCTGTATTTAATTTTTGTCTCACAAATAATATTAAACTTATTTATTCCGCAACATCTGCAAGCATTGGTAATAATGGTTTGGACAAAAATCTTTCACCTTACGCATTTACAAAAGCTAAAAATTTAGAATTATTAGAAAATTTTAAAAGATGGTTTCAATTTAAATATGAAGTTATTTATTTCTATAATGTATATGGACCTAAACAGATAAGTTCTGGGAGTATGGCTACTGTAATTGGGATTTTTGAAAACCAGTTTAAAAAAAAGATCCCATTAACAGTTGTAAGCCCTGGCACACAATCACGAAGATTTACACATATCAACGATACTGTTGAAGCCTGTTATTATGCATGGAAAAAAAAAAAATGTAGACATTACAGTATCTCTAATAGAAAAAGTTATACAATAATTGAAGTTGCAAAATTATTTAAAAGTAAAATTAAATTACTACCATCCAGAAAAGGTGAAAGATATGCTTCAGCTTTAACAAGCATGAATTTATCAAATAAAGTTCATAAATTGTTTGGAAAAATTAACCTAGTCGATTATGTGAAGAATATTGTTAAAAATCACTAAAAAAAATTATAATTCCTTGTTTACAATATAATTATTTTAGATATAACACTCTCGCCGGTGATTATTGCGAAGGGGTAATACCCGATCCCATTCCGAACTCGGAA
>Ga0115557_1001666_pt1 | contig 15268 bp, 9 predicted proteins | sample COGITO_mtgs_1104_FD_87280 | JGI IMG/M metagenome (GOLD analysis project Ga0115557, IMG submission 87280) | Pelagic marine microbial communities from North Sea - COGITO_mtgs_110421 | ecosystem: Environmental > Aquatic > Marine > Epipelagic | place: Germany:Helgoland, sampling site Kabeltonne...
AGCATCTCGCGGTACGCTTTAAAGCGCTCTTGAAGAAGAAACGCGACACGCATCGTCGTCTCTTCTTCTTCTTCTTCTCCGACGCTCTGTCTCCTCCTCGTCCTCGTCCTCGTCGTCTTCATCATCATCCTCTTTCGTCGAAAGAGAGATGAAAGATGAGAGAAAAAAGTGTCGAGTTGTTTCGTGCGAGATTTTTGAAAAAAAAGAAAAAAATTTAAAGACACACGAGTGTGTTTGTGTTTTTTTTTGGTTGTGCAAGTGTGTAAAAAAATTGGCGAAGACACTTACGTCCGTACAAAATGGTGCTTGTCCGTACAAAAAATTTTTCAGTCCAAAATACGAGAACAAAAACAACAAAATTAGGGGTTGAGATCGCGCACAACATGCATCACAAAGACACTTATCTGTGCTTAAAACAGACTCCAATCTCGCATCTATGCCCCGCAGGGAATACCACAGCTCTTGTGTGTGTGTCCCCCCGGGAGGGCCCCCGGAGGGAATACTAGACATAGCAGAGTACATTGTGTCTCGAGTTATTTTTGTTCTCTTCTTGTTTTGGGGCAAAAATTTTTTGTACGGACAAGCACCATTTTGTACGGACGTAAGTGTCTTCGCCAAAAAATTTTTTCGGCGAATACTAATTTTTTTCGGCGAAAAAACCCATGTCGCAATAATTTTTTTGGGAGACGGTGAAAAAAAAAGAAACGAACCAAACACACATTTCGCCCTTTCGCTCGCTGGCATGAGGACAAAGAGGGCACTACTCGCGGCACTCGCGAACAGAAGGATCAGTCACAATCTCGCGTGCTCTTCTTCTTCTTCGCGTAATTCTTTCTCCTCTGTTACGTCGTCGTCGTCGTCGTCGTGTTTTGTTGCCGTGAACATTTCGATTTTGGATAATAAAAGTTGCGCAAAAATCTCGTTCAAGAAGAGACTTTTTCACTCTGCTACCGCTCACTTGAAGGAAGGATTTGACGACCCGCCACCGCACAGAGCACACCACAGAGTCGTAGTTACTGGTTTAGGTTTAGTAACGCCGTTAGGTTGCGGCGTGGAACACAATTGGAACGAAATCCAAGCAAGAAAAACTGGCATCAGAACTGTTGAAAAGAAATACATCCACGAACAAGACTTGACGAGCATAGGCGGCATTAAAGTAGTTGCCAACGTCCCAAGGAAAAGGAGTATAAAAGAAGATAGCGAAAATGGTAACGACAAAGATGCCGGTGAAAACATGTTCGATGATAGTAAATGGCACGACGACGCAAATCGCGTCGCCCCTTTTGTCGCGTTTAGCCGAGACGCGGCGTTTCAAGCCTTACGAGATGCGAATATCATCGATAATGATGGTAATATTTATCATGCCATGACCGACGGTAGTAGTAGCAGTAGTAGTAGAGATAGTATAAATATTGATCGTTTTGGTACGTCCATAGGCGTCGGAATGGGCGGCGTCTCGGATATTTCCAACGCCGGGAAACAACTTTACGAGAGCCCGAAGAAGAAACTTTCACCGCACTTCGTACCGAAAGTGCTCGCCTCCGCCGCGAGTGGCAATTTAGCGTCTGCGTGGAACTTACGCGGCCCGACGCACTGCTCATCTACCGCCTGCGCCGCGGGAGCGCACGCGATCGGGGATGCTTTTAGAACGATTCAAAGAGGCGACGCGGATTTGATGCTCGCTGGCGGTTCCGAGTCCTGTTTAGATGCGGTGAGTATTCTGGGTTTTCGCACGGTAAGAGCGCTCACTATGGCTCACGATATCTCGACGGCGTGTTTGCCTTTAGATGAAAACCGGTCTGGATTTGTTATCGGGGAAGGTGCTGGGATGTTAGTCTTAGAAAGTTACGAATCTGCGAAGAAACGAAAGGCTACGATTTATGCCGAATTGCGAGGCTACGGCACTTCAAACGACGCGTTTCACGCGACAAAACCTCCGGAAGATGGCAGAGGAGCGCGCTTAGCCATGGTAAATGCTTTAGTTGACTCTGGGTTAGCTGCTACGAATATTGCGCACGTTAATCTCCACGCTACCGGAACGCCTATCGGCGACGAAGCCGAGTTCAGAGCCATCCTCTCGCTCTTTGGCGAAGAACATTTGAGAAAGGGAAACGTGCGCATCTCCGCCACAAAGTCGAGCACTGGTCATTGTCTCGGTGCGAGTGGTGCAATCGAAGCCATTTTCACAATTTTGGCGTTAAGAAGTGGCATAGCTCCCGCCACGGTTGGTTTATCGCGACCGTTGTCGGACATTTTGCTCGGCTGCGCGTCGGGAGAGCTTCAAGATATTTCCTTCTCGGCGGAGGCAAAGAGATACGCGGCAATGAGTAATTCGTTTGGATTTGGCGGCACGAACGCGAGCTTGGTTTTCTCGTTGCCACCTCCTTCTTAATCGTGTCAGTAGTAAGCCATGGTTTAGAGAAGACACGCGCAAGTACTTGTATCCCCAAACTGAGGAGAGTGTTTCGAAATGTTAAATTTACCAAGAATCCAAAAGATAACTAACTTTCTCTCGAAATCACCTTTTGAAAGCGACAGAAAATACCTGCGCTCTACTCGTACAGAAAATAACTTTCAATCAATATCATGCAGAAATTGAATCAAAAGCGTACAAAATATGATGCCTTGATATTCTCTATGATTGCGTTGATTGCATCTTCTATACTCCTTGGTATCGTTTCTGCGTCTTCTGAGGTGCAGAGTGCATGTTCGTCGAGGCCGTTGATAAATAACGTACCGGCAATCTTCGTCGTCGGCAGCGTCAATTTCGATGTTACGGTGCACACAGAACTTCCTAAATCTGAGGAAACTATGCGAGCGTACAATTCAAACATTTATCGAGCGCTCGGTGGGAAAGGCGCAAATCAAGCAGTCGGCGCGAAGATGAGTTTGCTGCGTCCTCAAGATTCCGTCGTTTACTTTGTAGGTAAGTTTGGAGATGATGAAGAGGGAAAATGGTTGTTTAATACGCTCTCTGAAGAGTATTCCGTCAATTTGAAACACTCCGAATCTATCCGTAACGTTTCTAGTGGAACTGGTTTTGTTTTATTGTCGAAGGAGGGCGTCGCGTCTTCCGTCGTTGTCCCTGGCGCAAACGCCGAATGGGAGGCGAAAAGCGCTCTGCCAAACTTCTTCGCGGACGTCTTCTCATCATCAGATATCTCGACTGAAGATCGCACGTGCTTAGCAAATGATGAAAGAGAGTATGGTGACTCTCTTTCTTCCACAAAAACTGTTCTTTTACTACAACGTGAGATTCCAGATGCCGTGAGTGAAGCAGCGAGTAAGGTTTTCAAGGAAAAAGGGGATTTGAATCCTCGTATCGTGCTTTTGGATCTCGGCGGCTCTCAGTCTCGCGTCTCAGATGCGCTCTTCCAAAGCGTAGACATTATTTCTCCAAACTTGAGCGAGCTCGAAACTCTAGTCGCAACATCGATTCCGGATGATGGTGTAAATAGATATAATTTCGAGAACGATGACGACGCGATTCGAGCGGCCAAAGACGTATTGAAATCTAGAGGCAATGGTAAGCAAGCACTTTTAGTTACTTTGGGCCACAGAGGATCGTTTTACGTCACAGATAAAGATGAAGAGTTTGTATTTGTAAAACCGGTAGCGTCGTTGGATCCAGAACTTGTCGTCGATTGTACTGCAGCCGGCGATTCGTTCCGTAGCGCGTTCGCTGCTGCAGTTGCGGAAGGGGATACGATAACGCGCGCAATGGAGATTGCTTCCGCGAGTGGTGCGTTAGCAGTTCAAAAGATGGGTGCAGCACCTTCATTGCCAAATAGAGCTAGTATTGAAGAATTTTTAGAGAAGAACGGCCGCCTGAGAACGAAAGTATCATTTCCTCTTGGAGATAGTTTTAGCAACCCGAAAATAGATACGATAGATAGGTTTGCGTGCCGATTAAACTCGATGAAAGAGAGGAAGGATTTAGTTCCAAAAGTCACGAAATTCGATTCAAAGGCGCTTTTAGAACGGTACGCGACAATAGAAGGTGTTTCGTTGGTCGAATTGAATTTCCCAGAGCACGTCACCAAAAGTTCTCTTAAGAATATTGCGAAAATCGTCGAGCGTTTGAATTTAAAGGTTTCAGGATTGAACGTGCGCTTCCCGAAAGAGCTTTTCAGAAACGGTGCGTTCACCAACCCAAGCGAAGAAGTTCGTAAAAAAGCCGTTCAATTCTTGAAAGATGCGTGCGAGGTTGCTTTGTTATTGGGAGATGAAGTTCAACGCGTGGTTGTGTGGTCTCAATTTGATGGGTATGATTACGATGGGCAAGTTGATTTTTCCGACGAGTGGATGCATTTGGTGAGCGGGTACACGGCAGCTGTTGGTGATTCGAAGACTTGCGCAAAGATTAGAAAGATATCGTACGAGTTCAAACCGACGGATGCACTCAGTCGATCTTCGCTGATACCGAATACGTTTGCGTCTTTAATGTTAGTCGATGAAGTAAATTTGCCCAACTTTGGGTTGACGCTCGATTATGCGCACGTTTTAACCGCCGCAGAGAATCCCTCGCAATCTGCGACCATGGCTTTTATGAAAGGAGGAAAATTGTTTGGTGTGCACTTGAACGATGCCGTGCAATCAAAACTAGGCGCAGAAGACGGGCTATCGTTTGGAAGCGTGAATCCTCGCGGCGCGTATGAGTTCATTCGAGTTTTGAGAAAATTCAAGTACGATGGTGTTATTTACTTCGACACGTTCCCGATGAACGAAGATCCGGTTCAAGAGTGCGAGAGAAACATCAAGGTTGTCAAGAATTACTGGAAGATGGCAGAAAAGGACTTAGGAAACGTTATGCTCAACGAAGCGAGGAGAGAGCATGACTTTTTAAAAATCGAAGATTTAAGTATGTAGTACTTTCGCCGTGTTTCGCCCCTTCCTTTTGTTTTGCTTTTTTTTTAAATTTTTCAACTTAAAGTTTTCGGGGGGCGACACCGAATTTCGGCCAACTTTTTTCCGGTCAGCCAAAAAAGTTGGCCGAAATTCGGTGTTGCCGGTTTTCGGGGGCAGAAAAACAAAAAGGATCGCACAACAAACAAAAACAAAGAAGAAGAAAAAATTCACAAAAACCACACAAACAAAAAAGCTCTCTCTTCCCCGCGGCTCGCTCGAATTTCCTTCATTGAAAAGAAGTCGCGCGCGCTCTTAAGAAGGAAGAGACTTTTAACGATTGATACCATCGAACACAAAGCAGTGAACACAACAACAACCACAAGAAGAAGGATTTGTCTGCGCGACGATGTTTAACAACAACGAATCTCAGTTTGATCCGTCTTTCAAGCACTCGAGTCGATATTCGCAAACAGCGGCTCGATACGGGAAAGCAGAAAATGGGCCGCGACCGGGGAGTGATGTTGAAAACGGAAACTGGGCGGCGCAACAACAGTCGATGAACTTGATGCAAAACGCTCCGCCGGCGATTAACACCGGCAGAGGAAATGGAAACGCGCACGCTGGTGCTTCGAGTGGCTCGTACAATCAACAATATCACCAACAACAACACCAACAACACCATCAAGATCACCACAGGACGAATTACGGGACGAACCACGGCGGACGCAGTCCAAACGGCGGACAAATGGACGAAAGTTTAATCGACCGAGATTACTTGCGAGAACACCGCGAAGTTCAAGAAAGGTTTCGCAGGAACACGTGCATTGGAATTCTTGGGGCTTCCGTAGTCTCTGTTATTGGGTGTTACTCCTACTATGGCGTCTCGCAAGGGAAAAGCGCCGGCGCGAGCTTTACATCTCTTTTGCCATGGTCGTCTTCCGACGCGGCAGACGATGATTACTCCGCCGCGACGTCGTCGTCGTCGAAGCACCACCACCACTCTTCTTCTAAGAACGATTCTGGCGATGATTACGACAAAGCGCCCCTCGAAGACGACGACGAGGACGACTCCGGTAAGACTTCTTCCAGAAAGAAACACAAGGAACTCTTCTCGAAAACATCCAAACTCGTCGATAACGACGAAGCAGATGGCGAAAGCGAAAGCGATTACGACGGATCGTCCTCCTCGAAGAAGTCGAAAAAGAAGAGCTCCAAAAAACACGGGGGCGATGATTCGGAGGAAGAGGAAGAATCCGGCGAGGAGGCACCAAGCGAAGACGAACAAGCGCTCATTGATTCTGTCACGCAGGATTTGAAAGAGTCCGTGAAGAACGCGCAAAAAGCCAAGAAAGCGGCAAAAAAGATTGGCAAAGCTGAGAAGGAAGAGGTCATCGATCCGCGAACAGAGATTGACGCCACGAGAGCAGAGCTTCTCAAAAACGCCGGTATCGAAGAGGAAGAGGACGAGGCTACCGGTGAAAAGAACGAGAAATTGTTGGACGGTGAAGTCGATCCTTTAGTTGCCGGTTTGTTGACTAAAGACATGCAAAAAGCGGAGGAGCGCATCAAATTAGTCAAAGGCACGCATTCTCACAACAAAAAAGAAGCGAGAGAAGCGGAAAAGGCTTTGTACGAGTATGACGCTAAAATTGAAATGGAGAAGGAAGAAAAGATTCGCAAGAAGCAACAAGCTGCGATTGATGCTGAGAAGGCGAAATACGAAGAAGCTGCCAGACGCGAAGTCGGAGAACAAGAAAAGAAAAACAAAATACACGCGGAAGAAGAGAGAATGAAGATGGAAATTGCCAAGGCGAAAGCGGACGCTGCGACGAAAATTGCCATGGCGAAGGCCAACGAAGTTTCGAGCAAAGCCGCGGCGGAAGACAAAGTCATGCAAGAGATTGAATCCAAGATGCATCCGAAAGAAGATGAAGACGATAAGACGCCAAGTACTTGGAGTTTGAGTTCTGATCCAATCGACGGTGCTCGCAGTGATGACGATGTCGACAACTTTGTCGAGCAAGCTGAAAAGGAAGGCGCGCACGTGTCCAAAGAAGACAAAGAAACATTAGAAGAGGCACAAAGAGAGCGCATGGTTGCCGAAGAGCAACTGATTGAAGCAAAGATGGAAGCTGCTAAAGTTCAAGCTCAAGCACAAGACATCATGAAGGCTGCCGAAACCAGAGCGGCTGAAGCGGCTGCGGAAGCGAAGAAGGAAGCGCAAGCCGAAATCGACGCCGCCAAGTCGGAAACCGAGAAAGCGAAAGCTTCTGCTCAAGCCCTTTTAAGTCATCAACAAGCGACTGAGGAAGAAAAAGTCAAGTTAGAGACGGACTTAGAGAACGAAAAGTCCAAGGAAGGAGACATTGCGCGAGAAGCTGCTATTTCAGCTGCGAATATGTTGCAAGAAGGAAAGGATGCCTCGGCGTCAACTTCTGCTTCCGCGAAGGGGGAGGAAGAATCGCCTGCCACAACTGAAACGGAGACGGAGATCGCATCGGCGGAAACCACTTCAGAAAATGCAGTCGTGGATGACGAGAAGTTACCGGAACCTTGGAAAGCCGTGTTAGATAGCGATTCCGGGAAGACGTACTATTGGAACACGGAGACGCAAGAAACTTCGTGGGACAAACCATCGCGAAAATAAGAAAAATTGTAGCCGAAAAATACTTCTCACGAGTCCGTGAAATGAAATGAAATATGCCCTATATCAAGTATCTTAATACGAATGACAACATAATATCTATTTTCGATTTATCATATTAAAATCCTGGTAAGACCGAGAAGTCAACCATATCCTTCGGCAACGATGCAACCGAGTCTATGAGGTCTAAGCGGTTTTGTCGCGTCGGTAAGTCTTCACAGTTCACGAAAACGTCTTCGAAGAATCGTGTCGAGGAATCCTCCATTTCTGCTAAAGCTTCAATCAAAGATGCGATGCTCTGGTTGGCTGCTATTTTGTCGCACGCTTTCTTATACGTGTTAAAGAACTCGATTTCCGCTTCCTCCACGAGCAAAGACTCGTCTATTTTCCCACTCGGCGTGAAATCTTTCTTCCCTCTGATGAGTTTCGTCGGTCTCGATAAAACGTTCTTCGCCTTGGAAAAGGTGTTTGCGTCCTTCATTGCCGCTTGCAATTCTTTTACCGAAGCGGACGCTCTCGCAGGGTTGAATCCAATATCCGTGTTCAAAATTGCGCGAACGGATTCAACATCATTTCCTGCGTCCACTAAGAGTTGTTCTAATCTTCTTTTCGTAAACTCCGCGCAGTCTTCCATCGCTTTGTCGCTTACATCCACGGGCTGTTCACTCTTTGCAAGTCCGAATAACGCTCGAACATCTCCACCTTGTGTTTGAAGATCGTTGTTTACTAACGTTTGGACGAGACCGTACGCAGTTCTTCGCAAACCGAAGGGATCTGCCGTCGCTTTTGGTGCTCCAACGACTGCAAATAATCCAACCAAAGTATCCGCCTTGTCCGCTATGGTCGCCACGATACCTGGAGCCGTGGAAGCGATTAAATCTCCCGAAAATCTCGGAAGGTTTGCTTCAAAAATAGCTTTAGAGGTCGTGTCGTCAAGCTTGTCACACTTTTTCGCGTAGTGTTCGCCCATCACGCCAGCGAGCGATGTGAGCTCCATGACCATGGAAGACGCTAAATCGGCACGAGCTAAACGTGCGGCTTTCGTCGCCATGGCCACAATTGAAGCGTCATCGCCGTATCCCAACGCCGCCGCGACCTTCGGCGCGAGATTCTCGGCTCGCTCTGTTTTCTGCAGCATAGAACCTAATTCGGTTTGAAACGTTATGCCTTCCAACTTTGGACGAAGCGTCTCTAAACTTTCCTTGCAGTCGTTTTCGTAAAAGAATTTAGCATCTTGGTACCTCGCTCTTAATACAGCTTCATTTCCGGATTTTACGGCCGAAACATCGCACGGTCCGTTCGCAAACGTCACAAAGTTATTAAGCAAGTCACCGCTTGTTTTGTTCTCGACTGGGAAATAGCGCTGGTGCTTCTTCATGACGGTAATTAAGACTTCTTTCGGTAAGCTCAAATATTCCGCCTCGAATTCGCCCAAAACCGGTTGTCCCGCTTCCAACAAATTCGCAACTTCGTCTAACAAGCCACCACTCTCTTTGTTGCCTTCCGGGACAACGCCTCCGACTGATTCTGCTAAAGATACCGCGTTACTCCAAATTTCATTTTTGCGCGCTTCGATGTCTGGAACGATTCCTTCTCTTTCCAAAAACGAAAAGTAGTCTTGGACGTTGGTCAGCGTTTCCTCCACCGGCGCTTCCAATCCAGGAGGTCGCAAACCTCTCGTCGTATCACTTGAAGTAACACCGAGCGCAGAAAAGGGTATTATCGATTGACCGTGGCACGCAAATAACCAACGCATAGGTCGTGAGAATGCGTTGTCTTCGTTCAACTGCCAGCGCATGGTTTTGATAAACTTGATGGATTCTACGACTTTTGGCAACTCGTCGCGCATAACTTCAGAGGCAGATTTCCCGACTGCTTTCACGTTTGCCCACACGTACTCGTCGTCCTTTTCGAGTTCTTTCTCGAGATCGACCACATTGTTTTTTGTGCAAAATCCGAGCAAAGCTTTGGTTGGAGTCACTCCGTCTTCCTCAAACGCTCTCGAAAGCGGAGGACCGCGATTTCGCGATTCTTGATCTGGCTGTTTTGGAGAGAGGTTTTTTATCGCGACGGATACGCGGCGAGGCGTACCACCAACTGAGACGCTATCGTATTCTAGTCCAGATTGCTCTAAAATGGAATTCATGGCGAGCTCGACTTGATGAATGCACGAAACAACATCGTGAGGCGGCAACTCTTCGGTACCAATTTCAAAAACAAAATCAGCCTTCTCATTCGGGAGCTTTGATTCGTCTATGGGCGCAACAGGTTTCGCGGCGTCGTTTTGCTTGTTATTCTTTTTCTTCTTTTTTTTACCGTTGTCATCTTCTTTGTCGTCGCTTGATCCTTCGACTAAGCTTCCGAGCGGGTAACCTAACTCTTCGCGTCTTTCGACCCAAAGGGAGGCAATATTTCTCGCCAAATCACGCATGGAGGCAAACAATTTCTGTCTCTCCGTTACGCCAACCGCACCACGAGCGTCGAGAATGTTAAACGCGTGAGACGCTTTAAGCAACTGGTCGTACGCAGGAAGAGGAAGTCTGTTTTCAATCAGCGATTGCGCTTCTTTATCGGCTAAATCAAAACGCAATCTCTGATTTTCCACCGAAGCTACGTCCATGTTGAACACGGACATTTCGTATTCGTCCTGTAAACGCATTTCGCCGTACGTTAAGGAATCATTGTATCTAATATCTTTGAAGTGATCCACATTTTGTAAAGCCATCAAGACGCGCTCTAGACCGTACGTGATTTCAACCGCAACTGGATTGACTTTCACGCTACCGCATTGTTGGAAATACGTAAACTGCGTCACTTCCATGCCGTCGAGCCAAACTTCCCATCCCAACCCCCACGCGCCTAAAACTGGACTTTCCCAGTTATCTTCCACGAAGCGAATGTCGTGCGCTTTCGTATCTACGCCGAGCGCTTCTAAGGAGCCTAAATAGAGTTCTTGCGGATTCGCCGGTGCTGGTTTTAAAATCACCTGAAACTGCGTGTGTCTTTGTACTCGATTCGGATTATCCCCGTACCTAGAATCATCCGGTCTCACCGACGGTTCCGGGTAGCACACGTTCCAAGGTTCTGGTCCTAAGCAACGCAAAAACGTCGCCGGGTTCATCGTTCCCGCGCCGACTTCAGTGTTATGCGGAAGCCAAACTGCGCACCCTTTTGAGGCCCAGTAGTCTTGCAATCTATTGATTGCTTGTTGAAACGTCGGCGCGTCTGTGTTCACTCCCGCGGCGGAGGAGCTTTTCGCAGGTGAAGAAGAAGGAGGAGTTGAGGCTGAAGCTGCAGCTGCATCCGAAGAAGACGCAATCGCGCGCGTTCTGAACGACGACGACGAAGCAGAAGAAGAAGAAGAAGAAGAAGAGGATCGTTTTGTTGCGGTTGTAGTCGCCGATGAGGTTGAGAACGACGAATTCATCATCTTCGCGCGCATCGTCGTCCTTCCTCCGCGGTGGTTGAAGGAGGAGAAAAGAAATGGGTTTTTCCAGGAAGAAGAAGACGTCGTCGTCGTCGTCGTCTGAATCGTCGTCGTTCTCAACGCGCGATGAGAAGATTTTGCCGCAGCAGCTCCATTACTCTTGTTCACGAGCGCATAGTGCGCCAGGCGTAGCATCGTGTTTGACCCGCGGGGCGGAATAGTGTCAGCAAATAGACACACCGCGCGCGAACGACGACGTCGCAATTCTTTACTAAAGCAAATTGAGAAGAAAAGATAAAATACTCGAGAAGAACAAACGAAAGAAGAGGGAGACACTTTTTGTTCGTTCTGTTCGAAACAAACACTTTTGATTTGCAAAATTAGTAGAGAGGATGAAAGGCGTTGGTTGCTACATGAATAGTATTATTAGTATTAGTATTACACATCATCATCATCATCATCATCATCATCATTTCAGAGAAGACTCACGCTGTTCCAACAGTTAAACCAGGACCAGTTTTGAACATGGCCAACTTGTAGGTGTATACAGTCACCGGTCTTCCCGCGACGCGCATAAACGTTTCGTCGGCGTTGCCGTTTCCGGAGGAAAACGGAGTCAAATAATCTAAGACGATTTGCGTGCACACGATGAGTGGCTGTCCAGTTTGCGCGTCTTTCTGGTCGCGCCACAACCATTTCGTATACGTTCGCGTTCTTTTCACGTTCGGGTCTGTCCCACTTCCTTCGTAATCGTTAAAAACAACCTCTGCGAGTTCACTCGTTTCGAAGCGGTTTCTCGAATCGTCCTCGGTTTCCGACCGAGCGGTGACTTTGAAAAAAATCGTCTTTCCATCCGCCAACGAACACTTCATGACGTTGGGGTCGTCTAAATTCCAATCTATGTCCGTAAACACGGAGCCGTTCTTGACGTTCATAGTATACTCAGCTAACTTTTCCGTATTCCAAGCTCGGTCTAATATGACTTCGTTCCTCGAGTTTCGCACGAAACGTAAAGGATACGAGGTAGGCCTACCGACATCATTCTTTGCTCTGTTTACGCTTTCTATGTTTGATACCACGTCTGCACCTTCTGGTAAATCTACATCCGTCAACGTCGCGTTGACCAGCCATTCGCCTTGAAAGCTTTCCGGAAAAGTCAAATCCGCCGGGCCTCCACCGCCGAAGCTCTCCCACGCGTCGCTTATAAATCCGGATTCAATAGCCTCCGCTCTGTTTGTCATCTCGTCGCTTCCAAAAACGCTCGCCACGACGAATACTGAGGATGACCTGAATAAAACATCCCTTCTCCTCCTCCGGTGCAAACTTGTCGTTCCATTCGTTGCGTGTCTTTGTGCATTCATCCGTGTTCTTTTTACTACTCCATCTGCTTTTCCTGTGTCGTCGTCGTCGTCGTCGTCCTCGTCGTCCTCGTATCCAAAATCTTCGAGAGCGCGTTTGAACGAATGAGAGAAGGAGGAAGAAGAAGAAGATGATGACGAAGAAGAAGAAGAAGCGGTAATCGTGCGGTGGTGCGTTTTAAGACTTCTGCTCGCGCGCTTGGGCTGACTACGCCCCCCCGCAATCGATGAAGACGATGACAAAAGTTGATGACAAAACGACATATTTTTTGTCGTCTTCGTCTCGTCAACTGTCAGGAATTTGAAAAAATGACGTCGGCTGAAGTGTTCGCTCTCGCGTTCGAGCGGGGGGCGATGTCTATTCTTCGCATGAATATTGATTATACTGCACTATGCTATAATAATACCAGGAGGTATCGATAATATACAACTATGTAATATAACTAGCGAACAGCACCGAGCAGTAGTAAGTCTTCTCTACGTTTCTAACACCGCCCGTCTTTTTAGTTTCTCAGCCGCTCGAATTTTAGTCGACGACGACGGCGGGAGAGGTTTGGTCTCCACCTCCTTAACTTTCGGGAACACGACGACCAAGTTTTTGTTGAAATCAGACAAAGTTTGTTTCAATTCTGAATTGCGCAACGCCGCTTTCTGAATAGAAGATCGCACGCTTTCCAACTCGGCTTTATATTCCGCCTCTTCGCTTTCTTTTTGTTTCTTGTCCAGTAAACGCTTCATCTGCAAGTGCTTCGCCTGTCTTTCTTGCAAAGCTTTCACTTTCTCGTAAGCGTTCGCTTTCGCTTCCATCGTTTTCACGCGTTCCTTCTCTGTTTCCTCGACGTCTTGAATGGCTTTTTTCAACGCTTCTTTGATTTTAGCCGCGTTTTCGGCATCTTTAGCGGTGGAATTCTTACGGCGCAACTTCCCCATGGCGACGTGGTGTTCTCGTTCTCTCGTCTCTTTAATTTGAATGCACAACTCGTGCCGCGTCGCCGCCGAGCGGTGTCGTCTACCTTTCTCCATGACGTTGCGCATCTCTCTTTCTACGTGCATGTTGTTCTCTTCGATTATTTTTTCTTCCTCGAGTCTTCTCGTTTCTTCCCGGAGTGCATTTTCTTTCAACTCGACTTCCAAGTTAGCAGTCTCGCGCAAGACTTTGAGCTTTATCTCTTGCGCTCGTCTCGCTTCCTGCCGCGCTAACTGCGCTCGTTCCGCTTTTTTTCGTTCGTTTTCGTGCATTTCCATGATTTTCTTGCGCTTGTGTTCCGAGTGACGTCGGATGAGCTCTTTCTCCGAGAGTTGTTTCAGTTTTAATTCCTTCAGACGCTCTTCTTCGACAATCGCCATCTTGCGTTCTTTCTCCAGCCTTTGCTCTTCCATTTTCGCTTCGAGGATTTTCGCGCGCGCGATGGTCTCTTCGATTTCCTTCTCTTGTCTCTCAATTTTATCGATGTATTTTTGTTTCGTCTTTTTCAACTTCAGCTTATCTTTCTGCGCTTTTATTTGCTCTTTTCGGATGTTCATGCGCTCGATGAGCTCCAGTGAGTCTGGGATGCTCTTCACTAACTTTTCGGTCAATAATTTGTTCTCGCGGCGATGAATTCGCATTTCTTCCTCAAAATAGTCGTCATCTTCGTCGTCATCGGCGTCGGCGTTGTCGTCGTCGTCGGAAATTTCGTCCGCGTTCAACATCTTTTTCATGGTTCTCATTTCTTCCTTCCTTCGTTCTTCAAACTTTTTCTCGCGCTTTCTCACCTCTTCTTCATCGAGTTTCCACTCGTACTTTCCGTTGTTCTCTAGCGCGCACTCTACGATCGTGTCGACAATGCTTTCTGCCATACGAAGCGGTTGTTCGTGTTCAGGCAAATTCATCTCCGCCGCGGAGAGAACGCCTCGGAGCAACTTGTGTTTTCGTTCTTCGACGTGATATTGATTTTCGTATTTATCTCCTTCGCGTAAGAACTCATCTCTATCGTAATTCCAAGACCCGTTGAACGCGTATCTCGATTCCGAAGTTACCGACTCTTGCACGCGATAATCATCACGCTCTCTGATTCGTCTCAGTTCTTCTTTGCGTTGTTTTCTTTGATGCGGAGTGAGTTTATCCTCCGCGGTCTTGGCGTCAATATCCATCGGAACGTTGTTCTTCGGAGCGTTCAACGTCTCGTCCATTGCTCTAGTTGGATTGACTGGAACTTCGGTAGCGTAGTCCCCTCTCTCGTCGTATATGTGCTTATCTATTTTCGCCTTGAGTCGCAACAGCGCCTGCGCTCGAAACGCTTCGTTACTATCGATGAGCTTCGCTTTCGCCTTGACGCCTTTCATCGAACGAATTTCCTCTCTCGCTTTCCGTTCTAACTCAAACTTAGTACTCCCGGACGCGTTCCGAAGTCGTTCGGAAAATTTAGACTCCGTGTCTTCGTCGTCCTCTTCATCGTTTCTATTCGCGTCTTCTTCTCGCTGTTGTTGTTTCTCTTCTTGATATTTCGGAGGCGTGTTCGTGGACTCGTCTTCCTCTCGTCTCCTTTGCCGCGTTCTCCTCTCCTGTTGTTGTTGTTGTTGTTGTTTATTGTCTTCTTCATCATCTCCTTCCTCGTCGATGTCTTCGCTGCCAAATATGCTCGAGAACACGCTCTCGAAAAACGACTTGTCCCCTTGTTGTTGGTTATTCTTCTTGTTCTTTTTCTTCGTCGTCGTCGATATCAACTCATCTTCTTCTTCGACTTCTTCGAAAAAATTCCGGTGACGAATGTGATTGATTTCGTTCCTCGGAGGAGGAGGAGGTCGGTCTTGCTGTTGTTGTTGTTGTTGTTGTTGTTGTTCCATTATTATTATCTCTTCTTCTCTTTAAAAAACAGTTTTGTTGTTGTAAATACGACGACGACGACAACGTATGGTAGCCGAGTCCTCTTAGAGTTTCTTCTTAGACCGTCGTCTCACAGAGCGCGTAAAACTGAAGAAGTGAATTATGAATTATGGGGTGTGGTTTGG
>Ga0115557_1001674_pt1 | contig 15223 bp, 11 predicted proteins | sample COGITO_mtgs_1104_FD_87280 | JGI IMG/M metagenome (GOLD analysis project Ga0115557, IMG submission 87280) | Pelagic marine microbial communities from North Sea - COGITO_mtgs_110421 | ecosystem: Environmental > Aquatic > Marine > Epipelagic | place: Germany:Helgoland, sampling site Kabeltonne...
ATACTTTAATAAATAATAAAAGAAAATTGTAATACAAAAATGTATTTAAGTAAACGATCGCCAAATTTTCAATTTCTGCCTTTTTGTTTTGGCTCTTATTTGTGCCATTTGTGGGCTGTTCACTCCGAAGGTCGAAGTGTCAGGCAAGGAGGGGAAAATTCCCCTTTCCTGCTCTAGCTCTGAGCTGTTTTTTGACAATTTTGTCAAAACTGTTGGTGATTATTATCTAACAGGGGTGCGAGTTTATAGTTGCTTAAACTACGTGTACGTACTTATACCTGTAATAAAATCTACCTGCTTAGCTGCTGCTGCTGCAAACACTGAGAGCAATCCCAGCACATATACACAAAGACCCACCAACCTCCATCCAATTGATTTTTCTTTTACTCAAGAGAGTCGACACGATGGTAGTCACAAACTGGGATATGACATTTGCAATTGGGACGGCCTCCTCAACTTTGTAAGTCAGGAGCGCGCTGTTGAAAATGAGCTACGAGTGACAGAGGTGAGTAGTGAAGGTGGTTGAGAATGGCAGTGACAACAATTCTGCTTTGTCCCACACCTCTACGTACCGTTCCACACTGATTCAATCCATAGGCGATGGCAACGATTGGACGGCGAAATAGAAGAATATTTTGGAACACAGGGACAGGGGTATCGATGACGTTCTTTTCGACGTCCCCATAGTCCTTGTTGTCGCCGATGAAATTGTTTGTAGAACCCCACAGAACACCGGACAGAAGAAGTTCTTTCATGGTCCTTTTAATTTGACATCCCACGCCCTAAGCGCTACGATATCAAAAAGGGCGGAGTTCTGTTTTATAACCTAGTTCTCCGTTTTTGAGAGCGTCTTGGTCGACAGAATCAATCGCCATGCAATAGCCAGTAAGAATTGGCACTTCTCTGGTTCTAGTTGTCTACGCGCCCCCCCAATCTCTTTACAACCTCCGCTAATAGATAATAATTTCCACTTGAAGGTTGTTACCCCTCCTTTGAAGGCCTTTCTCCGTTTGCTTATTGTCCGACAACACCTCACCTCCACCCGCTGTTTATACACTCCCGATGCAACGCTACCTGACCATACGTCCTCCCCCAACGGCCCCCTTCTCTGCGGCATTGAAGCGTTTCTTGACAACAAGAACAGAACTCACAGAAAGTGCATTTCCCTCGGCCGACTCAATACCATCCCCGCAGAAGGCTTTAGAAGCCTTGACGGCCTACAAAGCAGCGATCAACGACGACGACCAATCTGGTAAAAAGGAAGGACGGGTGCTAGCCAATCATTACATAGATGCGATCATTACCTGCCGGGTGAACAAATGCCCCACAGTTTCCGTACAAATACTTCACTTGGCCAAGTCAGAGAAGAAGGTACAGACGGATTACTTTTCTGGTGGGAGCGTAGGTTTGAAGGTTGGCGAATTGTCGCAGATTTTTGAGCATGCTATTTACAGTTTCGCTGAGAGCGACGAAAGTTCAATGGCGGGTGAAAAAATTGCCCCCCTGGTGGACATGGACTCTGACAATGATGATGACAACGATGACAATGACACACGACGCTACCTATCACTCAAGTCCCTGGGCTTGCAATCGATGCAACTTATGGGGGAGAAGAATATTCCCCATAGTATGGCACACTACAGCGGTTTGATTCTTCTAGTGAACAACCACAGCAATACCACAATAACAACCAACCCTGGCGAGGACACTGATCTCAACAACAACAACAACAACAGCAACGACACTAAAAATAGTGATGAGAAGCACAGGTTAATAATGCGAATAGTGGATAACCTTCTTGGTGGTGATGTGGCTCATTTTCCAATAAATCCGTCTGACCCTTGCCTTCCGATAATGTTTTCCTCCAGTTGTTACTTGGGGGGTGCCAAGCTGACAAAAACACTTGTTCACAAGCTTGGGATGGTAAGTCCATCGAACTATGAGGACTACAAGTCACTGGCTTTCTTGGCATTGAAATCCCGGTATGTCGTGAAGAACAACGAAGACGGCGACGGCGACGGCGACGGCGACAGCACCAACACGGCAAGTGAAGACGCTTGCGAGAGGGCCCTGGCGCTGCTGAAAGAAGAGGATCTCAATGAGTGGGGGGGAGGCGACCTTCTCGCAATGGTCATGGATGTGCTGACGTTGAACGATCGAAACGAGGACGCCTTGCAATTATTTTACGCCGACTACAAGCTCCCGAATGGGAAGCTTAAGAGCAGCAGTATTCCTATCAGCTGTTTTGAGTCGGCGCTTCGGGCAACGTGTGTTGCAAGCACAAGGGGAGTGAGGCCAATTTTTCAAGCCTTCAACCTTTACCAGCAGTTTTTTGCGCAACACAGCGGAGTGAGCATTGTTGGGCTAGAACTGATGCTCTCAAGATGCGAGATCGACAAGGATTTCGAGACGAGCCTTAATTTGCTGGAAAATGTCGAGGGCTACAGCAGCAAAGCTCTTGCCTCATGTCTTCGTTCGCTCGATAACGACCAGTACCGAGAGGAGCACGAGGTAACCCGCACGAAGCTCCAGGATCTATTCGATGCGCTGAAGCTTGACCTCAAGAACAGCCAATTTCTCCAAAATCGAGAAGTTGCCTGCGCCTTCATGAAGGTTCTTTTCAACAGCAGGCGTTACAGTAATGTAGTGGACACATTTTACGCTGCGAAAGACCTCCCGACGCCGACGCCTGATGATGCCGAGGATACCTTTTACCCCATGCTCATCACAACTATTCAATCACTCGCGAAAATGCACGAGTTTGAGCTCATATTTCATATCCTTGACAACTACGTAGACGAGAGCTACATATCCCCTCAGCTATTCGAGGTCGTGTGCGACTTCTGCTACACGGAAGGCCACCACACGGGCGCGATTGACGCCTTTTACGGATCAGTCAAGGACGTCTCTGTCAACTTCGGCGAGGCTCTTAGTGATGAATTGCTTGGAACCGCCTTGCTTGCGAGCTGCGAGCTGCGAGAATGCCTCCTGGCAGAAAACTTCGCTCGACTTATGTCTTTTCGTCATCTAAATGATTTCGATAATTTTGATGCCCTCGCTAAAGCTTCGAGAGAAGCGGTTCGCGGCAGTAACACCAGCAGAGAGAAGAATAAGGATGAAATTTTTAACCCGAACAACGGCGACATAGGCTGGTATAGTGCATTTGCTCAGGTGGCGAAGCCCCAGCACGTAGAAAAACTCTGCAAGGCGTATAGACAATCTTTCAGACCTTGGAAGGCGGAGACAATCTTGACGGAGATAGCAGGAGTCGGAGTTTACGTCACTGAATATGCGTACATAACTACCCTTGATTCAGTGCACCCCGAGCTGCGCGTGATGCGAAAGAATCTGTGCCGTGGCGAGCCACTGGTCAGCTTCTATGACTTAGGTGGTGAAGATTTTCAGGATATCAGTGAAGAGGATCTCATCAAAGAGAAAAAAAGGCGTAAATGGATGCTTGAGGCTGCCAGAAAGTCAATCATTAACATTACCGCCCTAGGCCTCGAGCACGCCTCGGTTTCGAGTAGGTTTCACGATTGTGTGATTCGAAATTTCCGGTCGCTCCGCATGGTGTCAGAGCTCGTTGATTATATGGAGAACACCATGCCAGAAATGAGTGCACCCATTACCTCGAGTAATTACATCACCGCAATAATGTGTGCATCAGAAAATAACCAGGAGGAACTGAAGGCTAAGCTGATAGAGAATGCGACAGCTCTTGGGCTAGAGTATAACGATTGGGGTGGTAGGTCTCAGTCAGGACTGCTACCAATCATCATCCAAGGGGAGGACTTCTTGGGACATACTTGAAAAATAAAGCAGAGAAATAAAACAACTTACAACCAGAAAAGAAAAAAGAAGGGTAGAATAAGGAAGATGATAATCGAAGAACCACTAGAAGGGTATTTTTTGGAAGAGGGAAAAACAAACTAAGTCTGTTACACCACATGTGCGTGCCGTGCCGCCTGGAAATGCGTACATCATTTATTAGCTTTATTTGTCTGCTACTGGAAGGGCCATCTTTGACCGCACAGTTTCCCTCAACTCGTCTAGCTCCTTCACAGCCTCGATATTATCGCTCCACACCTCCATGGCCCTGTCTCTCTTCCGCTCCCATTTCTGCTTCTTATGCTCCTTAGTAGCCTCCAAAATTTCCTTCTCAAAATCAATCTCCCCAACCCGCAAATTCAAATGGCATAGCCTCCTAGCCTCCATCCCCACTCGCCCACGCCCCATGTAACGAAGCTTCTTAAACCTTTTCTGCCCCACATTCGTGGCGAAACACTCCTTCACCATTAGCTGCTCGGGCATCAAATTGTGTTTCTGTTTCATCAGATTCTTTGCATCCTGAATGAGCAGAAGAAGGGGCGGGCTGCCCCTCATTTTCCCACTAAATTGAATCTGCAGCTCAGCTTCAGGAACGCTCAGCTTCCGTATTTGTCTGCATAGGAGGCTCATTCGCCAAGGGCTGTACTTAATGTGCGTTCGTCTCGACAGCTGTGCAGAGGGTGAGCGAGTGTGTTGTGTTGTGTTGTGTTGTGTTGTGTTGTGTTGTGTTGTGTTGTGTGCGTGGTTAGCTAAGTGAAAAGTCACGCAAGCGGCAGACTAGTTGGAGTGACAAAAAAAAAAACCCACCTCTTGACGATCCTGAAACACGTACTCGTACTTATCATGAACGACCGGGGGTGGTGGAGGGGGGCGGGGCTCAAAAAGAAGATTCCGGTATTTTGGGCCTGCCCTCTTCTTCCTCTCCGTAGTGGCATTTTTGATGAATTGCATTGGGGCAGTACTTGTGAAAAAGGATCGATTGGTACCGGAAGGACTGTTCAAAGATAGTTGGCAGAGGGGGGGCAAGACAGAGCGACGAGGAGAGAGAGCAGAGCGAAGGGCCGAGCAGCCTGCTATTGTCCGGACAGTGGTAAACATCTCGGAACTGTTGCTCGGTGACTGGCTTTTAGACGGCAAACAAGGGAGGAGTAAAGTAAGTGGAGTTAAATTAGGGTTGATAAATTGAGTTCTAATGTTCACGAAAAAGCAGCAATGTTAAGAGAAAGGTGCACCGGCAGTCATGCATTTATTGTAAGCCCACAAATTCTGGCTTGTAGAACCCCCACCAAGAACTCGGCTACGCATGACATCTTCAGAAATCCCCCCACCAACTCCCCACATGCCAGGAACAAGTCATGGACGAAAACAAGATGCCTATCGCTTCTCGAAGTCGACTTCTGCTTGGACACCGTCCTCTCTCGTCCCTCCTGTGGCGCCCCCCCCCATCCATCCACTCCGCCTCCGCCTAACCACTCTCAACGTATTGAAGAACGACGCCCACAATGAAAACCTGCTCTGCCATGATCTTCGATATTCTCACATTTTAGACGAGGTGAGGTTTGTTCCAGGATCGAAGGGATTAGCTAGATTTGTGCGTGCACACTATGCACGTACACACGACGCGGTGCGGTGCTTGATCATTTGCCAACACCCCTTTGTCTCACTGCGCAGCTCGAGTCCTTGGATGCAGATATAGTTGGACTGAATGAAGTGACAGCGGTCTTCCTAAAAAAAGCCATGGCCACCCCTTGGATAAGAGAGCGTTACTACCTCTCCGTGGTGCTTGGGTCCCTATCCTGCAAGCGCCTTTCGACGGTGAGGGGAGGTGGCTCCTTTGGGAACCTGATCATGTCCAAGCTCCCTCTGGACTATGTAGAGTACGTTAACAGCGGAAGCGGCAGGCACAGTCACGCCGCCCAGTTTACTTTGGGCTCGCACAAAGTAAAGGTCTGCAGCACTCATCTGATTGCTGCCCCGTACATCAACGAAGGAAAGCGTAAACGTGAGCTCCAGCGCCTCACTGCCTCTCTAGGCATGCACGATGGTACCGTCGTAATCATGGGCGATTTCAACTTCCACAGGGAGGCTGAGAACTCCAGCATTCCGGAAGGTTGGTCCGAGGTTCCAGCTGTTGTGTCACTGGGAACGACTTGGAGCTTCGCGCGCAACAAGATGCTGGCGCACTACCTTCCACTAAGGAACTTATATAACGGGCTGGGCCTAGGAGCAAGCTTCGGGTGGCCGAGCGAAATGCGCCTGGACAGGTTGCTAATCAAGGGCGACAATTTAGACAACGACAACGCCGAGGCTCGGCTCTTTGCGAATGAGCCTATACACGAAAGGGGTAAGGATCGCCCGGCCTTGCCGCAGAGTGGTCCAGAGCTTCGCGAAAAGCATCGCAACATGCCGTGGGAGGAATTCCTCTTCCCAAGCGACCACTTTGGCATCGTAGTTGATATTCCTGCTAAGTAGTAATGTAAATTTCGCCATTCGAAAACCAACCCTACAAGAAAGATGAACAAAAAGCTAACTAGACAGATGGAAATAAAAACGGGTTTAATAAAATACAGCAGCCACCTTTCAACATAAATTATACATTCGTACACGCTTCGCTTCGTACATTAGTCTAACAAAGAGAGCGCTCGTAGCTATGAGGCGTCATTTGGAGAGACTTCATATTTTTTAGCCATCTGTGGCTCCTTGTACCTCCTGCTCAGCAAGGAGGTCTTGCGCAAGCTCTCAGAACCATGTTCTTCCTGATCCACAATTTCCAGCAGAGGTTTGCCCTTCAAGAGGAAATCCTCCGTAACGTCCTCCCGGTTAGTAAAGTCAGCCAGTTCAAAATCAACAGGGTCTTTTTCCCTACTTGGCGAATTAGGCGATTTTGGCGCATGATCCAGCACACTTCTGTAATTGTTCATTGGGGGTGGTGAGTTTGGTGCACCCTCTCTTATATTTTGCAAACCGGTCCCTTGCTTCAGTATCATTTCGTATTCCTTCTTCTTTTCCCTGGCTTCCGCAATTGCCTCCTTGAGATGCTCACTAGCCTCATCCTGCAGGTTCTTGATATCGTTTTCGCTCTTCTGCTTGTTGTTAATCTTTATGTCAAAACCACTATGCCTGAATTTGTCACTCACACCTGACGCTTGCTGCAAAAAGTCATGCTGCAAGGCATTCCCTATGTTGATATCATTAATTTTATTTTCCATGTCTGACACCACCGAGCTCTGAGCAGCAGCCTCCTGCTTCATTTTCAACTTAGCTTTCAGCAGTGTCTTCCTTGTCGTCACGAATGACATTTCGCACATGAACTTTGCATTTTGGCTAAACTTTACGCTGAAGAAGTCCCCCGTATTTCCCATTGGCCTAACCATATCTGGTGCTTCCACAATCCTATTCTCACCGGTTCTCTGAGAGAACTGAAAAGCATTACCTTGCAGCAAGACTACGTGGGCCTTCGTACGAAATTCTAGGTCTTTGCGATCAGGCTGAACCCCAAACAACTCCATGTTGTGTACGATATCTCGAATCTGCCTCCTGCTCTTGTGTGCGTGCTCGACCTGATTCGCAAGCATGTTCTCGCTCAACCTTCGCCCGCAGGTATCCCACAATCTGTCTGAGAGATCATGGTTCCTCTGAGCAATCTCTCTCAACTTTTCACCGTTCATACGGAACAAGAGACCAGGGCTTGTTGCGATCACCGAAGCTCCTCGTTTGCTTCTCATTGCCCAAGCGATCTCTCCAAATACACTTCCCATACCCAACTCTTCAAGTTGAATTTTTTCTCCCAGCTGGGTCTCGTATTCAATCAAGACAGTTCTCCTCGCCAGCACGTAAACACTGTCATCGTCGTCGTCCTGTTTCATCAAAACATCACCCCTCTGGAACACAGCATCCTCAAAGTGTTCCACAATTTTCGACAATTCTGCTCGGCTTAGGCACTCTAACCACGGGATCTGTCCCAAGAGTTCTGCCTTTTCTGGCATCAAAATCACCGGGGGATTGTTGAGAAGCCTCTTCATCTGATATTCAACACTCCCAATCATCCTCTCCATCTCTCCCTTGTCCAGCAGTCCTTCGTGGTACAGGTCATGGATGGCGTGTCTCTGTTTATTGAGAACTGTCCTCGCAGCTGTGGTCGTCGTGATACTAGCAGCAATCTCGCTATACAAGCGCTGCATGTCGATTAAGCTGTTCCTGACTTTCTTCAGATCGCCCTCGATTCCGTCTCTAATAGGCCTGAATCGATTTGCACTCCCCAACAAGCTGCTCAAAAGATCCAATGCCTCTTCTCTGGCGATTTTGAACCCACAGGCGACGTCGTAGCCGTGCTGCAGCTGAGAATACAAAATCCTTCTCTTGTACTTCTTCGCAAAGCTCTCGCTCTTGCCCCACAAACTCTTGGTATCATTGATTGCCTCGATATTGGTATCTCGGATCTTCTTGGCTAACCTGGCGAAGCGTAAAAACCGAATCAATCGCACGATTCGAATACCTCTCAGCACTTTGCTGTACTGTCCAAAACTTCCGAGCAACTGCTCGCTTCCCATTAAGGCCAAATCCAGGAAAACCACAATTGCATCCATGACGGTGTACGGGTCAGCCATGAAACTGTGGACGTCACCTAGACACCACAAGCGAATCGATAACTCTATCACAAACACAGATGTGCTCACATACTCAAACACCTTGTACTCGACAGGGTCCGTGCCCTCCCCTAAGGTGACAGTCCACACACACATGACCACCACAATAGCCAGAATTCCACAAACCACAGGAATGCTATCCAGTGTCTTCAACAGCTTGCGTCGTGCCAGAGCCTTTTTGTCGATAGCATGTGTATCATTATGTTCTTCTTGACGTTCGATGTTGATGCTACTGTTGAACTTGAGCAAAGTGCACAATTCTTCCCACTCGGCCAAGTCACAACCGGTATCAATAGACAAATCAGTGACGTGAATCAGATACTTGAGCGCATGGTTTGACAACAGACCATCGCTAAATTGCTTCCAGTAAGACTTCTTACAAATCATGAGCACGCGGCGCCGCGCCTCCTTAACCTCCATAAGCTTTTTGTCTTTATCCGCCACTTTTACCTTCTCTTCGATTACCTTGCTCTGAGGAACTACAAAGTAGTACTTTCTCACCTCATCCCAAACGGCCGAGTCAAACACGTGGTCAGACCGCAGCAAAGCCTCTTGTGAGTCGCCAGCAGACCGAAGCTGTCGCATCGCTTGGTCAAAAACCATCTGACGGGAGGCAGTCACTCGGTCCATCTTTAGAGCGCTCACAAGAAAAGGCATGGTGGTAGAGTTCACGCAAACCGTCAGCACCACAATGCCGGCTGTCATCAGCAAAACTTGTTCGCCAAGAGGAGAACACGTATCTTCGAACTCATTGAAAACCAAAAGGGCCAGAGCTAGCCCAACCGCTCCCCTAAGCCCCCCCCATATAGCCACGAACTGATCGTTTCGCTCAAGCTTGCAGCCAAAGCCGTAGTTCATTGTGCAGTATACAGACCCAACTGTCACAGCGCGGATTACAGCACAGAAGATGTATATTACAATGACGTTCACTATGTTCATTCCCGATATTTTGTCGATTTTATGGCTGATGACAATCCCAGCGATGATAAAAATTAGCGTATTTCCAAAGTAAGCGAGCAGCTCCCAGAACTCTTCCAAGAATTCCGAAACTTCTGGACTGACACGTGTCTTCCCAAACTTGCCAAAGTACAAGCCAAAGCACACGACAGCGATGACCCCTGACATGCTCAGGAAATCCTCAGCAACGAAGAAGCACATGTAAGCGGCAGCCATGGTAATTGTGATTTCCGACAGCGCGTCATTGAAAATAAACGACAGCCAAAAGACTATCAACGCACCAAACAAGACCCCAAAAATGGCGCCTCCAAAGGCCATGGAAACAAAATTGTAAAAATACTCGAAAAGACCGTCCTCATAATTCCCTCTCACTATCTTGACAACGACCTGGTAGATGACGAGGGCAGTGCCATCATTGAAGAGAGACTGTGAAACGACAAAATTTGGTACAGAGGTGTTAGTCAATTTATGGCAAAGAGTGATAAAAACTTTAACTTGAGACAGGTCGCGCTCAGGTGTCTCGATCTCGCTTAGGTCTCGATCTGGCCCAGGTCTAGTGCCTCGATCTCGCTCAGGTCTAGCGCCTCAATCGCGCTCAGGCCTCGCTTTCGGTAGCTCACCTCTCCCTCAATCGATGTTGATAGGTCACTTTTCACTCCGAGTTCCTTCAGCAACGCAACGACTGCCACAGGATCTGTCGCCGACAAGATCACACCCAAAAGCATGCCTGCCGACTTAGGCCATGACTTCATTTCACTGCCATCATGAATGAATTTGCACCCCTCCCCTCCATTAAAATCCTCAAATTCCTGGGAAACCCAGTCTGCATTGAACATGATATTATTCAGAACTAAAGCTGTCAAGCTCGTTGCGATGAGTATTCCTGGACCTGCTAGATTCATGATGTAGAACTTGCTCCTGTCAAAGATGTGCCATTCCAAAGAAGCTGCACTCTCAAAGATCAAAGGTGGAAGGAAGATATGTAGCATTAGGTGGGGGTCGAGTTCCCCGAGAATTTTCGTCGAGTCATACAGCATCCTCACAACAACAGTGTGAGATTGACCAGCACTGTCCTCTAGATTATTGATGAGAAGACCCAGGATGAAACCTAAAATTAAAAGTTGCATAGTATATGGGATGGACAGCTTCTTGGTTGATGCTCTCAGTCCAGCACCGACCAAGAGTAGCACCATTGGAGCAAGGAGAGAGGTTTGGGCATGTGCGTGGTGTTCATCTTGAAGCTCATGGACGAAGTCGCTGCTGTTGTTCAGTAATGTGTCATTGTCCCCATCCGTAGTATTAGGTGAGTATAAAATTCGGTCCATCGCTCTTGTGCGGGACGTTAGAGGAGAGCAAGCAAGTCCCGGTCAGTTTAAAAACTCAAGGACGATTATAGGAGAGTAAATCAACTGACGAGTGGCAACACTTGTTTGCCGTTGTTTCATTGTTTTTCACCAATTTTACTTCCGTTGTTATCACCAAAAACTGATTTGTTTTACTCAATTTTACTAAATATGGACACGCTAACAGCGGAACAGCAAGAAACTATCAACCAGACGAAAGCTGCGATGAGAATGAGTAACGAGCAATACATAAGAGCTCACCCGGAGTTGAAACATGTTGTGAGTTGCTTCATGTCACGAGGTGAGTTAATATTGTCTGTAGTGGGTGGTTAACATTCTCTGTTGTTTTGCTCACGATGAAGGCCCACGTCACAGTGTTGAAGGACAAGCCAGACGATACGCTCAGCTATGCAGCAAAGTACTTCACTGAACCTGATTTGGAGGAAACCATTCTTGCTGACGCAAGAAATCCAACAACATTCAGCTCATGAAGAAACCGAAGCGCGGGTGGGGGGGGGGGTTCTCATTGAGCGCGAACAAGTTTGTAAATAAGTAGTCGGTGGAAATGTCGAGGTAGAGAAAACGTTGCTGCAACAGTTAATTCCTTAATTCTGAGCTTTCTCTGCTTTTCCATCGAGGAGCAAATCCTGCCCCTTGTCAGCAACGTCAATGACAGCACTACTTCCAGCCTTATGAAAAGCGCCATTTTTCTCTGCTTTTCCATCGAGGAGCAAATCCTGCCCCCTGTCAGCAAAGTCAATGACAGCACTACTTCCAGCCTTATGAAACGCAGGCATGTGCGCTGCGTTGAGACTCTTCGTATCAGTGGCGCGGAAAGAAGACCGATAGCTCCGTCCAACTTTATCTTTCTCGCTGTCAGGGGATTTGGAGGTTAACTCTGATGGTGGGGGGCCGAACTTGACTAGTGTGGGTTTATCAGGTTCCGGCGGCGTCTCTGGTGCGACCTTTGCACCGCTATTTGCGAAAGGTGATTTTACCTTTCTCTTTGCCTCTGCTTCCACATCTTTTTCGAAATCTCTGTACGAATTTTCTCTTCCACTACTCAGGATGCTATCACCACTTGCCGATCGATTAAAGCGACGGCTGATAGTTTTTACGATGCTCGGTTGTTTGTAAATAGTCGTGCTCCTCTGATCCGCCAAGGAAGGCGCACTTCGAACCAACTGCTCACGAGCCTTTTTCTCGTTGTCCAGCATAGATTCGAAATCCTTTGCGTTCTCCTCTAGCAGAGCTTCCTCATCTGCTTCCGTCAGTACGCCGTTCTCAACAAGGTGGACAACTTTACGCCTCTCAAAAATCAATATTCGCGCTGCCAGGTGATCCAAGGCTACAAACTTTTTTACTCGATTGTCCATGCTTTTTCGCATCTTCATAGCTTCGCGGACGACTTCTCGACTCTCATCTACCACTGACATCACTGCTGCATCCTCATGGAATATATCAATTATGTGCTGCTGCGCTGATTCGTGTGCAATAATGAACGCTTGAATAGTAGCATAAGCATCCTGACGTTTTTTATATAGGAATCTGCGCTTGTACTTGTTGTTCTTTGTTCTCAATATTTTGTCAACAAAGTTCAAGAACCGCATCATGCGTTTCTTGGGCTCAATGGACTTCTGAAGTGCTTTCCAGTCACCCAAACCCGACAAATCATCCAACGCTTCCAACGTAGAGTTGAGCAGCAACCGGCTACTTTCATGACGCTCAGCCGGAAGAATGATGCCGCTGTGGTCAATCAAATTATTATATTCGCTTCTAACTAGTTTTAGGAATAGCTCCCGTAGCTCGCACTTCGCATCGGCATCTTCACTGCTTGCTTTGTTAAGTAGCATGGCTTTGGTGGAATTTCGGCGTGCTTTGCGAGCAAGCTTTCTAAAAGTCCCCTCGCGAGCGGAGGGTTCCTCAGATTCCCCCGACTCGGCTCTATCCCTCAAATTTTGTGGTCGGAGCACATGACACCACTCTCCAAGTTCATCTTCAGTGATTTTGAAATCATCAAAACCATCATCGTTTTGAATTTGGATCATCTTCTTGGCAAATTCGGCAATTTCAGCGTGAAGCTCCTCCTTTATTCGCTTTACTGCAACCCTATGAGATAGAGATGGTTCCGATACACCCAAGTAAACGAGCAAAGGAGTAGCAGTAGGAGCATTTATCAAAAGCGTGAGCCCAGCCACACCGACAACGTGGATCAGCAACAAAGTCCCGTTCTTTTCTTCATCAGAACCGACATTTTGATTCCTCACTGCCATTGCAAGCGCCAGACCAACCGCACCTCGCAGCCCTCCCCAACCTTGGATAATCATGTCGTGAAGATCGTTTTTCTTCATCTGCATGCTTAACGGGTCGTTCCGTCTTACGAAGCGAATCAACGGATAAACCAAGGCTAGCATCACCATTCGAGTCAAAAAAGAAAAGAACCAACTCACGATAATGTAAAAAAAGTCGTAGCGGCTCAGGTACTTCAAAACGTCGACAGAGGAGAGCACCTTCCCGCTTATCACCCCGGCCAGCGAGAATATCATAGTGTTGCCCATGAACTCTAGCATCTCCCAACCTGCGTCGAGTACCTCCTTCGAAACAATGATTCCCCGTGAATATTCACTGAAAAAAATTCCAGCCGTGACTGTAGCGATCACACCGCTGAACCCCCATATTCCCTCAGAGATGTAAAATGTCAGATAAGACATTGAAATTGTGGTAGTAAGCTGTAGGAGCGAGTTCTCCTCATGGAGTTTGCTGTCGAACAAGAGAAGCATCAAAATAATTGCCACGCCACCGCATAAGCCAATAATCGCCCCGCCAAGGCACGCCGTTACACCGTAAAATGCTATGTCCAAAGGATCGGTATAGGCATATTTTACCAAACCGTTCGGAATCGACGAGTTCTCGGAGTACAGGGAGAGGAAAAGGTTGAAAAGTACGATTGCTGTCCCATCATTGAACATTGATTCGCCGCTCACCGTCAGGGTGAGCGGGGCAGGGGCCCCCAGATCATTGAGAAGAGACACAACAGCAACAGGATCTGTAGCGCTCAAAATTGAGCCAATTACCATTGAAAACTCCCAGCTCCAGGAGTAAGGGAGGATATAGTAGGAGTACAAAGCCATCAGAAACGTCCCAATCATAACCCCAAAAGTTGCTAGTATACTGATCTCTTTGATTTTTCTTCCTAGCAGATGCGTATCAACTGCCTTGGCATCACCGAACAGTAGAGCAGGGAGAAACACGAACAGAAGTAAATGAGGGTCGATAGTTGTCCACATGCTTATGCTTACTCCCAGATATTTGATCGGTATCTGTTCATTGAAGGCGGAGATCAAGCACCAGAATAAGAATACCAGACCTGTGTATGGAATTTTGCGGAGAAAGAAGAGTTTGGAGTGCGGAACAAGATCCTTGATCAACATTCCAACAAAAACCGTCATAAAGGCAAACAAAATAGGGGTGTATGCGTGACTTTCATGATCACTATGGTCATTATCATCTGTGGAGGAGGAGGTCTGCGAAGAGTCAGAAATGTTCATTGCATTATTATCTGTGGAGGGGGAGGTCTGCAAAGAGTCAGAAATGTTCATTGAGTATTCTATTCTGCGGTGGTAGCAGAGTTTTGGACCTATAGATAAATTGCAGCAGCAAAAAATTTAATTTTTCATATCATGGCTCTCCACGTCGACAATCCAAATCGGACATTTTTCCTGGGGAACCACCGCAACTTATAATTCACCACTCATAAAAAATATGAATATTTCAGAGCAATTCATCGTTCAATCACAATTGGTAGGAAACAATGCTTTACAAAATTCAACACAAATCCCTATTCCTACCATCAATCCAACCAATACCACCCCAAAAGAAGCAGTTACAGCCGTGAGTCAGCTGGGCCCGAATCTCTCTGTCGCACAAGCGCAGCAAACTGCCCTGGCGAACTCGGGACAACTACAACCAACAGTCACCAACATATTTGACAAGAGCAATCCATCTTCTGCAATCCAATCATCCGCGCAATTGTTAGAGAGTGAGAATGATGATAGCAGTGCTAGCAAAGCTAACAAAGTCGAAAACCAGATTACGAATAACGGAGAGAACAATCTAGAGGAATTAATAAAAACTCCGACCGACGCGGGAGAGCTTGTTATTTATGACTTGCTCTTCAAAGATCTCAAGCCCCGTCTCAAAGAACTTCAGGCAGAAATAACTAAAGCAATGAACGCTGCTGAAGCGAAGGAAAATGCAATTGCTACCAAGAGAAGTGCCTTCAAGGGCAAGAAAATTAGGCACAAGGATGTTCTCGCAAACGATGGCGAAGATCCTGTTTTGAAGATGGTGAGAGGGAAACTCCGTAGCGCGGCTTATGGGAGTGGCAGGAAGGTAGACTGGGACTCGATGTTTCGCAAGTATGACAAGAGTGGTGATGGGGTACTGGAC
>Ga0115557_1001679_pt1 | contig 15195 bp, 7 predicted proteins | sample COGITO_mtgs_1104_FD_87280 | JGI IMG/M metagenome (GOLD analysis project Ga0115557, IMG submission 87280) | Pelagic marine microbial communities from North Sea - COGITO_mtgs_110421 | ecosystem: Environmental > Aquatic > Marine > Epipelagic | place: Germany:Helgoland, sampling site Kabeltonne...
CGAACGCGATCGAGGAATTTTTAGGCGAGTTTACAGTTTCTGTTATAGGTACGATGGATGCGTTGAAGAAGATAATCGAGGGAGAAGAAGAGGATGGATTTTACGGCGCGAAACTTTTGGACGAACTCGCGTTTCGGTATCGCCAGTGCGGGAGTTTCGAGACGAAGCGAGCGTTGAGAATTTTGAGGAGGTTTGCGATGCGTGCGTTTTATGGGCACTGTTTCGTGTGGCTGGCGTTTGGGACAGTGGCAGAGGAGCAGCAGATTCGGAGGGATTTTGGTGGACGACGACGACGGGAAGTAAACAATAAAGGGTCGTTTTTTATCGGCGCCGTGAGAGAGGAAGACGTGATGACGCAAAGGCTGGAGAGGCTCGAAATGAACGAAGAAGAAGAAAAATATGATGATGATGATGAAAAAGAAGACTCGATGATGAGGAACGCAGACGAAGAATATCAAATCAGGTACTTTCAAGACGACGATTACTTGGAGAACGCGAAAATATTACCAACCGATGGCGGCGCTTCGGCTTGGCGCGACGCTTTCGCGGTCAAAATCGAGCAAACACCGAAACGCATGTCCGCGAGCGACGCCGAGGCGGTACATTTCGTAGGGAGGTGCGTGAGAGCGTTACGGTTACATCGAAGAGCGCTCGAATTGCGAAGACGTAAGAAGTTTGGGAGCATTAAGGAGACGAACGCGAAAAAAGCAGACATCGATGCTTTCCTAGAGGAACACGCGAGAGAAACCGGGAAGGAGATTGAATCGCTCGTGTTAGGTATTCGTGATGATGAATCCAAAAACACAGAGAAGAATGAAGCCGCAATAAACGACGGCGAGGACGATTTCGACGATTTTACCTCTCTCGCTGTTGTCGTAAACAAAGCGAAACGAAGAGTTTCCAAGAAACTCGGCGAAGTCATCGATTCAGAAACCTACGACGTGAACGACAAATCCGCCTCGTCGTCGTTCGTAACGGAAACGTTCGCGTCTTTGCGAAACTTCTTTCTGTTACAAAGAGGTGACATCTTTTCCTCGCTTTTGGACGACGAAGATTCAATCTTTATCGTACCCGGGAGCGAAAGGAGTGGTATGAAATCAGCGAAGAAACGCATTGAATCGGCGTGGGAAGATGCCGTCGCCGATAACAAGTACGACGGCGCGAGCGAACGATTTTCACTTAAACGAGGCGACAAAAAATATTTTTCGGAAACAAATGCTGTGAGTTCGTGCGATGGATTTGACGATGTCTACATGTCCTACGAGAGGACATGGCCCGTAGGTTTACTCGTAACGGACTTTGCGCTCGAGAAATACGGTACGATTTTCAAGTCTTTGTTTCGATTGCGTCGAGCGAGATCCGCGTTGTCGCGAGTTTGGCAGAATATCAGCCGACACAATCGATCGAGTGTGACGGCTTTACAAATGAGCAACAATACCGGTACTGGTTTTGAAACCGACGCAAACGGCGTTATTCTTCGCTCGCGAACGGCGATTGATTTTGCATTACGAAACTGGGAACAGTACGCGAGCGAGGACGTCATCGCTCACCGATGGTCGTCGTTCGCGCAATCCATGACGTCGAGTGCAGGAGACGGCACTGCCGTTGACTTCGAGAAAGCGACCAAGGCACACAGAGAATTCATTGTGAGCGTATCGCGCGAACTTTTCGTGAAAGATGGGAGTATGGTTAGGAAAAAGAAGAAAGACGCGAGCGACGTCGAGAAAGCAGTGGCGGAGATTTCAAATTTAGCCTTTACGTTGGAACTTCTCAGTCGAGAATACAGAGATATTAACGATAAAGAAATTGAGGAAGAAACGAGCGATGAGCAAAAATTGTATGCGAACGAACATCTGGTTACGAAGACCGAACACGTCTTGTCTCGCGCGCAAGAGTGCACCGCACTTCTCTGCTCGGCATTGCGAAGCGAGATTTTAGGGGTCTCGGATGTCGCTTTGCACGATAAAGTAGACGCGTTACTCTTCCGGCTCGAGTTCAACAAGCAACCGTAATTATAGCAGTAAATGTAGTAGTAAATGTAGAAGCAGCAACTAATTAGTTAAAACTTTGTCGAATTTAGAGCCAAAAACCCGAGCGCGTACCCGGCGTGCGCGGCGGCGCCGTTTTTCAAAATCGACTCGTCCAAAATGAACTTCGCCGAGTGTAACGGATGCACCGCTCCTATATCTAGATTATAACTACCAATCCAATTCATCACGCTTGGATACTCGTTCGCGAAAAACGAAAAGTCCTCCGCCGGCATCACTGGAGCCACGTCCAAAACTTTACCTTCCTCCTTCCCGAATATTTCTCTCGCCACTCGTTTCGCAAACTCCGCCGCTTTCGCATCGTTCACCGTCGGTGGGTACACTTCTCTACTTGCGAAACTCACCTCCACTTCGCACCCGTTCGCCAATCCAACTGCGTTAGCTACTCTCGACAGTTCATCCATAGCCCATCGAAATGTCTCCGGCTGCAACGATCTCAACGTACCGGTCAATTTGGCCTCGTCAGGCATGACGTTGCTCACCGTCCCGGCGTGAAACGTCGATATGGTAACCACCACCGAATCTAGCGCGCTCGTTTTCCGACTGACAATAGTTTGCACATCCGTCACAATTTTCGCCCCGCAAACAACCGCGTCGACATTTTTATGCGGCACGGCGGCGTGTCCGCCTCTCCCGGTCACCGTAATCTCAAACGTCCCCGCGCCTGCCATTATCGTTCCTCCTCTCGTTCCAAACGAACCACTCGGCGTTTCCGCGTACGGCCAGTTATGCAAAGCGAACGCGGTACTCGGTCGTATCTTCATATCTCGCATGGTCTTCGACTCTAACATTTTCTTCGCGCCCGCGCCGCCTTCCTCCGCCGGTTGAAACAACAAATACACAACCTTCCCTCGCCTCGCCTCGTCCGGTAGAATCTCTTCGCCGCTCTCGAGAACTTTCTTAATCAATTTTGCCGCGCCTAACAGCATCGTCACGTGCCCATCGTGCCCGCACGCGTGCATCTTCCCCTCATTCTTCGATTTAAACTCCAAATTTGTCTCCTCCGTCACCGGCAGCGCGTCCATATCCGCGCGCAACAACACCGCGATCTTATTCTTCTTAGTAGTAGTACTCTCGCCGCTCCCGCTTCCTCCTTCGCCTTCGCCGTCGTCGTCGTCGTCACCATCCAACGGAATCCTCGCCAATATTCCCGGTTCCGCCGCGTCTTCGTACACAATTCCTAGTTTTTCTAACTCTTTCTTGATAAACGAAGCCGTTTCTCGTTCGTTCCACATCAACTCTGGCGTTTCGTGTAAGAAGCGTCTCTGGCGAATTAAGTCGAGCTCGAAATCGGACTCCAGACTGAACCGTTTTATCGAGGCGAGGACCGCATCGAATGTCAACGAAGAAGAAGAAGTTCTTCCATCCACGACAACCGTGACATCATTCTCTTCGTTTTCGTTCGACGTTTTGTTGTTCTTCTTCGACGAGGTCATGCGTTTGATGGTGTTCTTCTCGTTCTCCGGATCGTTCTCTCCTTCCCCGTCGGGAACTGCTTCCGCTTTCCAAGAAGACTTCGGAAAGAAGAAACAAAAGAAGAAGACAAAGAAGAAAAAGAAGGCGTTGAACAGAGAAAGAGACGTAAAGGAAGCTTTCCTTTTCCTATTCCTCGTTCTGGTCGTCGTCGTCCGAATCCTCGTCGTCATCTCAGCGGAAGAGTAAAGTTGCGATGTGTTTACGATTTTTATACGAGAGAGAACAGTCAAAGCGCTGCTGAATGAAGAAAATGTGGAGATTTTTTGTACTTTTACAACTCTTTCTTTGCGTTTTCCTGCGTCCGAGGAGGAGGAGGAGGAGGAAAAGGTGGTGGCGACACATCGCGCGACGTCGGTAGCGGCGCTTTTTCGAGTGGGGGTTCTTCTGGTGCGTCCTCTTTCTTCTCCGCCGCGAACCTTCCTTCTTCTCGTTGGCGCGTCTCTTCAAGGAGAAGAGGCGGAGGAGGTGTCCGTGCTCGCGTAACGCGAGGGTGGAGAATGCGTTGTTGCTGTTGTTGCTGTTGTTGTTGTTGCCGCTGCTGCTGTTGTTGTTCGATGGCGGTGTTGGCGTGAAACGCGATGACGCTCGAGCGCCAAAAGACCAGAAAGGTGATGAAACAAATCGGCCAAACGAGTTCGAACGTGGGACTGGCGGCGAACTGCTCTACGGTTGCCGCGATCATGCGAACAACGTCACGGAAGGTCGGGTTTCCGGTGACGGTTTGAATTGTTTTCTGAATCTCCGCGGAGACGTCTAACGAGCGAACGCCGGCGCTTCGATTTTCGTCTTCCTCTTCGTCTCGCTCGTCCTCCTCGTCTATTCGGTCCTCGAAACCTAACCGACTTTTTCTATTTTGGCTTTTTCTATTGCTATTGCTACTGCGTTTGCTGAGCGCCGACTTCGGAACACTGCCACTACCGGGAGAGAAAGGCGAGAAGGTGCCGTAATTTTTACTCGGCGAACTCGGATCCACGAGCGACGCGGACGCGCTTTTCGATTTGCGTCGACGAACGCCTTTGTTCGAGGAAGGCGACGTAGGCGTTTGAGTGAAGAACAACGCGGCATCGCCACTTCCGTCTAACGATTGCGTCTTTCGAGCACGCGCGCGGCGCTGTCCGGGATCTGTCCTTCTCGATTCTACACTTCTCGGCGTGAAACCTTGATCGTCTTCGCTCTCGTCTTCGTCGTCGAAAAACCCTTCTTCATCGCTACTGCTCCCCATACCGTCGCCGGCTACGGATTGCGTAAACTGCGACCCTCTTTCCGACTCTAACTGTGACGCGGCTTCCAACCATCGTCTCGTTGCTGCCATTCGCGACGCCTCCGATTTCGCAAGTTCATCTTTTGTTTTTAACAACTTTCTCGTGAGTCTCTTGCGTTTGGCTTTTTCCATTTGCATCCACGCAACGAGCTTCGCGCGACCGTCGAGGGCGTTTATGTCTTGTTCGTGCTCTCTGCTTCGGTTCGTAGGATCGTCGTCGTCGTCGTCGTCATCATCATCGTCGCCATCGAGAGAATACGATTCGTTGACATCATCATTTGTTCTGAAATAATCCTTGTCTTCTTTCTTCTTCTTGTTCTTCTTCCCGGATGCAATCTCGACTTCATCCACGACTCCTGCAATGGCGCTCGCGACAACAGGATCTAACGCTTCCTTCGCCGCTCTATACAAAGCATCACCGTTCGGCACGCCTCTTGCTTCGCTCGTAAATCTTTCCAACGCGCTCGAAACAGTTCTCCGTAATTTCGCTTCCCACCGTCTCGCGCCGACTGCCTCGACTGAGTTTGAGAGATCGCTGCCGGATCCTCCTCTTCGCAGCAATCTCGTTTCGGTGACTGCGTCGTTGACGTCGTCTTCAAACTTCTCGTCGTCGTGATGTTCGCGCATGGCGTGCACTAAAGCACTTTTCAGTTCGGAGATGATATTCGCCGCGCCGGTTAAGCGTTCGGCAATTTCCTCGGATTCTTTTTTCGTCTCGAGGTACGCCTTTTCCGTTTTTTCCAAGTTTTTCTCGTACGCCGAGGATTTTAAACGCTCGTTCTCAATCATTTCTAAAAGATTAGCGACGGTATCGTCGATGGTGTCGTCCACGTCCCTTCGAATAACATCAACGGCACCCGTTTTATGTTCACGTTGCTGATGTTGATGTTGTACTCTGGACGACGTCGACGTCGACGCCATCATCATCGCCGCCTCCGCAATCGTACTCGCCGACGCTCTTCTCGCGTTTTCTAATTCGCTTCTCACGCTCTCACCCACCGACGCCGACCGAAACGTAAACTCTTCCTCGTCGCTCGCAATATCTCCTTCTCCTCGTCCGACAGCACGACGAGTATCGTTCGTATTCCATTTCGCGTCCACGTAATAATCGTCCCTGATTTGCAACGCGCTTCCCGCGAACGTCGCCGCGTCCGTCCTCTGAGAAGAAGAGGCGCCGCGCGAAGCGTCCTCGTTTCTCTCGTTTCTTCGTCTCGAATCATCATCAACAACAACTTGCGCTTCGCGTTGTTCTCGCGAATGTTGTTCCTCCCTCTGAGGAATCATCTTCCTGCGATTCGACGAATCATTCGTCCTCGTTTTCGCCTTGTGTTCTTTCACTCTCATCGTCGTCGTCGTCTGAATCGTCCTTCCCGCGCCTCCTCCTCTCACTCGCATTCTCTGCACCGTCTCCTCCTCGTGCGTTTCTCTTCCTTCGCTTTGCTGCCTTACCAAACGCAACGATTCACGCGTGGCAAAAATCGAATCATCCGTCTGAATGCGTTTTTGTTGATGTGTGTTGTTGTTGTCGTTGCTGCTGCTGTTTTTGGACATCATCAAAGAAAAGCGTAAGAATCTCTCTCTCTCATCGTTTTCATCATCATTTTCATTTTCATCATCCTCATCCCGGTGCGTTTGTGTGTGTATCTGTGCACATAATGAGGGAATGAGAGAGAGAAGAGAGAAGAGAGAATTGCGCATGTTTAATTAGGGTTGGACACCCTAATCAACTTTCAGAACAAAACCTCTTTTCGCTTCTTTTTTCCGCAGACAGAAAAAAAAGGCACACCATGAAGGGTTCTCATCAGATGCTCTTCTTCGCTCTGTTCTTGGTCTTTTTCGAGAGCGCGAAAGCTCTGGAGACCGAGTGCGACGTGTGTCACGTGAACTATTATCACAAGGTGTGCGCTTCTTCTTAGTATTTATCAGAGAACGCGCGCGTGATGGTATTCGTTGTTTTTGATGCGGATGATGATGACGACGACGATGATTTCCCCGTCGTTGGCGGCCGTCTCGTTGACTTTTTATCGCGCGTTGTTTTTGTGAACTCACCGTTTGAATGAACTCTCTCTTATAATAAAACACACAACAGCACGTGTCCACGCCGACGTTTATGCCGTCCGACGTGAACGTCTGCCGAGAGTACCAGTACGAGGCGTGTTGCTCGTTAGATACCGTTCGCAAGTGCGTTGATTTTTTTACTAAAACCCTCCTCTTTAGAGAGAGACTTTTGTGACTTTCCTCTTCTCTTTCGTTATTATATACTTTTTACGAAGAAGACTGACGCGACAACATCACACTCAACAGGGTACCGACGCAAATGATAAGCGACTTATACGGTGATGAGTACAACCACGGGTTGTGCGTGGACATCGTCGGTGGTGATTTCACCGCGATGTCCACCGGTTGTCAAGCGTACTTCGACGCCGAGAATTGCTTTTACGAGTGCGATAAAAACGTCGGCAAATGGAGAAAGCATTCGGATTGTAACGAAGAAGACGCGGACGTGAGTAATCACAACGCGTGGCAGATTGAGGCGATGCCCATTCGTGCGAGCACGGCAGACGCGATGTATGAAGCGTGTAAGGATGATTATTTTCCGGACAGTAAAGGGATGTGGGGCACCGAAGCCGAGAACTGGGCGGATGCGTGGAGTACTCGAGTGAACGTGGACGCGAATGGTGTAAATACCGGTACTGGAGACTGCAAGAAAGGCTCGGAAATTTGGACAAACGGCCAAGATATGGTCGAGAACGTGTGGGGTACTGCGTTTAAGTACGAAACCGATGCTACGAAATCGTACGTCTGGGGATTCAATGAAGGCGAATCGAACCCGAACAATAAAATTTTGGAGGACAAAGCTTACCCGCCATTTACGTGCGCATATCACGCAAGTATCGACGTCGATAAGCCGAGCACGGAATATCCGGAGTATTGCCCAATCGATTGGCATTTGGACGGGTCGTCTGGTTACGCTTCTGGCGCAAAGATGGCGTCGGTCGCTTTGGCGTATTCGTTGGTTGTTTTGGCGCTCTGTTTCGCGTAAAACGCAAAAAAGTTTTTGAGTAAACACAAAACGCGAAAAGAAGCTGAGAATGATATCCGAACGGATATTGATTTCGTTTCCCTCCTGATTTGTGAAACACAAAACGAAAATCAAGCTAAATCCTTCAAACTTATTCATACGCAGGGTGAGATGCTCGAAGAAAAACGAAACGAGGAAAACATCGCGCGTGCGCTCGCGAGAAAGTCAAAAGAAAAGCGAAAAGAGCACTTTCAAATAAAAGAAAGTGCGTGCTCAATGGGGTGCTACGAGCTTTATGCATAACACGCATAAAGTGGCAAAGCTGAGAACGAATACCCTTATTACCGGATCCACGATAATGCGTGCGTCGGGAAACGAGCTCTTTCGATTTTTTTCAAACTCTCTCGCGCTCGAGCGCGCGCGCGCATCGATTCTCGTTTCCAAAGGAAAACCGAGTTTTGTACGAATGGAATTTGAAGGCGCCATGGTAGGGTGCGCGCAGGCAAATGTTTGCACTGCCGCGAGTGGTTAGGGTGTTTTTGCGCTTTGTTTGTTCAAAGCGTCGGGACTGGCGTACGAGAAGAAGACAAGACATTTTATAATATAAATCGAAAAATCGAAAAAAGACGAAAAACAACACAAACTCGTACGCGCAAACAGTCGTAACAAAGCGAACACACACACACACACACAAACAAACGCGTTTTTCTCATCGTCGATATGTCGCTCTTCGCCGCGTGCTGCTCTGAGATTCGATCCGGGAAACAACAACAACATCAACGCGACGAGGACATTTTGGACACTTCTAACGGGGAAAATATCCGCGTGATGACGGAAACCACCACCGTTACAAAAGTCGACGTTCCTCGCGCGCTCTTTGGAATGAACGCGCAATTCTTCAGCGGACAGATCGATTACGCGCACCCAAAGTTACCGGGAATATCCGTGGACGAATTAGGGTGCTCGGTGATTCGATGGCCCGGTGGCACGAACGCGAACGCGTACAATGTTTTCGAGGAAAAGTTGGACGATGAGAAGATGACTGGTGTCGATGGGAAGGAGATTGACGTGGAAGAGTGCGCGCAGAAGAGGAAATATAAAGCCACGAACGAGAACATCGCGCGGTCGAAAACTTCGGGGAAGTACAAGGTGAAAGACTTTGGGATATTTTACGAGCGATGCAAAGGGAGAATGCGCGTCTCGCTCGTGTTGAACGTGTGTACGAGAGACGAGACGCACACGAGAGCGGTGTGCGAACGTTTGAAGCAGGAAAACGTTGACGTGGCGTTTTGCGAAATCGGGAATGAGGTGTACTTTCCCGCATACGCACCGTATATTGATACTGTTGAAGAATACGCCGAGAGATGCGATAAACACTCGAAAATGGTCAAGTTTTTTTATCCAAAGTGTAAGATTGGGGTCGTGGCGAGCAGCGCTTTTTGGTCTAACGAAAGCTTTTTAGACGACGATAACGCGGTGAAGAACAATAAAAACAAAGGAGCGGAGGGTGCGGGAAGGAAGGCGACTTGGAATGCTAAACTGGCAAAGATATTAGCGAGAAAGTCAGAGACGTTCTCGTATGATGCGGTAATTATACACATGTACGGGAGTCCCGGGCGTCACGGTTCGCAGTTTTTCCCGACTGAACTCGAGTTTTACGCGCATTCGTTGAGTCACTTGGAGTTGCAATTCGCGAAAACGATGCAGAATTTGGTCGATACGTTCGGTAACGATAAGAAAGTCTGGGTTACGGAATTCGGAGTTGGTGGCTTCGATAGTCAAGAGATTCGCAAACATCCGTTTAAGAAATCCTACCTGGCGGCGTTGTTGGTGATGGAATTTTTAAGACGATTGAGCGCGTTTGAGTGCGTGGAAATGGCCAACATGCATTCCTTAAATCAAATGATTGATCTCGAGAAACGGAAAGGGAACGCAAAATCGGGTGAGTATCACGACGTTGGGATTAAACGAACCGTGTTCAGTCACGCGTTGGCTTTCTTTAAAGATTTGAGCGAAACGTCGTCATCGACGTGCGCTTTGAAAAGAAGCGAGCTTTCTATTATCGGTGCATCGAGGAAGACGATATCTAGTGGGAAGTATGCACCTTGTACGCATAATCACACGCACGCGACGTTATTCGAGAGCGATAAAAGCGATGTGATTCTAATTATGAACTTGTTTGATACGGAGCAGAAAATACGAGACTTGAAAAAGCCTACATCTACGGAGACATTTAGCGCAGGGAAGGACGGCGTTCATGGCGACAGCGCGAAAATAATCAAACGCGATATTAAAGACGAGGAGAGAGTGAGTATCGAGCAGAGCTTCGTAGTCGCTCCGTTTAGCGCGGTGAAGTTATATTACGCGCCAGGAACGTTTGCAGACCACTCACAATAATGATAGAGGTTGTTAGATATCTAGGCAGCAGTACATACAAAGTTTACTATTATTACACAACGCGTTAATACTACACCGTCGTCAGCTCGTTGACGTATCCAGTTCGAGACGAAAAGTTATCCACCGCGACGTGGCCTGGCTCGCCTTTCCAATACTGCATGACTAGTCCTTCAACTTTTCTCAACATCTCTGTGGACTCGGTTTCGTGGTCGGCCACGCAGACTATTTCGTTCATCTTCTCAGCTAAATACGGGTTCCCTGCGAATAAATACTTTACGATGGATTTCAACTTCCCGACTCGTCTCGAATCGGTCGTTTTTTTTATTCCTTTCTTACTCGTGCGCAAGCGTATTTTACCTCTGGAAGACTTTTCGCTCTCGCGAACGTCGTTTTCAATCATTTCGTTATAAAACGCTCGAAGAAAAACTATAACTCTTTCGGCTTCATCTTCCATCTTATGCTCCTCAGATACTTCTTCCTCGGAGAATAACGTCACGGTTCCACTCGCGTCTCTTCTCACGCGACTTTTAATTCTCCGAAATAACAACGGATCTTGCACCGCGCCTCTCCCGATCATCACCCCGTCGCAGTTGGTCTCTCGTAAAATCCTCGCCGCGCGTTCGCAACTGGTCACGTCCCCGTTCCCAACAACCATGACGCCAAACTTTTCGCAAATACTCTTCGCCTCGGCAATCTTCTCCCAATCTGCCTCCCCACGATACCCCTGTTCTTTCGTCCTCCCGTGTACGGTTAAAATCTCTGCCCCTCCTTCGCACGCCGCCTGGACGTTCTCTCGAAACAAACTCGCGTCGTCGAAACCGACGCGCATCTTCAAGCTCGGCACCGCCGGATACCCCTCGCACCCATTCTTCACGCTTCGCATGCATTCGTACACCAGATTCGGATCCAATAATAAAGAGCTGCCAGCGCCTTTCCCAGTCACCACGTTCGCCGGACATCCGCAGTTCAAATCCACTCGCGGCGCCTCGCCTTCGCTCGCCAATTCTTTCGCCGCCAGCTCCAACAACTCCGCGTTCGACCCCATGAGTTGCGCGGAGACTTTTACTCCCTCTGAACCTAATTCAAACGCGTCGTAGTCGTGTAAACTGAGTTTTTTTATGAATTTCTCCGCCTTGGCGCCGTTCGGTAAGTTCCCCGGTACTCGGGTAAACTCTTTACAAATGTCGTCGTAAAAGTTTCCCCCAACTGTAGAAATCGCTTTTCGAAACCTTTTGTCCCCGAGTCCTTCCATGGGAGCCACGAATAACGGCGGGCAGTTTTCGCTTCGACCGAGTTGGAAGCGTTTTCGGTAATAGTTTTCATTATTGGTAGTAGTAGTATCACCGAGAGAGGAAGAGGGGGAAGAGGATAAAAAAGCGCAGAAAGGGGAGAGCATTTTTTTGTGCCGAGTAATGTGTTTTGCGTGAATTCCTTCAAATTTTTAATAAAAGCAGAAACGTCTTTTTTTTTTCTGTTCCTCTCTAAAAATAGATCTACTACGCGCGAGATACAAAAAAGATTTGTCCTTAAAAACGAGTAAAAATGCGCGCGGACGGCGCGAGAAGAAGGCGAAGAAACGAAGGCGACACGCGCGTGTCGAAAGCGACGAAGATGGCGCGAGAGAGACGACAACGCGCGTTGTTTCTTGATGGCGCGAAAGAGAACGAGGAGGAGGAGAAGCGAGGGGTTTTGGGGAAAGACGAGGACCAACAGCGAGGAGGTTTTTCTTTGTCGGAGGAGGAGGAAGGGAAGGAGGAGGAAGAAGAAAAAGACCAGAGCTTGCATCGTGCGACGGTATCTACGCCGAGGATGGGGTACGAGAGCGTTCAGAGACGATTGGTGGAGTGGAAGAAGCAGCAACGACAGACGACGAAAGGAGAGGAAGAGGAGGAGGAAGAGGGAGAAACAATCGAGATACAAAAGAGAAAGAAGGAGGAAGAAGAGAACGAAGAGGCGATGAAGCGACGAGCACAGATGATGAAAGAGGAAGAGAAACGCACGAGGAAACAACGAAAATGTTCTGGATATTTGGAGCAGATGCCGTGGAAGTCGCCGAGGCTAACCGCGAGGAGCGCGAGGCGGAGAGAAAAAGAAGAGGAAGACGAAAGGCGCGAACGTTGTGAGAGGAAGCGATTAATAAACGCGCAAAATGCTGCGGAAATTTACGCTAAACGGTGCAGCGAGATTCATGTTCGCGTATCGAGTCGTGTCTTAAATGCGCTCGAAAATGAAGTCAACAATGAAACGTTCGACGTGTCGAAAGAACCGCTCGGCGATGGCGGCGCGGTAGCCGTAGCGAGTGCGATTCAGGAAGGGAGCGCAGAACACGAAGCGTTGATTTTTGCAAAGTGCCAGGTCGGTTTGCGCGGGTTTCACGCGATTTGCGAGAGTGCTTTACAAGTCTCAAAGAGATACAGCGTTTTGAAAGTGCTCGATTTGAGCGATTCGATTGGTTTGCATTGTGCGTTTGAGGACGGTCAAAACTCTTGCCATTCGAAGCCTCCCGCCGCAGTCTCTCTGCTACTGTCTGTTTTGTACCAGCTTCTTGAACGGTTGAAAGTTTTGAAATTAAACGGTTGCAAAATCAATAGCACGCTCGCGAAACCTATTGCGGACGCATTGATATCGCCCAAGTGTACGGTTGAAATTCTTGAATTATCGAGAAACGCGTTAGGAAATCGCGGCGCCAAGAAGATTGGCGATGCGCTCATCACGAATCGAACGCTCAAGGTACTCGACGTGTCTTTAAACGCTATTAGTTCGCGCGGATGCGTTTCGATCGCGAACGGTACTCGTGAAAACTCGACGCTAAAAGAACTCTGCATGTCTTGGAACGCCATTGGCGATATTGGAGGTAAAGCGCTTGGGGAAGCGTTGGCATCAAATCGAGCGTTGCGCACGTTAGATATTTCACAATGTGCGATCGGAGAGGATGCCACGTGCGCAATCTCTAAAGGTTTGAGGAAAAACACGACGTTGAAAGTACTCAAGATGGATCACACGCGATGCGGTGAAACTGGTGGAAAAAAATTGATGGCCATGCTTACGAGGAACGATTGCTTGACGACGCTCACGCTCGAAGGCGCCTCATTCGCCGGCGCGAAGAAAGTAGAGGAGAAAGGTCGACAGCGGCAAACACAGGCGACTGTAGTAAATAATTCAAGCGCTCCAAAATCGTCGGATCGTTCAAAAAAACAGCAACAACAAAAAGTTAACAATCAGAAGAAAGGCAGAGACACCGCCGAAAAGAAACGAAAAACGAGTAAAGCGACAATCGAAACCAAAAAGTCTACTCGAGAGGATTATGAGAACAGCGACACAGCATTATTATCATCATCATCCTCTGAAGAGGATGAGGACGAAAAGGATGGCAACGGCGACGACTATGTAAGCGTGATTGTGGATGAAAACGAAGTATACGGACATGTGCTCCGTACGCCTCGTGGAAGCGCACGAAACAGCAACAGTAACGTCACGCCGGTGAGCGAAAAACTCCCGCTTTCCGAACTTATCCTTCCGGCATGGTCAACATCCGGGAACTCTCTCGCACGACAAACACCCATCGACGAAGAAGATCTTCTGAACCTCTTGCAACAGCTGCGAAGTAATCGATTATCAGATTTCGAGCGCGTTTCGCGATTACAAATGGTACGTTCCGCGTATCTTTTCACTTCTGCTCAAGTTGCTCGCTTGACTCAAACTTTTTTCTTGCCTTCGAGCCACCGTCTGGCAGCCGCGGCTGCGTGTCAACCTCGATTAATCGATAGCGAAAATGCTATCGATGTCATATATCTCAACAATGGATTCGGCTTTAGGGATTACGCGTCTGCTAATCGAAAATTGGAACAGCTCTACGGCGAGCGCAATGCGCAGTTTCGCTCGCAAAATCCAAATGGCCGATACCGATTCGATCTAGTCATCGACGCCGATCGTGCGTTGGCGCAAAGAATGGCGGATATTGCTAACGAAGAGAGTTCAAAGCAACAATTTGGCGGTAAATGCTGGAGAAATGTGAGCGTGGACGATGGACCGTGTGTGAGCGAAAGTATGTGCGAAAAGGGTACAGGAATACCTAAAATCTTCTTCTCCGCTTCTTCTTCTTCTGAGAAGCGGCGAAAGCGAAAGAAAACGCTGAAACTTCCAGAACGAGGTACGTTAGCGTTTGATTTCTCGAGTGTTTCCGAGTATTTCGAAAACGATAGGCTCCCTGATGACGATGACTATTCCATGTTGAAACTTATCCGAGACGTGTCAAATGTGGAGGCGTATTTGTTCGACGAGAACGGAAAAAATACAGAGAACAGCAAACACAAATACAAAACCGATGGCGAACTATACGCATTCAATCTTCGCATATTGCGCGTGAACGCGTGTACGTTGTGGTTTACTCCGTCTGCTGCGAAAAACATCATCCTTTACTTCCCGAAAGGCGCATTTCGAGTCGAAGCGATTGTCGCGCTTTTCGGCCGGATCCCTCTACATCTCCGCGACGATTTTTCTCGCGAAGTATTTTCACTCGGTCAACTCAGCGGTGTCGAGCAGTGCGTTCTGGGATTACGATTAGGCTGGCGAAGCGTACTCGGAACGCGTATGGAACAATTGACATTTCGATGTCGCCTCGATTGTACGTGCGAGGAGGATTTGAACGTGGCGAAATATTTGTGCGAGAAAGCCTCGGAGGCAAACGCGGACGCGCACTGCAGAGTTCGAAACGTTCTCGTAAACGATCGAAGATTAGCGAAGGACCCTGTACAAGATGCTTCTTTGTGGAGTGTCTTGACTGCGGAGAGCTCGACGCCTTTGTTAGAGTTTGACTATTTTGGTGAAGACGAAGATGTTTTGAACTCGCTTTTGGAGAGAGAGCTCGCGCCAGTCGTCCAAAATGGTAATACGAGCGCGAGAGGACGGGAACAGAGTGCTCCTTCGACGACGGGTACGAAAAAAGAGTCGTCATTCAACCTCCAACTGCGAAAATTTAGCAACAAGCTCAA
>Ga0115557_1001680_pt1 | contig 15170 bp, 13 predicted proteins | sample COGITO_mtgs_1104_FD_87280 | JGI IMG/M metagenome (GOLD analysis project Ga0115557, IMG submission 87280) | Pelagic marine microbial communities from North Sea - COGITO_mtgs_110421 | ecosystem: Environmental > Aquatic > Marine > Epipelagic | place: Germany:Helgoland, sampling site Kabeltonne...
GATTAAACCGCTCAACGACGCATGGTCATGGCCATAATCGGCTGGATCAATTTGACATCGCGTGACGATACCGTCACGCATCTCCCACGCAGCTGTTGGGGCGGCAATGGAGATTTCATCAAGGCCATCATCGCTATGTACCACCAACGCGTGCTGGCTACCTAATTTACAGAGGGACTCGGCCATGGGCTGGCATAGCTCCCTGCTAAACACCCCCAACACCTGCCGCTGGACGTGAGCAGGGTTGGTCAGCGGCCCGAGAATATTAAACAACGTCCGCATACCCAGCTCTTTTCGCGGCCCCACCGCGTACTTCATAGCGCTGTGATGGGCGGGAGCAAACATAAAACCCATGCCGACTTCATCAATCGATTGTGCGATTTGCTCAGGTGAGAGATCGAGTGGGATACCTAAGATTTCAAGTACATCTGAGCTACCACTGGAGCTGGAAACAGATCGATTACCATGCTTAGCCACCCGACCCCCTGCCGCGGCAACAACAAAGGTCGCGGCAGTAGACACATTGAAGAGATTGGCACCATCACCCCCTGTGCCCACAAGGTCGACCAAGTAATCCTGATCTACCGATACCTTGATCGCCAGGCTGCGCATGACTTCAGCGGCACCGGTAATTTCATCAATAGTTTCACCGCGAATTCGTAAGGCTATGAGTAGCGCGCCAATTTGTGCCGACGTCGCCTCACCCGTCATGACGGTAGTCATAACCTCGCGCATAGCTGCGCGCGAGAGGAATTCCCCGTCCGCTAACTGTTGAAGGGCTTGCTTGATATCCATGGCCTGTCCGATATTGTCAGTGACTACGTTTTAGTCAGTCCGTAGGGTAACCAATTTTTCCCTTGGTTTCGCCACCGGTATCAAGAATTTTGTTATTGCGCTGAGATTCTTTGCCACGCTGATGCGATTCAGACTAGCAGAGCGGCTCGGCCACTGCTGTCGTTACCCGCTACCTTGACCGTCGACGCCATTAACAAAATGACCTAAAAGATCATGGCCGTGCTGCGACAAGATGGACTCAGGGTGAAACTGCACTCCCTGCACGTCAAACTCTCTATGTCGCAACCCCATGATGATGTCTCGCTGGCCATCCTCTGTTTTAGTCCACGCAGTGACTTCAAGACAGTCAGGCAGCGTTAAGGGATCGACCACCAGACTATGGTAGCGCGTCGCCGTAAAGGGATTGCTCAGGCCGGTGAATACGCCCTGCCCCGCGTGATGAATGGCGCTCGTTTTACCGTGCATGACGCTAGGCGCGCGAATAACCTCGCCTCCAAACACTTGTCCAATACTTTGCTGGCCCAAACAAATGCCGAGAATAGGGAGCTTGCCCGCGAAATGGCCAATGGTCGCGAGCGAAATACCGGCCTCGGTGGGCGAGCACGGTCCTGGCGAAATACAAATTTTATCAGGGGCCAGCGCCTCAATACCGGCTATGTCAATCTCGTCGTTTCGACGGACCTCGACGTCGGCACCCAACTCCCAAAAATATTGGACTACATTCCACGTAAAGGAGTCGTAGTTATCGATCATTAGGATCATTTATGATGCCTCAGTACTCGTAGGTTCTACCTTCAAAGGACAGCACGTCGGGAGGCATTCTCAACCATAAGCTCAGGCTGTCACTGCCTAAATTAAGCTGCAAAAGTACAACAACAACGACAACGCCCTCACTCTAGACTACCCTCAACCCCACATTTAACGCCATTATCTCGATAGGGCATCCAGCCAATCTATCAGTATTGAGTTTTCACTAAGGCGTAAAATTCACCCTGCACGTTTCTTCCCAGCACCGTCTATCGTTTCATTTGTAGTAAACAGCCATTTCCAGATCATCAGTGTTCTAAACGGTAGCCACCACCGCCGTTAGATCATTGTGCACATTCGACCACGCAGTGCGCATGGCTCCGGTCCAATCCCCCGGCCTGTCTTGGACGTAGAGATTGACATGATCAAACAGTAGCCGCTTTAGGTTCTCATTTTTCCATCGGAATTGCGTCTGTCCAGCCGGCACAACGACATGGGTCGACACCCCGAGTGCAGCAGCCAAATGCGCAACGGTGTTGTCAACTGATATGACACAATCACAGGCTGCAATAAGAGCACATACACCTTCAATATCATCTTTGTTATTCAAGCCGCTAAAAGTGACGCGTCGATCGCCCATCGAGCGGATTTCATCATCACTCCCTTCATCAAATTGAAGTGAGACAAACTCCCAATCATCCGAAGTAGGTGCGGCAGACATGAATTCTTCCAACTCCAGAGAGCGGATCTTCCCATTGGTCTTTCTACCGCCCCGCCAAGATATACACACCCTCTTTTTTGGTCTGCTTTTTAGCAACCTGTTGACTTCCAGAAGCCGGTTCTGCTTGGGTCGGATGTAGGGCAGTGATAGCTTGCTATCTGAAGCCAGTAGGTCGCAGGTAAAGAGCCGCATGAGGTCCCCAGCTGGGCAAACAAAGTCAGCAATCGTATCTTCAACTGAAGGATCAAAACGATTCACAAAATGCCAAGAGTTGAACTTCTCTTGGTACATGGAAATCAGTCGAGGTTCCATAGCTACAACAACATTTTTAACGCGCCGCTCCAGCTCTTCAAAATAAAATGCAAACAAAATTTCATCGCCGATGCCTTGCTCGCCCCAGACGAACAGACGCTCCTCATCAAGCGTTTGACCCAAGTATGGCGGCAGTTTAGAGTTGCAATAAGCGAGCTGATTAAAGGCTTGAAAGCGGATAGCGTAATTTTTAAAGCCATCGGCTAAATTATTTGAAGCAAGCTGTGCTTCCGCCAGCTCAAATCGCACGCTTGGATCTTCTTCAATGTCTAGCATCGCCTGCAATCCAAGTGAAGCGTTTTCAAAGTTTTGTAAAAATATATTTATCTGTGTATGGGCATTTGCGGAGATCTTACTATCAAGTCGCGAAAAATATTTGGCATCCATTGATGACAGCTTTTCTTCGACGCTAATATCTCTTTTTAAATAAATCCTAACTAGTCGATAAACAATATCTAATGGGTCAGACGATTTATATATTAGTTTCTCTAGGACTTTTTCGGCCTCTTCCCAACTCTGCAACCCAAACAAAGCCGCCGCGTAATTTACTCCTAACTGATAATTTTCAGGCTCCAAAGCGACCAGCCTTTCAAATAGCTTAGCCGCGGTTTTGTATTCTTCTTTTGCGTGTGCGAGGATCGCATGCGAGTTCAGCAATACGACGTCGTCGTTTGCTGGAGTACCCAAAGGCGCTAAGGCGACATCCACTAGTCGAAGCTGGTTTAACTGAAAAAGCGCCTCAGCGTGGAGCAGGCAAAAAAATCGATCGCCAGGAAATTTAAATGCAGCTATAGCGCCAATGTTTTTTGCTTCATGCCACTCTTCTGAATCTCTAGCTTGACGACCCAAATTCTTTAACGCGTCAACGCCAACCCTCTCTATTTCCGGCGTCCGCAACCCTTTTTTACAGAGGACGGTGACAATGCCGCTTTTATTGCCCGACGACAAATAATCCCAGGCTTCACCCAGCAACTGGTCATAGACGCCTTTGTCAAACAGGTCGGTTAAGGCGTTTTCTACACTTAGCCGATCGGCCAAATCATTCTGAGAAGTCACGGCGATTCGCCTGTCATTGCAATCGCCCGCAACATGGCCCGGGCTTTATTGAGCGTCTCTTTCCACTCAGAGGCGGGAATTGAGTCGGCGACTATGCACGCCCCTGCCTGCACGTGGATTTGTCCGTCTTTCACCACGGCTGTTCGTATCGCTACCGCTGTATCCATATCACCCGCCCACGACAAGTACCCCATAGCCCCACCATAAATGCCCCGCTTCACAGACTCAAGCTCATCTATAATCTCCATAGCGCGCACTTTTGGTGCGCCGCTCAATGTGCCAGCAGGTAGAGTCGCACGCAGTACGTCCATCGCTGACAAGCCCTCGCGAACCTGACCCGTCACGTTGGACACCATGTGCGTGACGTGTGCATAACGTTCAATCAGCATATTTTCGGTGAGCTCAACGGATCCTGATTTGGCGATACCTCCAACATCGTTACGACCCAAGTCAATGCGCATTCAATGCTCTGCTATTTCCTTTTCATCCTCCAGCAAATTCTTCGCCAAGGCATTGGCTTCCCGCACTGAATTCCCACGCTTTCGCGTGCCTGCAATGGGCCTAACGGTGACGTTACCTTGCTCAAGGCGGGCCAGAATTTCGGGTGAGGACCCAACAATATGAAAATTACCCATATTTAAAAAATACCTGTAAGGCGATGGATTGAGATGGCGCAGGGCCCTGCGGCGAGCTTTCTATAGGCCGATGGGGGTGTTTCCATGTCCGCTAAATCGGTTCGCGTAACGGGAATAAGCGCAAAGCTCGGGCGCTTCAGCCGATCAAATTCTTGCTGGTCCAGCATAATTAGACGCTGGCCAACTCCGCGCGCATCTGATCAATAACGGCTTTATAATTCGGCTGCCTAAAAATAGCCGACCCGGCTACGAATGTATCAGCACCAGCAGCGGCAACCTCCGCAATGTTTGCTGGCCCTACGCCACCATCAACTTCCAACCGAATATCGAGACCACTGGACCCTATAAGTTCTCGCACTTCTCTCAGCTTATCGAGAGCGCTCGGGATGAAAGCCTGCCCACCAAATCCAGGATTGACTGACATCAGGAGAATCATGTCGATCTTGTCCATGACATATTTGAGCGGTTCTAGGGATGCTGCGGGGTTAAACACCAAACCCGCTTTGCACCCTGCATCGCGGATGAGCTGCAGCGATCGATCGACGTGGATGGACGCATCGGGATGAAAAGTAATGTAGCTAGCGCCCGCCTCAGCAAACATACCAATCAGGGCGTCTACAGGCTGCACCATGAGATGGACATCAATAGGGGCAGTGATGCCATGGTCTCTGAGCGCTTTGCATACCATGGGACCCATTGTGAGATTGGGCACATAGTGGTTATCCATGACATCAAAGTGGACAATATCCGCACCAGCTGCCAACACATCATCGACCTCCTGGCCTAGCGAAGCAAAATTAGCGGATAAAATAGAAGGCGCTATACAGTAATTGGACATGAGTAAGATTCGCGGTGTTAAGGACGGGTTGAGTTTACCATTGACCAGCCTAGCACTGCTAACCCTACAGTCAGGAAAATGCCCCGGCGAGCACATCATTGAGCAAATAGAGACGTTCGGGCGTGCCCACGTCGGTCCACCGTCCGTGCCAGAGCTGACCTGAGAGCCTACCCTCACGGATCGCCGCATCAAATAGCGGCTTTAAAGGACGCTTGCCGGGGGGAAGGTCGGCAAAAAATTGAGGGTGGTAAAGCCCAATACCACTGAACGTCCACGTCTCGCTTAAAGGTTGCGTCACTCGGCCCTCCGAGAGACTAAAATCGCCACAGGCATTATGCCCGGGGTTGGGCACCATAATAAGATGCGCGGCACCGGAACCCATAGCTAACCCAAGGAATTCAGCAAAAGGATAGGGACAAAAAATATCGCCGTTAACCACTAAAAAAGGCTCGCCACCCAGCAGGGATAAGGCGTGGACAACGCCACCCGCTGTCTCCAAGGGCTCAGACTCCATAGAGAATGCAATATTGACTCCCCAGCGACTGCCATCCCCACAGAAGTCTTGTATTTGGCTACCTAGGTAGGCCGCGTTGACGATGAGCTCAGTAAACCCTGCATCTCGCAAGTTAATAATATGGTGCTCCAGCAAGCTTATCCCGCCCGCGGTGAGTAATGGCTTGGGAATCTCATCGGTGAGCGGACGCATACGCTTACCCTGCCCCGCGGCTAAAATCATCGCCTTCATGTATCTATGCCAGCAACATCAGCCTGTTGATACCACGACTGACGTTGACAAGCGGGTAAAACCACAGCGCTGAACCAGGCCGCAAATGCACCGATCGCGGGATCGTTGCTCCTGTATAACGACAGTGCTTCTGCAACGTAGGCCAGCACCCGCGATAGATCATCGAGATAGGCCGATTTTCCATCACGCAGGCACAGCCTGGAAAAAATGCCCAGCACCTTTAAATGCCGCTGCAAACCCATAAGATCGAACCATTGAACAAAGGTGGCGAAGGGTATCCCCACCTGTATACATCCACCCGCCAGCAAAAACGCTTGGTACTCCTCGAGCCAAACCAGCTGTCGATCCCTAGGCCAACGGACGTAGCAATCTTTGAGCAACGATACTACATCGTAGGTAATGGGGCCCAATACGGCGTCTTGAAAATCGATCACCGCTAGCTCGTCGTCAGATAAGCGCATCAGATTTCGAGAATGAAAATCTCTATGCACCACTACTTGCGGCTGCTCGATCGCATTCGCAATAAGCGTCTTACTGACATGATTAAATAATTGCTCAACGTGGTCATCGACAGAGAGCCCCAGCAGCCCGGGCAGGAACCAGTCTTTGAACAGATCTAACTCATCCTGCAGTTTGATCTCATCATAGCGGGTTAAACCAGTCGTGGTGGGCTCAATAGAGGCCATCGCCTTCACAATTTTCAAGGCCATGGTGTACCAGCGATCCACCGAATAGCCACTCAGCATGGGCAGTAGTACGTCATTACCTAAATCTTCTAACAGCAAAAATCCCTGCTCAAGGTCGGCCTCAAATAAGGCGGGCACTCGAATCCCAGCCTTTTCAAAAAGCGCCCTGACCTGCAGAAATTCTGGATTTTTTTCTGTCGCCGGAGAGACAACGGCCATGGCGGTCTGCGCTGAACCCTCGATGTGGCGGCACCCGGTGGCTCGGAAATACTGTCGAGGACTGGCATCACCTGTGACAAACTCGATCGACAAAGGCAAAGCCGCCTTGTTTGAAGCCGTATCAAGCCATTGATGTAGATCGCGGGGCACCTTCATACCGGCTGTTTCCACACATGCTGTTTACGATGGGTTAAATGGTGCAGAATACCTTGCACAGCTATGTCAATCCGCAGCATACAGGTTTCAGGGGCAGTACCTAAACATACCAAAAATGCGCGACCTATAAAATAGACTTCCAAACCCACGCTCCTTACACTCAATCTCCTTGTCACTTTTCCCCGATGACTCACACGGACCCTATGACACAACAAGCAACCATTAAACGCTACTTTGAACTCATTAAGTATAAGACCTATGCAGAATTGAAGGCGGAAGCTTCTTCTTATTTTTTAGGGATACTTTGGTGGGTCTTGGAACCCGGCTTATATTTACTCGCATTTTACAGTGTCTTTCGCTGGGGAATACGTCAAGGCGATCAGGAATTTATCGCATTCCTGCTGGTCGCGCTTGCCCATTGGAAGTGGGCAGCATCGGCCATAACGGGGAGTGCCACAAGCGTCGTTCAGGCAAAAGGTTTGGTTATGCAGGTCTATGTCCCAAAATTAATATTTCCCGCATTTGCCATTGCCATTAGCACCACTAAATTTTTTATTGTGATGATATTGATGCTGCTTATTTTACTGGTGTTAGGTCAGCTCTACTTCAACACGCTGTGGTGGCTACCACTGTTATATATTCTACAAATTCTCCTGTTAATGGGAGTGGGGAGTGTTGTCGCGCTGATCATGCCGTTCATTCCTGATCTCAAACCCATCATTGATAGCGGCATCATCGTTTTAATGCTGGTGTCTGGCATATTTTTTGATATTGAAACACTTCCCGAAGAGGCACAAAGCCTACTGTATATAAACCCCTTTGCCATTCTAATCACTCAGTATCGCCACGTACTTCTCTCAGGCATGGACCCAAATATGGAAAGGCTACTGTATGTCGCGTGCTTATCCGCGGCGCTTCTTATTATTGGCTTATTGCTAGGCAGACGTTTTGATAAAGAAATACCCAAGGTGCTGATATGACTTCAACCGCGCTGCGCGTAAATGACGTTGGCATCCGATACCGGCATTTCAAGCACAGAGGCGGCTGGGTCTTAAGAGGGATTAACTTTCATTTGCAAGAGGGTGAAGTGCTGGGCGTTGTTGGCCGAAACGGTGCAGGCAAAAGCTCGCTGCTTCGTGCGCTCGCTGGTATTACAACGCCTGATGCAGGCAATATTGAACGTAAAGGTTCGCTTCAGGCTGCCCTTCTCACTCTCAATATGGGTTTCCTGCCACACCTGCCTTGCAAAGAAAACGTGGTGTTATCGGGAATGCTGTTAGGCGCTACAAGAACAGAAATGGAGGATAAGTTTTCTAGCATTATGGAATTTAGTCAACTCGATGTATCGGCAGAGCAAAAAGTTGGCTCGTTTTCTAATGGTATGCGCGCCCGCTTAGCACTGAGCACATCTTTGATAGCGGCACCAGATATTGTTCTGATCGATGAGCTACTTGGCGTGGGCGACGGAGAATTTCGTGAAACGTCTAGCAGGGCGATACGAGACCTAATAACAACTCACCGAAGTGTTGTTCTAATAACGCATAACTTGCAGACGCTAGGGGAACTGAGTGATCGGGTTTTATGGATTGATAACGGCAGTCAAATGGCCTTAGGGGAAAGCGCAGAGGTACTGGCCAGTTACAAAGCAAGCCTGCGACAGAATGAGGGCCGCAAATGAGCAAAGCAGCCCTGGCGCTTATTTGTGGGATGCATCGAAGCGGAACTAGCCTGGTCGCCAAGGCGTTTGAGCTATTTGGATTCGAGCTGGGTGAGAGCCTCATGGCTCCAGGGAAAGATAATCCAAAAGGATTCTTTGAAGATGTAGATGTAGTTGACCTTAACGAACGACTGTTGCAGCAAATGAGTGGGGACTGGGACTTACCTCCCCAAGCGGTTGGTAGCGAGATTATCTGGTCAAGTGAAGATCTTCAAGCTGGAGTCGAACTACTAAAATATAAATTCCAGAATCACAAAAGACTCGCTATAAAAGATCCTAGAATCTGCTTATTAATGGCTTACTGGCAAGCTGTCGTTCATGAAGTCGATTGTGAATTATATGTATGCATTGTTTATCGAAATCCATTGGATATTGAGGCCTCATTAAAAGATCGCAATCAGTTCCCAATGGAGGTCGCACATAGGCTGACTGAGCATTATTGGAACACTTTTCTCAGTAACGCACCGCCTCAATCGGTCGTTATCGCTTATGACGAAATAGTGAAAAATCCCGATGCATCGTTGGCGAAGCTTGGAGATTGGCTGGGCATTCCAACCATTCAAGCTAAGCGCTCTTCTTACTTAAATACATTTATAGATACTAGGCTTCGTCATCATGCACATACACTTGAGGACCTTCGATTTTCTGAAGGGGTCAGTCCGCAACTAATTTCCCTTAGCGAGTTTCTAGAGGGTCGAGCCGAGTCAACAAATGACATATCGATCGCTTCCTTCAGCCCAGTTGACCTGAGCCCTGAGCTGAGCCGACGATTTACCGCACTACAGGCATCGCGCTATCGCCAACAGATATCGAGTACGCAAAAGATACTGTCGGCAATGGGGTTCGATAGCGCGGGCCTAAGGGAACAGCTCATCCATCGCCAAGAATATGTTGCGTCTCTTGAAACCGATCTTCAAACCAGTATCAGTCAACGGCATCAACTAGAGGACGCTAATCGGCAGCTAGCGGACGCTAATCAGCGGCTAGCGAAAGACTTAGACGAGGAAATAAGACAAAAAATAACGTTGATCGGCGAGTTGGATAAGCTTCACGGTGTCACGGACGAGCTCAGTGCGCTGCGACAGCACTTCAAGCATTTAGATGACATCCACAAGAGTCTTTTGAATTCAGTATCGCTGAGGCTTGGACGACTCATCACTTATCCAATTCGTAAGCCGATAACCAAGCTGCTGCTGCCCAAGATTCAAGAAAATGCTGGCTCAATACAACTATTTGAATTCGTCCGTGCTAGCCTCGCGCATCCACTGCGCGCTCTAAAGCTTTTTTCTCCTAAACGCGCCAGAAATTTTTATCGCCTAGCCACTAGCGATCGGCATCTTATTGAGCAGGTGGTAGGCAAGTATGATATTGCCATTGGTGATCAGTCCAGAAGCAAAGCGCTCGCACCCCCAAACGCTATTCCAGACGATATTTCTAGCGAACTAAGCTTTGTTACACCCATAGATCCTATGGTTTCCATCTTGATCCCTGTTTACAACGAGCTTCCCTACACCATTGAGTGTTTACGATCGATTGCGCGCCATCCACCGCAGTGTTCTTTTGAAATTGTTATCGCTGATGATTGCTCGACGGATGAAACACAGGCAGTCCTAGCAAAAATAAATGGCATTCAAGTAGTAAGAAATTCTGAAAATATTAGATTTTTACGTTCTTGTAATGCCGCAGTTGAGCACTGTAAGGGAGAGTATTTATTCCTCTTAAATAATGACACGGTGATCACCGAAGGCTGCATTGATAGCCTGGTTGCAACCTTTCGGACACACCCGGATGCTGGCGTTGTTGGCTCGAAGCTACTCTTCCCGGATGGGCGCCTGCAGGAAGCGGGAGGTATTATTTGGCAGGATGCGTCAGCTTGGAACTTTGGACGACTACAAGACCCCAGTGAGCCAGCGTTCAACTATACGAAAAAGTGTGACTATGTATCGGGCGCTGCCTTAATGATACCCCGTCAGCTGTTCTGCACGGTGGGTAAATTTGATGAAAGATATGCGCCCTCCTACTACGAAGATACCGACTTGTGCTTTACCATCAGGAGCAAAGGACTCGAAGTATATTTGCAGCCGCGCTCGGAGGTTATCCACTTTGAAGGGGTCTCTAATGGCACTGACGAAGCCTCTGGATTGAAGCAGTACCAAGCTCAAAACCAAACCAAGTTTTTTGACAAATGGCGGGTAGAGCTAGAGAATTTTCATTACCCCAACGGGACACAGGTATTTTCAGCCCGAGATCGCTCTCGCCACCAAACAACTATTTTAGTCATCGACCACTATGTACCTCATTTTGATAAAGACGCTGGGTCGCAATCGACATATCACTATCTACAACTTTTTGTTGAGCTTGGGTATCACGTGATATTCATGGGCGACAATTTCTACCCACACCAACCCTATACAGCTGCGCTGCAAGCACTAGGCATTGAAGTTTTATACGGTGAGAAAATGCAAAAGGGATTTAAAGACTGGCTTCGAAGGGAGGCGCCTGCAATCGATATTGCTTACATTATGCGGCCTCATATTGCCTTGGAATATATTGACTTCATTAATACACTGCCAGCCCCCCCCAAGCGCATCTATTTTGGTCATGATCTTCATTTTCTACGTATCCAGCGCGAGTATGAGCTCAATAAAGACCCGAAAACAAAATCGGACGCGGCGACGTGGAGAGCGAAAGAGCTTGCGCTGTTTGAAAAATTTGATGCGGTGTTTTATCCCTCTGCAGTAGAGGTAGCTGAAGTAAAGTCACTCGCACCCACCACATCGGTCCACGAAATTCCGTTGAATATATATGCCCCTGATAACGAAGCAGTCTACGATCCCACCGAACGACAGGGATTACTATTCGTCGGTGGCTTCAACCACCCGCCCAATGCCGATGGCTTGATATGGTTTTGTGAAAACGTTATGCCTCAGTTAACTTCCGAACACTCGCTATTAACACTGCATATTGTCGGTTCCAACATGCCGGAACAGGTCCATCAGCTGAACAGCCATCATATTTGTGTTCATGGCTACCTGTCTGATGAAGCCTTAAACCAGTTATATTCCAAGGTGCGCGCCAGTGTAGTGCCGTTACGCTTCGGCGCCGGCGTAAAAGGTAAAGTGCTCGAAGCAATGGCCCGAGGTGTGCCGGTATTTACCACATCTATCGGCGCGGAGGGTATTCCAGAAAACAATGACGTACTATTTATTAGCGATAATGAGCAGGAAATGTTGCAAGATTTGGTGGCGAGCTACGACGATTTTTCTCGTCTGAAATTTCACTCTAGGAAAGGCTTAAACACAATCGCTCAACATTTTAGTAAGTCAGTAGCAACCGCTTTTGTGAAAAAGCACTTTCCAATAAAGTCGCCGGCACATAAAGAATGATCTATTACCGTGTACAGTGTCGACAACATTTTTACCCCCTCTGTTGATTACCGGATATTTACCTAATGCGTAACGTTATTGCCCATTACCACACCTATAAAAATAGTGGTTCATCATTTGATGAACTATTAACTGAAAATTTTGGTGACAAGCATGTGGTGTTTGATGGCCCCTTTCCTTATACCCAATTCAATCAAGTGGAGCTGAGCAAGATAATAGTACGCCACACCAATGCCGTGGCTTTTTCCTCACATCAAATTCATTTACCGGTACCATCACACCTCGCGTTCAATGTCTTAGCAGTCGCATTCTTGAGGGAGCCGCTACTGCGCATACAATCTATTTACAGCTACTCCAAGAACCTATATGCGCAAGTGGAAGACCCCCAGGACATCACAGACCCCATTGTAAGGTGGGCGGGTGAGAATGATTTTGACGGCTGGATTAACCAACAGCGTGAAACTGGGGAACTCTTTCATGTGAGCAATGCCCAGACCCACTTATTTTCCGGGCTTTACGGCGGCCCTGGACCTGCAAAACTAGAGCATGCCAATACAAAAAATGCTTTCCGACGCCTCGATGTAGAACAAGCCAAGCGAAATGTTAGTACCGTGCCACTTCTGGCACGCACCGAGCATTATGAGCAGGATATCGCCGCGTTCCCAAAGATATTAGCTAGCCATGGCATCGATTTCTTAGCTGATAAGCGCCCACCAACGAATGTCAGCACTAGCCATTTGGACAAATCCCCAGAACAACGAATATCGCTGGTCAAGTCTGAGTTAAGCGACGAAACTCTTAACTGGCTTGGTGTAGCCAATGCCCTAGACACCGAGCTCCATCGCTTTGCAAGTCGCCTAATACATTCTCGGGCTCACTAATCCACTCGCGTGCCACGCCAGTGAAAGCTCAACCCGGGTAAGAGCAGTAATATTATGGCCACAGCCGCCAAGATAAGATCTTCGCTAATGTGAAAATACTGATTTTTGGTGCTTCACAATGTTCAGCGTTTTCGAGCCGACGAGTCTTGATTAATCCAGCCCACTTAGCCCTAAGAAAAACCATGAGCTGCCCCCGTCGCCATAGTCTTACGCTAATGGCTAAGCAGGCCATGCAGTGCAGTGGGCCTATAAGCAGCCACATGATGGGGGGTAGGTTTTTCACCAGCAACAGCCAAGCGTTCCGGTGACCATAGAATACTGAAAAATCACTGCGGTAGCCTGTAGTCCCCGAACCGATATGGCGAACCCTTGCGGAGGGCACAAATAAGCAAGCGAAGCCGGCCGCCTGGAGACGAAAGCCAAGATCACAATCCTCACCATACATAAAAAATGTCTCATCGAAACCACCGACCTGCCGGAACGCTGACGCCCTGTAAAGGCAGGCGCCCGCGCAGGCTGAAAAGACGGGCCGCTCTTTTAGCATCACCTTATCGGTCGTTCGATTGTGACCCAAACGCCACGCGTAGCCTAAAATACTTAACGCATCGCCTGCGCCGTCAATGACATTCGGGTCTCTATCCAATAGCATCAATGACGCCCAGCTACCCGTGGTATGAGCGTTGCGGCTCTTTGCAACAAGACATTCAAGCCAATTGGCTGCTGGAAAGGCGTCTGGATTTAGGCAAGCAATAAAATCAGCCTCTGGGGTAAGCCGGACCGCCTCGTTAATGGCTCCTCCATAACCTATGTTTTTACTGAGTCTGACAACCGCACCCACCTCCAGCTGCTCTAATAACGTGAGCGTCGCTGGCTCGGTCGATGCGTTATCGACAATGACGATAGTTGTTGGCGGAAGGGTTTGTTGCTCAACGTGCTTTAAACATCGGGCAAGCATCGCTGCGCTGTTATAGCTCACAATGACCAGCAGTATATTTGGTGCTGGCATGGCAATAGGCGCAAGCGCGCTTGAGACCCGATCATCCTGAGTTTGGCCATAGTCAGAGATCATCAGAGTCCATGGGCTCACCGATATTGATAATACCCGGTACGATAGCCGTTGGATTTTGTTCCGCTCTCACAACTTCTGACAATGTGGCAGCAGGACTCAATGGCATTTCATCTTGCCCTTGCGGTAGCTGATCAGGGACGTTTTCTGGCGCGGGCATTGCCGGCATCTGTTGCTCGAAAGCGAGGCTTACCGACACCTAGGCGACCACAATACTAAGTGTTGCAATAATCAATACACGCATGGTGTGCCCTTTATACTATCGTTTTTGGCAAACATGCTCGCCGCCACCGCAACGAGACGGTAGGCACTATAATAACCCACACCACCTAATTCGTTAAGGTATGCAGGGCGTCCATCATTTGCAGCCTCACAAGCGTCCTATTGACCGTTGGCCTAGGCATATTGATGCTTGAGACGTTCACTCAGCGCCTCATGCCTCTAAAAGCTAGCTTGCGGGGCGGCGCTGCCAGTCGAAGTGCCTGTTTGCGCTACGCTGATTGACACCTTCTCGGCATGGGTCACGAGCCTTTCCGAGGCCACATGGCTTGTCTTTAGTCTGCAAATCCCAGCAACCGATGTGTGGATCTTACTCTACCGGCAAGCGCGACTGCTGCCCTCAGGGCGCGGATTCGCCGACTGTAATAAACCGCTGCCATTTAATCGCTCACCGCTGGGCTTGCGCTAATGGTAGTCAAGTTGCTGTTTACTGACTTTCAAGATTCATAATCACGGATAAGGCAGCAGCGCGTTACTCAAGGACTCGCACGACTAGATAACGAGATTCGAGCACTGCGGAAAATACTTGGAAATGAGTAATATCGACATTTAAAGGCTTCCTGTATCCTAGAGATTACTATTCAACCAGCGCTGTTTATTCAACATTGAGCCCTCCTCCCCGCCATCTTAATCACACGTCGCCACGATGGAAGTTCTGGTGTTTGCTGGGATACCTCAGTGTCGCCAGCACTTTGCAAGCGCAAGAATTAACTCATACACCAATACCTGTGTCCCTCGACTGGCACCCTCTTGAGACGCTACCGGCTGACCAGCATGACCGCCGCTGTCGCCAGTGCGGAGGGGCTTTCATCGACCCCCTAGCAAACAGCTCAACGGTCGATCCCGCCAGTGCTAATATTGACATTAGTGCTAGCGACTCCAGCGTCACCGAGAGCGCGATGACCTTTGAGGGAGATGTCACGGTCGCCCA
>Ga0115557_1001689_pt1 | contig 15146 bp, 8 predicted proteins | sample COGITO_mtgs_1104_FD_87280 | JGI IMG/M metagenome (GOLD analysis project Ga0115557, IMG submission 87280) | Pelagic marine microbial communities from North Sea - COGITO_mtgs_110421 | ecosystem: Environmental > Aquatic > Marine > Epipelagic | place: Germany:Helgoland, sampling site Kabeltonne...
CAGCAACAGCAACAGCAACAGCAACAACAACAACAACAACAACAACAACAGCAACAACAACAACAGTATCCGCAACCGCACTACCAGGCCCCACTTCAGTCGGCGAGAGACCAGATCCGTGCCACTAATGCCAACACAAACAGCGGATACAGCAGTGACACAACCTATCATCACGCTCACCCACAACAGCAACAGCAACAGCAACAGCAACAGCAACAGCAACAGCAGCAGCAGCAACAGTCTTACCTCCCGTACCCACAACAGTACAAGCAGAACCAGAATCAAAACCAACACCCCAATCGCACACTTCAACACAGTCAAAGTTACTCTCCCAAAAACATTGAATATGCGAGTGACACTGGATTTAGCCGAAACTCGCCGTTGCAGACAATTCGCCGCAGTCAGAGCGACATTGGTGCGTCGAACTATTACAACAGCTACTATGAAGACTCTCAAGAAACGAAGGTAGACACGACGGAGACGGCAGAGACGGCGGCTTATGACTATTCTGAAACATTTTACATAGGAGGAGAGCTCTGGAATGTGTACGAGAGCGAGGGTTATCCGTATTATTTGCGAGCGAGCGATAGTCACAGCCAGTGGGACGACCCACGGGTGGGATTGGAGGCAAAATCTGAACCCAAGCAGTTTCACCCATACCCTCAGCCTGAAAGTGAGAAAAGTCAAAATGCGCCAGCGGGTGGTGACCCTGAGGCGGCCGGTCCCAAATTGGCCCTGAGCAACATGCTGGCGGGCAGGTTGGGAGGCTCTGAGAAAAAGTCAGAGTCCAATGACCCCAAGTCCGCCCTGAACAATATGTTGGCGGGCAGGCTTGGCGAGCGCGAAAAGAAAGCAGAACCTAAAGCCGCTAGTGAGGGAATGAGCAAGGCCGAACTGACGGAGAAGTTTCCGGAACTTGAAAAGTATGTCAAGATGACCAAGGTTGGGATACCTGTGCCCTCTGTCGCGCACAAACTAAAGCAAGATGGGGTCAGTGCTGACGCTATTAGGCACTTTAATATCGCGTTTTCCTTGGTACCGAAGGAGGAGACATCGATGTCCGCCGCCGCCAACACCACGTCGTGTCCTCCTCTTGGCAAGAGCGAGCTAATAGAGAAGTTTCCTGAGCTTGAAAAATACGTGAAGATGACCAAGGTTGGAATTCCTGCACCCTCCGTCGCGCACAAACTAAAGCAAGATGGGATTGACGAGACTGCTGCCAAAGAGTTCCAGCGAACATTTGGGTTGATCGATGACACCGCCGCCAACAACACATCGTGTCCTCCTCTTGGCAAGAGCGAGCTGATGGAGAAGTTTCCAGAGCTTGAAAAATACGTGAAGATGACCAAGGTTGGAATTCCTGTACCCTCAGTCGCGCACAAATTAAAGCAAGATGGGATTGACGAGACTGCTGCCAAAGAGTTCCAGCGAACATTTGGGTTGATCGATGACACCGCCGCCAACACCACAGCCAGTGAAGCAGCCGCCTCTCGGCGAACATCAGTAAAGATGAAGCAAATTCACTTCAAGGCCGTCGCAAAGGAGAAGCTCGACGGCTCCCTATGGCAGGATGATGGTGGTGACAATAGTGAAGCAGAGCTGGAAGACGACCAAATTAAGCAACTCGAGAGCCTTTTCGCGCAGAGAAAAATTAGCCCTGAGAAAAAAAGCAAGATACAATCGAAGAACGAAGAAAAACAGAATTCGAAGAAGAAGGAGATTTCCTTGGTGGACGGGAAAAGAGCGTACAATATTACCATATCCCTTGCCCAGTACAGGCAGCACGGCGAGGATTTTAATGCACTATGTGATGACATTGCTAACCTCGATCCCGAGAAATTTAATCTCAGCAAGGTGCAGAACTTGCTCGAGATCCTCCCCACTTGGGAGGATCAGAAGGCCATAGAAAACTATAATGGAGATGTGTCCGCCTTGGGCAAGTGTGAGCGCTTCTTTCTTGCCGTCGGCAAGCACAAACACTTCAAGCTTAATGTAGAGGTAATGGCCTATATGATGAGCTTCGCTGAAAACATGGCCGAAGTCATGGCAAATGTGAAATGCATTAGCAACGCTTGTGACTGTGTCATCAAAAGCACAGCACTGGGAGGGATACTCAAGAAGATATTGGCCGTGGGAAACTTGGTGAACGAAGGTGCCGGACGTCCAAAGGTCGCAGGTATCACGATCGATAGTCTGATGAAAACGGCCCAGACAAAGGGGGTGGACAAGGTAACTACGGTTCTTGATTACGTCGTAAAAATGGTCAATGAGAGGACCCCAAGTGACGAGAAGAATGTCATAGAGGTCTTGAGTGTAGAGTTGGCGGGATTAATCGATGGGTCTCGCGTTAACGCAAATGAGGTACGGAAAGCTGGGAAAGCCATCAAAGAGGGCGTCGATATGATCGAGAACGCTATGTCGAAGATGGGAAGTGAGTTTGGGAGGAAATGCGAGGAATTTCTGATTAAGATTGAGTCGAAAATGGAAAACATGAGCATCAGCATGAGTCAGCTTGAGAGCAAGATCAAATCCCTGTGCGTGTACTTTGCTGAGGACGACGAAAAAATCGAGGCAAGTAGCATCATGAAAATTTTGATTCAATTCAACTCGGCGCTGAGCAAGAGCAACGAGGTCTGGAAACGAAAAGAAAAGAGTCGTCGTCGTCAAGACGCTGCGCGTGCCAATAGCACCCAACCCCAGCAGCCAGAGCCGAAGAAAAAGGTGAACTCCAGTAGCCAGCACAATTTAACCTTCGTTGCTACCCCCAAGAAAGGCTTCGGCGGCATCAGCAAGGATGATCGTCGCGAAGGTGCCGAGGAATTCTTTAGTGCTGCTGACCGCCCTTCCACCGCCCCGCCCAAGGTCACCCCAAATAAAGCCACTGTGAGCGGCATGAACTTCAATCAGGATCTGCTAAAGAGTGCAATGATGCAGAGAAGGAAGAGTTTAATCGGAGGAATCCCGGAAGAGGATCGCAAGGGTAGTTTCGGCCTTGACGATATTGAAGACGATGACGGAAGTGGGAGCGGGGACGAGGATTGGAATGATGCAAAATAACTTGAAGAAAATAGATAGTTGCAGAATGTTTAGGTTTGCAACACACGTCGTCGGTCGCAATATATGTTCAAATTTGCAATTAGAAAACTCTCTCGTCACCTTTACGCAGCAAAAAAAATGCCCTTATCATCCATTGATGACCTTTTAATCGATAAGCCACTCCTCTAAATATTTGAAATACATTCCCCACGTTTCATCGTCTCCACTTGGTTCCTCTTCTCTTCCGTAAAATGCCCAAACGTCGATTTCATTCACCCTCAGCCCGGCACCCTCGTTGAGCCAGGTGAAGTGATCCTTTACTTCTTCCTCAGAAGCCGGCTTCTGACAAGTCGGGCAGTACCCCATCACAAATGCATCGCCTACCGCGTACATCCCTCTCCTCGCTTGCCCTATCCAACCTTGGCCCCCGTAGTAAGTCGACATAGCTATCCACTGATCTACACCATACGAATCGCCTTCGAATCCGTTACTGTCCCATGAAACGATTAAGTTCGGGTCGGCCTCGTGGAATTCACTCGCAAACTGTTCCAGGAAATGTTTAGTATTTGCCAAGTAGGGGCATGTCTCGCCGCAGGTTGGCTCTATATCCCAATTTATCCCTTGCCAGCTGTTTGTTTGGACCTGCTTTAGGGCGTCAATTGTAAATTTCTTTGCAAGATCATCGTCTTGAAACAGGGAATCGACAAGTTCGGTACGATTGGTGTCGCCATAAGAGATTATAGGGTACAACTCTAAATCATCCCCGAGTTGACCACGAAGGATCGCGGTGATGTTATGAGCTGGAGAGGCTGGGTGAGCAGTTGCGAAGTGAGCATCTCCGACACTATCTTCCTCGGCACAGTCCATGGAGCCAGCACCGCAGATCCCATCGTACTGGAAGATAACTCCAGTAAACGCATTGCGATGCTTGCTGAGCTCGGCAGCCGCGGCTTCCACTCCCGCGTAGTTATTTGTAGTGGCAAGGAAGATGTTTACTTTTTTCTCTTTCTTTTTTTGGACCTTTTTGTTGCAGAGGCCGTCATCGCTCATCTCATAACCTTCCCCACAATCTCGGCAACAAGCATTCATCGTACAGAAGGTGTCCTCTACCACAAAGCACCTTTTAGGAAAGTTGGGTAAGTCCTCTTCATTTGAAATTACCCCTGTCTCGTTGTCAAGCAAAAAGTGATCATTTGCTTGATCATAACACTTGGTCAGCTGTACGGCAGGTCCCACCTTGCCGTGAATGTCCAAGCAACCATTGAGGTTCCATTCGTTATCTCGACAGCTATTCTTGACGGCAATGTTGCTGTTACTGTCGCGAACGAAGTGTTGACAGTCGTACGTCATGTCGTCCGTCCAGACTAACCCATTTGCCCCTGCACAATTTTCCAGAATCAGGTCATTTCCTTGCTGTGACCAAGTTAGACAGAGGGAATCATCATCTCGAAGCTTTATCTGAACAGTTCCGTTACCAGCAGGAACTTCTCGAAAGGAAGCTGGGGTTGATGTCCCATCACAAGGCATGGCTTGAACGATTTGGCGAGAATTGCAACCAGAAGTACCACATGCAATGTTGCAATCAGCAGCAGCACTTGTATCCAACAAAAAGCCCCCGACCGCAAGGGTCGTCGCACCGAATTTCATGTTGTTTGTCAGGGCTTATTTAGTTGTCAGGGCTTATTTAGTCTTGTTGGCATAAAATTTCTGATGTGTTGTCAAATGTTGTTGTCAAATGGTTTGTGTGTGTTTTTTTGCTTGTTCTTCCCAGTTAGTTCCACCTAAGCTGAATCTGAATTCTCTTTGCTGGTGTGAACCGAGGCAGTGAAGTGTGAGCTGAACGCAACAGATGCACAGATACAGATTGCTTGGATTTTGAATAAATCCGTATATTGATCTCAAATTCACGGTTATCTACCTTATTCATAAAACGGTCCCCCCTCTGCGCGAAATTTTCTTTCGGTACTACTGCCAAGACTTGCTTTAACCCCCTTTGTCTTGCTGTTGTAAATTGGTTAGGATCATGAGTGATACAACAGATGTGAAGAAAGATCCCGCCGTTGAGGAAGTCGAAGTGCACGGAGAGGCTGAAGTCGTGAAGACGGGCCTGGCTGGTGAGTGATAATACTTAATACTTACACCCAAACAGTGACGGACAAAAATAGATTACAACTCACACAACTCAAACACTACTTTGAACTTACACACGACTGTCATGTGCCACCAACAAACCCTGGTCACTTCGGCGACGTAACATTGCAACACCACTCGCAGGCTTATTCTATAAAATCGGAATCTTTTCTTCGCAGAATGCCTGCATGGTGATTATTGTCGGCTATGCCTTAGCTTTTCTTCTGACCCTCTTGATTGTCCCCTTTGGTGCTGTCGAGGGTTCAATTGAGAACCTCTGGATTAAGGAGGGCGGGCGCGTCTACGAAGAGGTCCAATACATGAAAGACTACATGATCCAGGGTATCGGCCGTGAGTTCATTCTGATTGACCACACTACTGCCTTTGATGAGGAAGTCCTCCCTGGCGAGGACATGCTTGTGGCCAACAAGTTGATTGCCATCGGAGACTTTTTGCAAAGTAAGATGGACATCAGTGTTGACGTCAAGGACATTGAAGGCAATTTGCACGCGATCAAAACCCAAGATGTCCTTGATGGCGGCTCCACTGGAGCTTACAACCGTCTCTCGGTCCTCGACTGCTTCGTGGAGGGGGAATTCGACTACATTGGAGAGCCCGTTGCTCCCCTTGATGATGATTTCAACAGCTTAGTCGATGAAACTCTCTTTGACATCCCCTTCACCGTGACGCCGTACAACTGGTGCATGTTCGCCAAGATCTATCCAGTAATGGATCTGTTGGGAAATCCGGACAGAGAGCAGGCTGTTGCATCTGTGCCTGAAGGTTGGGCGCCAGTGAACGAGGGAGTGTGTAAGCAGGTTAGTTTGTTTTTTTGTTTAGATGAGGAGGGGACGAGGCTATTCCGGTTGTATCTTTTCTCAAGTCTTAGTCTTGCTTTTGTCTCACTAATTTTGTCCCTCGCCCTTTTTTGCATTCCACCGGAACACCCTCTTCTCAGTTTCTCGAGGACCCCCTGGCTTCCTCCAAGCCGAAGCACAAACAGTACAAGAACCTACAGAAAGTTTACGACTACTACAGCTTCAAGTTGTTTGATTTGGTCAGTACCACGACCGACTGGATCCCTTACTATCAGACACAGATTGGAACCCTTGTTGTTTCTGATGATGATGGTGCTGGTGATGACGATTCTGCCGGAAGTGATGATGATGGTGGCGGTGGTGGAGGTGGCGGGCCGGCAATGAGTATGTGTAATATGATGGGAATTGTCGATATTGGTGTCACTCATGCTGATTGCTGCAGTTTCTTGAACGTAGCTGCTCCCCAGATCATCGCAGGGACGGATACAGGAGTATTTGCCAATGAGATGGTCTGCCATGATAGTACCTGCTTGCCTGTTATGACTGCAGCTGCCGTTATGGCTCAAGACCTTTTGGGCCTTCCCGCTCCTGCTCAACTTGCGGCAGGGTGTGACTTAATCCCTCCTCCACCGAGCCCTGCACCCACTTCTGCGTCCAACGTTCCGAGTGAGTGCTATCCCTTTAACGATAATGATGGAAATGAGGATACGTCTCGCAGTGTTGGGGTAATTTTACCTACGTGTTGCGATAAAATCAAAGATGTCGTCGAGAGGACAACAGGGTCTAGCCAGGTGAAAGATCCAAAAGATTTTGGTATTGGCGACCCTATTTTGTGCGGTAACAACGATTGTGTTGAAGGTGTGAAGACTTTTCTCCAACTTCAGGCGGACGAGGCAGGTGACGTTACTAGTACAACCGTCGATGCTAGAAAAGCCATGTTCGACCTGGAGTGCGTCGCTGTCAAAGCCACACCACGCTCAGAGGATATTCCTTGCAACCCTCTCAACTCTGATCACTCGAGTTGCTTCAACCCTTACTTCAACAGCGGTTATAGTTTGATGGACGAATGTCCAATGACCCTTGAGGACTTTGTCAACAGCGGCGATGATGGTTTCAGTTCTCAGGCATCTTGTACTGATCGTTACAACTATTTTGTTGAACTAACGCAGAGTGATGCGTTAGTAGACTGGAGCGCAATTCCGGGTTACGTTGTCGGAGATGGGAATAGGTATGCGGCTTGTGCCAAGCCTAGCTTGAATCATGACAAGTACAACAACTGCTTCCACGAAATGGTCATTTTTGCACTGAAGGCACTTAAACAAATTAAAATTGGCGATGATTACTGGGCAGAGGATCATGCAGACTATGGCATCAAGAAGATGCACAGTTATGGCATTCGGTACCTTCCTTTTAGCGGAGAGTGCACTGGGGTAGATGATAAGGCGGGGAGAGGCGTGTCCATTGTTGCCAACTTGGGATGCGGGGGTAGCTGCAATTCTACTGCTGACAGCGTAAAGGCCCTTCAAACTGTTTACTTCCAGTCAACCGCGATGACTCTCGTGAACCAGTGGAAGGATCTTTATGGATGGATTTTGTCTCCTGATGACGTCAAAGATGCCTTAACTGAATGGAAGAAGAAACTGGTAGAAGATGTCTTCGGGCATGCATCGTACACGGACACCGAGGGAAATGAGGCGAAAATCTTCACTGCTGCTTTTGTTCAGGAAGCCTTCACTTGGGCTATCGCTTCCGCTAGTGAGGGTAGTGTCGGTCTAGTTTTTGGAGGTTACCTTTTAATGATTGCCTATGCCATGTTCGGGAGTATGCTCCGGCTGGATAACTTTGCCTATAAGAGTCGCTTTATACTTGGGTTCCTCGGAGTCGTCACAGTTGCCCTTGGCATTGGTAGCGGTCTTGGAATTGCCTCCGTGTACGGAGTCAAGTTCAACGCGACTTCTGTCCAGGTGCTTCCCTTCCTCTTGCTGGGCTTGGGAGTCGATGACATGTTTATCGTGGCTTCGTCTTTCCAGACCTTTAGTAAGACTGTTTCCGACGACGACGAAATTTCCGGTAATTGTCTGGCCGTTGTCGGCCCCTCCATTCTTCTCACGTCTGTCACCAACATCATCAGCTTCCTTTTCGGTATGTTGACCCCTCTGCCTGTCTGCATTGCCTTTGCCCAAATGGCTGCCTTCTGTGTCGCATTTATCTTCCTAAACGTCCTCTTTGTCTTCACCGCCGTCTGTGCGTGGGACGCCAAGCGCCGCCGTCGTGGTTTGCCTGACCCGTTGTTTTCTCCTTGTTTTAAGGCCGTGGATCGTGATACAGTTGTCAACGAGACTGGAGCCGAGATGGGAGGAGGTAAGGTCGCCCAAGGGTACGCTAACTTCATTGTGAGTATCCCTGGTCGCGTCATTGTCATGATTGGGTTGATCGTCTTTTTGGTTCTTATGGGAACTGAGGGCTGGGTAAAATTGAAACAGGGGCTTTCCTTTGAGCACATTTTCCTCGAGGGGAGTCACGAGGCTGACTTCTGGATCATCCAGGACGGTTACTTTGGATTCATGCCCTTTGCCATCGCTACGAGGAAGATCGAGGACTGGCCCAAGCAGCACCCGCTTTACTTTCGCCTGCAGACTGCAGTCGAAGCGGACGATTGCATGGATGACATTTGTCTTTGCCGGAGCAGCAAAAACCCTATTGCTTGTGCGGGTTACTACGGTAACAATGGAATCCACGAGAAGACGTCAGCTGAGGGAGTTGACCTCGGCATTGGCATTCCCTTTCCGGGGAGCGTCGAAAATGAATGCAGACTACAGTATGAAAACTGGGTCAAGTGTATCACGACGTCTTATTCTTACGTGAACAGTCAAGAGGGACAGCCCTGGATTCGCGAGCGTTATGCCGATAAGACGAGAGCATTTTATAATACTACGGCTAATAATGCTTGGGACTTGGACGTTATGAAAGAGAGTGATTACGATGATTTTTGCGCTGACCAGCGCGCTTCCACTTTTGATATCTGCAAGGAGGGCTGGCTCGACTTTGACAGTTTGACCCGTGGAGTTTATGCTCTGTGGAAGGATGAGACCCATCCTGTGCCCCTTAACCGTGTGTTCACACAGGCTGAGGTCAAGGACTACTATAGTAGTTTTCCTTATGAGTATCCCAAGTTGAGTCAGGCTCAGGTTCCCCAAACGTGGATCAAGCCGTATGATGATCTGGTGAGCAAACTTGGACTTAACTGGTTGCACATGATGTACCAGTGGGGCCTGCCTTGCTGGTATGGACTTCCGTGGGCTTATTTGGGCGGGGGAGGACCAACGGCCAGTGGCTATCCTGTTGCTGGTACAATTCCTGACCTAAAATCGCTTTGCAAGGCTGGTTTTAGCAGCGAAGCAACGTATAATGTGAGGTGTGAGGATGGCCACTTCGGCGAGGCCACTGACACCGATAATGGAGGCAAGTGTGGTGCTGCTTGGGGACAAACGTGGGGCAAACATTTGGAGCGGGTTCCTTTTGAGTACATGGGAACGACCACTGTCAAAAAGGGTGGCTCGTGCTGCACTGAGTTGACCAATGTGACCGAGAGGAACTGTAATAACTGCGATTACATTTCCCCCAATGTGAGGTTCATGCTCGATCCAAAAGGAGGGAACGACGAGTGGGACGCAGATACAAGTGTTTGGAACAACTTGGATGACTCTGTGCGTCAAACTCAATACAGAAGGGGGGAGTTGAGCGCCACTATGGATATCTTGGTCGAGTACGTGTTTGATCCTTTGGGTATGGAAGTTATTTATGACGATACGACCGGTAGGGCTCTTTACGTGCTTGACCCGAGAATCGACACTTTCGATGATGAGAGCGGTAGGAGCGGGAATTTCAGTATTGGTTCCATTACGGGTCTACTGGTTCCTAATGGAAATGGCATCAGCGGAGCTGACCCGGCTGACCAGGCGATTCTCGACAACGAGATGTTTGGCGAATGTGAAGTGCCTGACCATGGCCATTGTCCAGGAAGTATCCCCATGGTGGACGTAAATGGTGACCCTGTACTCAACCCGGTTACCGGCTTTCAGATGCGTGATGAGTACTGCAAGTGCCACGAACACGGAGGAGGAGAGGCTCTTCTCAGCAGGTGCACCGCCTGGCCTGTCGCTTACATGATGTGCGATGTCGAGGGAGATGGTTGGGCCAAGACTGGAAAGGAACCTTGCTGGAAGGGGCAGGAATGGCTTGACGCCTACAACTCTGCTTTCTACACTCTCGCCTTCCACCCTCACCACTTTGAGGAGTGCATCAAAGTTTGGGTCGACAACGACGACTATTGGAAGCTGCTTGGACCCAGCTTCCAGTGCGAGTGCACCAAAGCCATGGAAGAGAAGGACCTTACTAAAAGTGGCTTGTCTTTTAGCATTCCCGAGGGAACTTGTGAATTGGGGCCGAAGGATGACGCTAATCCTTCTGGTTACCACACCGACTGCAGTCTAATCCCTCAAGGTTACAGAAAATTGATTTACCCTATGCCTATCACCTTGATGCAGTTGTTTGCCAACCGATTGGATTCGACTGAGAAGTACGTTGAGCTTATTAGGTGGAGCCGCGACACAATTAGTAAGTACGAGGCGAATACTGGCTTTCCTGCTTTCCCGACTGGTATTCCTATCATCTTCTGGGAACAATACACCACTCTGTGGGACACAGTTAGTCAAGTTGTGATCCTTATGGCAATTGTCGTTTGGGCCATCATGGCCTTCACCTTCATCTTCATTCAGCCATCCTTTGTTCCTTTGCCCATGAAGATTCTCACGGCTTCCTGGACGAGCTTCATCCTAGTCATGTGCATTTTGATGATCACCTATACATTGGTGTGCCTCATGGGAGTCGGTGACATTTGGCTGAACGGCATCCCCGCCGTCACGCTCATTGTGTCTGTTGGTATTGCTGTGGAGTTCACGGCACATCTTTGCTTTGCTTATTTGCAGAGCTCAGGAAGTGCTGCTGATCGAACTAGGCATGCCATTGACCATATGTTTAAACCGCTCCTAGATGGAGCCATTAGTACTCAACTTGGTATCATCATGCTCAGCGGCAGTATCTTCATCTTCGTCTTCAAGTACTTTTTCCTCTTGTACAGTGTTTTGACTGCCGGAGGGTTGGTCATCGGTCTGGTTGTCTTGCCAACATTGCTGGGGATGGTAGGCCTCCCTGCTATTAATCCTGGCGGCGCAACTAGCAGCAAAGTTTATATTGAGGGTTAGATTAGAGTTAAGGGACAATGAAGGGGGGGGGGGGGTATTTGAGCCGTACTTTCTTGGTGGTGGGTGCCACGTCTGGCCTGCTGCTGATTTATACTATTTATTTGCGCAAGCACACGCACACACACACGCACGCGCACACAACACGCACACACACACGCACGCGCACACAACACGTACACACAACACGTACACACAACACGCGAACACAACAAACAACAAACAACAAACGACAAACAACAAACGATAAACAACAATGTGAACGTTAATAAATGCCAGGATATTTGGGCGATGAATGAATTTTCTCTCCTCTCTCTACTGTCCCTTGGAAAGTATTCAAAAGTTATCCTAGTTCTTATTTATTTTTTTTCATTTCCATCCTCTCCTCTTTGGAAAAAAACAGATAAAGGTTTACGAGGCTCCACAGAGCAGGAGGGAGCACAGGGTCCCCAATCGTATAATTCATCACCAAGCCTAGCCCAGCAGGAAAGATCAACAAGAAATTCCCAAACCGTTCCACCACAGGAGATGAAGACCAAAACAGGAGTGTCGCCATCACCTTAACAGATCCTAAGAAGAAGAAGAACTCAAAAAACTCAAATTTGATGAAAAAAATGCTGCTAAAGTATTCGTTCCAGAATGGATGCCACGGCTCCATATCCGGGGCCGCCAGTTGATCACCAAAGATCCCAGTGCTAAACAGTAGAAAGTAGAGACCTGCTCCAGCAGGGAGGGAGGCAAAGATTTTCAGTGATCTCCGAGAAACCATTTGTTTTTTTGCTTGTTGTATTTGTTGTTAAATATTATTTGGTGCAGTGCCGTATTCTTTCGCAAAAATAACTCGTTATTCAGAGAGTCAGAGAGAAAAACGGAAGGTCTTTTTCATTTTCGTTTTTTGGCGAATTTTAAAGAATAGGGTTACACCGATTAAATTAACGCTAGAAAGTCGCGAGGCATGTGGGCATATATCCTTTGATCGCTAGTAGGGGGAGAGAGAAGAAAAAGAGTGGAACTTTTGTACATTTCCATGATGCTGCCTCTGCCTCGACTGTACCTTGGTACTATGACGTTCGGTTGGGAATCCTCTTCATCGTTCATCTCCAATGATATAGCCCTTAGGTTTGTAAACCAGTTTTCAGCTCTGGGTCATGCTCATGTTGACACCGCATCAATATATTCAGGAGGGCAATGTGAAGGAATTGTTGGAGACGTACTCTCTTGCTTGAAGGGCAAGAACAATCTGAAAATTGGGACGAAAGCACATCCAAGCCTTCCCGGTGGGCTGTCGAAAGTGGGGATGAGAGCCCAGTGGACAAAATCATGGAATGAGATAGGGGTGTCAAGACTTGAGGAATATTACCTGCACCAGCCCGACACTGAGAATGACATCCTTCCGTCATTGGAGTTTGTAAGCGAGCTGATTGATAAGGGAAAGGTAAAACGCCTCGGTCTTTCCAATTACAATGTGTTGGAGGTGGAGAGGATATTCAACTTGTGTGAAAGTCACAATCTGCACAAGCCGACAGTTTACCAAGGTATCTATAATCCGTTGAATAGAGTCGTTGAAGACGATCTTCTCCCATGTCTTCGGTCGAACGGCTGCGATTTTATCGCTTACAACCCGCTGGCGGCTGGCCTTCTTACTGGAAAGCACAGGCGCGGAGGGGAAGTGATATCAGGAAGATTCAAGAATAATGAAAACTATATGCCGCGGTTCTATACTGACGATAACTTTAGCGCCTTGGAAGCGTTGGAGGCAGCATGTTCTGCACACCAAGTCGAGTTGGTAGACGCGACGTTCAGGTGGATGATGCTGCACAGTGCTCTGACGGAGAGCGATGGCCTGCTCATAGGGGCGTCTTCAATTGCTCAGCTCGAGTCAAATTTGGATTCGCTGACTGACCCTGCACCCCTGCCAGAACATGTGAGAGAGGTTATGGATGATGTCTACAATCGATGGACGAAGAGGGGAGCTTTCCCTTATTTCAGGGGGTATAGTAAGTGCATGCCAAACAAGGAACAGCTGGAAAGTGGGGCAACTTACCAAAGATAAAGATAAAGCAGAATAATAGCGCTATAACACAATAACAAAACGGGACTTGCGTTTCCGGTTTTTTTTCAGTTTTTTGTTGTTGTTGTTGTTGTTGTTATTTACTGCTCCGATCGATTTATTCCTCACCAAGTCAACACATTAGTAGCCCCGGATGCCATCATTTCTTTTCGAGCCTTCTTTGTGAATCCGTCTGGGCCACAAAGGCAGACCATCAGGTCAGTCATCTCAGGAGTGAATTCCAATAGTTCAAAGAGGTCGACATGGGATAAGGTACGCATCGAACCAGTTTTATACTGTCCTGATTGGGAGGCGGGAGGAGGAGTCGAGATCACGTAAGTGACCTTCAACGCTCCCTCAAACCTTTCCTCGATTTCGCGCAGCTCCTCCTCCAACATAACATCTCCGACGTTACTCCCAAAAACCAGCAGGCTGATGCGCAAGTTATCCCTCGCCCGTTTTTGCTTCGGAGTTCTTAGCGCGGCGTTGATTATCTGCAGCATTGGCGTGATTCCGGTGCCTCCCGCGAGCATGGCAATTTTGTTGATGCCACCCCATGTCTTTGGGCCTCTCTGAAAAGTTGAGGAAGTGGCAATGTATCTGTGTATCCCAGTTGGTCCCATCATCTCAATTGAGTCACCGACGTTCAATGCGCCCAAAATACTGCTCACTGCGCCGTATTCGTATACCCTCACTAACAATTCGCAGCTTTCCAAGCTAAACTTTGTTGGGGTGTACGGACGCGTCTCTACCGTCCCTTCTTTCGTTGTCACCCGGACCTTGACATGCGACCCAGTAGGAAGAGCTCCGACGGTGCATGAGATGGTCAGAAAAATTATGGGGCGGTTGGTGCTTGTTCCCACAACCCTCTTTCCGGTAATCTTGAAACTTTTGAAGTCCTTGCTGAGCTTACTTGTAGAGGACATCTTTGTAGTCCTGAAATGTACGAAGAGGAAGTAGCAGGGAATCAAGAAGCAGAGAATCAAAAACAACAAATTTTCGATGTCAATCATGATTAATTAATGCCTGAAAGATGCTGAAATCGCGGTTGTGGAAACGAAATCGTCGTAGGTGGGTAGTTGGTTGTGTTGGTTGTAGTCCGGAATCGTGGTTTGTGTTGCGATGATTCCAAGCTTGGGAGAAAGGGGTGTTCAAAAAGGGAGGTCAATGAATGGTGTCCTGGTGTCGATATTGGTGTTGTGCGATAGGACGACCTGAAAACGCTCCTAGAGAAAAATTGTTTTACCCTAAAAGGTTTTGATATCCGCGAGCAAGCGAGAATTAATTATTTTTTTGCTTCAGCTGAGAAACCTTCCACAATGGGGGAAAAAAGTAGGTTAAATAGGTCCTGAGTTCCGTTGGTGTTTCTGTGTGTGTTGGTTGTTCGCTCGCCGTTTTCGATCTCGTTGGTAGTTCTCTCCATTGAGAGTTTTGAATTTTTTGTTTTCGTTCACTTAAATACATTTTTATTATACAAATGTTTTTCATAATATTATATAAATATATAAATAAAATATTTATTGTTTAGAAATAATGTAAAATAATTTTATAAGATATATTATTTATATATTTTTAAAATTTTAATTTTATTATCAGAAATAATAATAAATATATTACATATAATTTATTGAGAATTATTTCATTCAAAATATTATTTTTATACAAATAATATTCTTAAAGAAAATTATATTACAAAAATGTATTTAAGTAAGCGAAATATCAATTTTTTATTTTGACAATAGGATGTCAACAAGAGGATTATTATTATCTAACAGGGGGGTGTGTGGTTATTGTTACATTATTATCTAACATCGACTAAGGTAAGTCAAGTTAACAACATGTCTAAATCAC
>Ga0115557_1001701_pt1 | contig 15056 bp, 10 predicted proteins | sample COGITO_mtgs_1104_FD_87280 | JGI IMG/M metagenome (GOLD analysis project Ga0115557, IMG submission 87280) | Pelagic marine microbial communities from North Sea - COGITO_mtgs_110421 | ecosystem: Environmental > Aquatic > Marine > Epipelagic | place: Germany:Helgoland, sampling site Kabeltonne...
CCCCTTTCCCCCCCCCCCCCCCACCCACGTTTATATTTTTTCCCATATTTTTCCTTCTCTTGTTCCCCCCCGGATCGTAATCCTTGTATATGTAAGTGATACCAGCGAACGATATACCGCAACATGACAGTGCTGCTGACGCGAGACCTGAGAGTACACCTGCCCACCAGTAACCTGTCTCGTTAGTGACTGGAGAGGAAGGGGGGGAAATTAGTTGAGGTTAGGGGATTATAGGTGTCAGCCGACGGGATGGGGATTATAACGTTGGGGTACCCAACGTTTACACTCCGAGCGCAAGGCGTAAGGGGGGATTTTGAGTCCTTGGGCTAACCGACGAGAGAGAAAGAAGGAATACTGTTTGAGAGAGCTCACCTACTACACCTATTGTTATACCTATTGCCAACCCAGCGCACGCGCCGAATGCAAACGCTGGTATCGCTGCTACCCCAGCCATTAACGTGGGCTTTCTCCTGACTTTTTTTTTCCCTGCTCGTAGCTATCTACCTTTCAATTATTTTTTTGTTTCCTTGCCAGATGTATGTTGTCCAATTATCCAATAACTGCCTCTCTCTCTCTATTCCGCTACTTGCACCCTGCCTCTATCTGTTAATTTTATTAACCAAAAACCAAAGAAAAATCACCACCATGTCGGCCCCTCTCGTAACCGTGCAGCTCTACGCGGAATCTCTCTGCCCTGACTGCATAAATTACTCCACGAGCCAACTCTCCGACCTGATGTCCTCCATCCCTGAAATAGTAGATTTGCAGGTATTCCCCTACGGGAATGCCGAGGAGACTGGTCCTGACGATGATGGGAGCTATGAATTCACTTGCCAGCACGGGGATAATGAGTGCTACGCGAATTTACTCGAGGCTTGTGCCATCTCCCATTACCCTGACGTCGTGATGGATTTGCCGACTTGGTACCCGTTCTACGAGTGCATGGAGTCGTCTCCGTACAACCAGAACCGTTCGGGGGACTACAACACGACGGTCGCAATCGGCTGCGCGCAGGAGCTGGACTGGGTGTGGCTGGACTGGAACCTTTTGGAGGGCTGCGCGGGGGGGGAGGAGGGGAATGAGCTGATGCACAAGGTGGCGCAGGCGACGCCGGAACATGACTACGTGCCTTGGGTTGTCGTTGACGGTGTTACGGTTCCGGATTCTGGGGAGGGATATCCGGCGGGTAACCTTGTCGAAATCGTGTGTGAAGCGTACACGGGCGACAAGCCTGATGCATGCTTGTAAATAATTCCAACACCTTACAACTGGTGTGATTTGATGAGATGAGAGTTTAACCTTAGATGAGATGAGATGAGATGAGATAGCCATACACAACATACAATGTTAACAGATGCAAGAGAACACACGGTTTCCTCTTTTTTTTTTAAAGCGAACCCTAACTTTATTTTTTAATTCTTCTTTTTCAAAGCACACCCTTCGGTCTTCAGTGTCCCTTGAAGTAACTGACGCGATTGTACTCTTTGATGCGCGTTTTGTCCGCTTGCAATACAAGTCTCTCCATCTTCTCCCTCCTGCTTGTCCTGCTCGTCTCCAGCGTTCCGAGGTAGTTATCATTCCTGAAATCGGCCTTGATGAGCTCCTTCTTCATCGTCATGCACCCGAGGACGCTCTCGCTCCCACTGCCCCTGAGGTGCTTCCTCTCCTTCAACCTGAGCTCGTCCATCAGGCCGGGGAAGTTCTCGGCGCTCACCATCTCCCGGAGGACCGCGCCGTGGGTCTTGCCCAAGTATTCGGTGTGGTACATCCACATTCGGTGCTTGTTTCGGGAAATGAACTCCTTCGCCATCGTCTCTTGTTTGGATTTGTCTGTCGCTAGGGTTTGGTCAAACTGCATGGTCTCTGGTTCAGCTTCAATGTAGTCAACATATTGATTTGGGAAGTATTTTCTAAAATGCGTAGAACGTCCGTTCATAACCGACGATAATTCTTTGTTGTCCTCGTTGAGAATAGGCTCGACGCTCCTCGCAGCCTTGAATAAACCCAAACTCTCAAAGCGAGGTCTGGCTGTTAAGGAGTGATCTGTGGGAGTGAAGGGCCTAGTATAATCCTCGGGAGAGTCGTCCATAGTGTTGTTTTGAACCCTTGACGCATTTATTTTCGCGAGGCGCTCGTTGATGCGCTCTGCCATAGATTTCGTGGGACCAGTTTGGGCTCGCTGACGATTCTGCATCTCCGGTTTATTCGAGGTGGAAGATTTGGAGTGAGACATTGTGGGGGGGCGGGGAGTGCCGCTTGAAGAGCCCTGTTGGTTGGAACGGCCCGTCATGGGTCGGCTGCGAATCCGACCAGTCATTTTTCTAATTTTCTTGCTCTCAGAGGCCTGTTTGTAGCAGCTCGGAACAGTGTAAGTTGGGACCGGAGAGGTCAGAGAAGATGGCAAAGTGCTTATGTGAGCACTTTCTAATTAGAGAGGCGCCGTTAGGAATTCAAGTGTTGTGTTCTTTTGCTGCGCGATTGTTTTGTTTATTAGTCACTGCCACTGATATCTTTCTCAACTCTTATTCGGCGCGTCGTAGAAAATCCATCAATATTTATACCATTTTTATCCAAGGGCTTAATTTCCAAGTCTACAGATAACTTGTACCGTTGTCTCTCGGTCTCGCTTACAACGGAGTTCCTGTTATTTGGTATTCTCTCCAATTAATTCTATTTCCCTCATCTCATGATCATCCCCATCCCCATCCCCGTCGCCCTCCTCTCCCTGCTCCTCATCGCCTCTCTTCCGGAACCTCTATGGGCTAGGTCCCTCCCCAAGAACCTGCTTGTGGCCTACCAGTCCTGGTCAGAGTGTGACGACGCTGTTCTTACCCACGTCCAGAACGGCGCCAATGTGGTTATTTGGTTCGCAGTGAATTTGCACGCAGACGAGAGCGGGGGACCGAGCATATCGGGGGGGCCGAACAGAACATGCGTTGAGGAAATGATTGTGAAGCTAGACGACTTGGGTTTCGGCAGGGATGATGTCACGCACCTCATCAGCGTCGGCGGTTGGGATTCGCCGCACCCCGACACAACATTTACCGCGGAGCAGTACGCGGAGGCGTTCGAGACCTTTAGCGGGGGACTTTACGATGGCTTGGATTGGGACCTGGAGGGCAATGACTCCCTCACCGCTCCTAGCAATTTCTTCTCGGCAGACTGCCTACGGCTCATGGCGGATCTATCTACTGTTTTGAGTGACCGTGGCTACATTGTGTCCATGGCACCGCCCGAGTCCTACCTTGATGTGCAGTCCTCTTCCTTCTCGAAGTTTGTCAACCTCACCTACCCTTCCGACTCCCTCTGGCCGCCCCCAACCTTCTCCTATCATGGTCGCAACGCCTACGTTGTTGCCCTAGCGCTGGCTCCCGATGCGTTTGACTTCGTATCTATCCAGATTTACGAGACGAAAAGCCACGCGGCGTACAATACTAGCATACTCGGGACGCCGCAGGACGAATACGCAGTGGAATACTTCAGAAGGCTGCTCACAGAGCCCTTCGTCGTTGATTTCTCGGGAGATAAAGACTTCGGGTATCTTGGGGCCGTAAATATTCATATTCCCCTTGCGAGCAAGGTCGTGATCGGTCTAATATCTGCCGGCGGCATCGGTGGGCCCATAACTGCCACCAACGCAACGAATGCCTACCGCTCTGTGGACGCTGACCCCAGTGTGAATGGAAACGTGAGGGGGTTCATGTACTGGTGCATCGGGGACGACAAGGACGGCGAGCTGCCGCTAATTTTGAACGAAGTGCTGGGAATTCGAGAAGGGAGAAGGGTTAGATGAGGTTGCAATGGAGCTCGTTAGGGCTGGGCGCGTAGAGGTTTCTATAATTGTGTTGATACAAACGCTCGTTTTTAAAAAAAACGCGGCCGATGCCAACACTAAACGAAGAAAATGCTCGGTTCGTCCATTTAATTTTACCGGAACGTAAGCGTACCGACTACCGACTACCGAGTACCGATGATAGATTACTTTATCCCCCCTTTTTTTTTTCTTTTAATGCCTCCATTCTATCTCTGAGCCTCTTCTGTGATTTCATCCTCATAGACTGCAGTTCTTGCTCTCTTAACTCGGACCCTCTTGCCAGCTCCATTTTCAGCTCCTTCAATTTATCTTCGTCTTCCCCACTCAGACCCATCATGATGAGCTCCTTCTCGATCTGTTCGCCCCTTAGCAATTCATGGATTTCTGGAAAACTTGGCCTCTTCTCCGGATCAAAGGCATAGCACCGCCCCACCAGATCCATGATGACACCAGGGCAATCAGGGGCATTAAATTCGTCTAACTCGGGTTTGATCTGGCCTTTCATTAACATCCTCGTCATCTTGGCACGATTTCCGCCCCCCCTTGATTTCTTACCTGTCCTGCCCGGACTATTCACAAAGATGGCATCTCTCAGCAAATCTTCAACATCATTTTGACTTGCGCTCCCCGCAATTGCAAGGTGGACCATCAAAGTTGCAAAGCTGAATACGTCGCACTTTGCGTCATAGCGGTCGCCCCTATACACCTCTGGAGCAGTATAAAACTCGCCCCCAACTACCGTCATCGTTTGGTCATTTGCAATCATTCTGCTCTGGCTAAAGTTGAATATCTTCACTGTCATCCTTCCATCTTCGTCCTCGTCGCTGCCCACTAAAACATTCTCTGGAGTAAGGCATCTATGAATGATCCCCTCTGTGTATGAATCTAATGCGCTGTCGTAAAACACACAGCCATGTAAATAAGTCATTCCTCTGACAACGCCCTTGGCGATCTTCAGTTTGCTCTTGCTCCACTGCAAATTTTCCTTGGGCGCTAGTTGAAGGAATTCGTTCATATTTCCCCCTTGAACGAACTCCAAAATCAAACAGGTCAAGTCGCTCGACCAAAGCGCTCCTACCAGCATCAATATATTCTCATGTCTTAGTTCTTTCATCAGCAGACATTCTCGCTTGAAATCCGACATCAAATCCTGCTCTTCTTCCTCGTCAGTTGCCAGGCTCAGATCCAATGCATCAACCATGACCGCGTGCCCTCGATACAAACAAAGAGAAAAAAGTCCTGACGTCGCGGTCTTAAATTTTTCCAACTTTTTCCCATCGTCACCGAGATCAAAATTGAGGTCTTGCCTGTGCACCATCACGCTAGACAGATCTTTGTCTTCCACTGCTATATCATCCGCTGATTCGAGCTCCACTGCTCCACCGTCCTCTGCCTGGGCTCCAAATATCATGTTCTCAAAGTCTACCTCTGCCTCCGCGATCTTCACCATGTCACCAAACAATGTCCGTCTGTCCGAATTTCCCTTTTCAAACGCAATTTCGATTTCAGCTGGGAAGATGGTTTCCTTTATGGGCTCGATGACTTTGTAAATGGGCGCGACAAGTGGGGTGAGTCGACGCTTGTAGATCTCGCAATAAAGCCCGAGCATGGGCTCCAACAGTTTCTCCCTGTCGCACTGTCCTTGAAAGCCCTTATGATTCATTCGGCAGCAGGAAAAGTTTCCTCTGAAAACGCTGCACATCTTGACCAAAATATCCTTGCCTTGAACACTCAGTTCTTTCGCATCATCGATAATATTATCTGAATCTTCCCCATTCTCATTACCGCGAATGTCGTCCAACGCTACTAAGCCGCTTCCAGCGCCGCCAGCAATGAAAACGCGCTTTGTTCCTCGTCTCGCAACATGTGACAGAAGTTCGGCTCGACACCATCCCCTCTCCGCGTACGAAGCAAAAGTGCAATCCTCTAAGGTATCTTGGTGTGTTGAAGCGGGTGTGACCATCACAAAGGCGTGTAGAGAGCTTGCAACGGCCGGAAGCGATAAGATCGCTAGTCGCTGGATCTCACGACTCTCCTGAGCAATGCTGAAGTAGTCACACCAGACGAATGTTGATTCCAACTTCACCTTGGTTTCTGCCACAAGTTGATGTGTCGCTTCTATCATTACCCCCAACTGGGCATTAGATGGGTCAGGCTTACTGTAACTCAGCCACTGATGCGAAAAGAATATAGTGTAGTTGCCTTTCAAGAATGTCTCCGCCTTCTCCATGGTATCCAACGTGACGAGTGCATTGCTTTTCTTATCGCGCACCGTCTCATAGCTCAATAAGGACTTAAATTTACAGAATTCGGATGCTCTCATGAGCACGACGGGTGCTGCGAACTCACGAACACTACTCCTAGCCCTGGAGATCTTGGACTTAGAGATTTCAAGTTTGAATTCTTCCTCTTTTTCCTCCTGCTTGCGGAGGTTTTGTCGGGTGCTCATTTTGTTGGCGTTCTCTTCGCCTATTTCCTCCGCTACTGTCGCTAGACTATCCACGATTTCAGAAAATTCGGGCCTTGCCTTGGGCCGGTCAGACCAGCACCTTGAAATCAACACTCTCAGCGAAGAGACGATGTCTATTTGTGATAGATCTGGCCGAATGCCGCTCTCTGCGACAAGATTCATGAGCGCCATGTTCGTCCCCGTAGTAGTACTTATTTTCTGAACCTTTTCGGCGGCAGACAAGAAACCATCGTGAACGTTTCCCTTTTCGACTGACAAGGCGTAGAGCACAACACCGAATCCGTAAATATCGCACGACTTGTCGTACTTCTCCCCTCGGACAATCTCCGGTGCCATGTATATAGGCGTACCCGCCATTGTCATCGTTTGCTCGCCCGATGCATCGTCGGCAATCTTCGTGGAACCAAAATCGGCCACTTTTGCCCCCCAAGTTTTTGTCATCAACACATTCCCGGTCTTCAGATCACGGTGAAAGAGGTGATCTTTCTGCTTTCCGCTAAATTCGTCATAATATGCGGTGTTGTGCACATACCTCATCCCCTGCGCAACGTCGTTCGCAATCGTTAGCTTCGGATGGTCCCAAGACCACTTCTCTACGACTTTCTTCTTCTTCAACACGTCTGAGAGAGATCCATTGTCAGCAAACTCCAGAACGATGCCTACCATCTCCTTGGACCAAACTGCACCTATCAGCATTATAATATTCGGATGCCGGAGCTGGTTCATTATTAGAATCTCGTTGCGAAAATCTATGAGCCTCTCCCTATCAATTGCTGTTATTGTCTTAATAGCGACGTAGATGCCGTTATACTTGGCCTTGTGAACATCACCGTATGCGCCCCTGCCAATGTTGTTCTCCACGAGTTCTATGTTTTCATGTTTGATCTGCAGCTGTTGGATCGCATTAGCGCTGCTTATAGAGCCCCGGCGCTGCCGATTGCTCATGGAGCCCCTGCGGTCGATGGAGCCCCGTCGCTGCTGCTGTGATTTTTTCCCGACCGCGCTAAACCTCCGCTGCTGTTGGGTATGGGTAGGAACCTCCCCCGGGGATCCCGCGCCGTCTCTCATCATTTCCATGACGAGCTGGAGCTGGTCGTGGTTAAGCTCCTTGGCTTTCAGAGCGTTCTCCATCTTTGAGAGTCTGTTGTTTGTTTCCATCTCTTGGGTCGTCACCTCATACTTGGCAAAAAAACTCAACCGATCAATTTTTTCAGTGCTGTAAGTTGCGTAAATCGTGAATGCTGCTGTGACAATAGTAGTTAAAATACACCAAAAATTATTCCCTCCCTGTTCTCCTAGTTCGCAAGAGCCTTGGTATTGTTCTAAACTGAGAAAAACACTGATGATTGGGTAGCTGTGCTGTTCCGCCGATATGTAGCAGTGTTTGTTGATCCCTTTAATCACCAAAACTATGTACATGGACGTGAATATGATCACCACAAATGACTTGATCAAAAAAATGAACCCCTGCATCATGATCACCTGATTCAGAATAACAACAAAAGCAGTCAAAGGAATTGCACCAACCTCGATACCGTACACAAAATCAATATACACTACCCACAACCCACCTCCTAGTGTTTGGATCAGTACCAGAACAAATAGTATCAAACAACTTTCTGGATGACTCTCGTAAATGAAGTCGGTTGTCATGAAGAGACAGATAACCAAAGGAATTGCCAAACAACCTCGCAGGAAGTAATCAGAATTTCCTGAGGAAAAGAGCGTCCCCGCAAAAGAAAGTAGAAACAATAGGAGTACAAACAGGAACCTCAGCCGACGCAGCCCATGGCGAGAATGGTGCTTGGAGAAAGCGTTCTCTCGGTCCTCGTCAAAAAACCGGAGAGTCGACTTCTGCATAACCAAGAGAAATGTTGCATCCTCTTTTGCCATCATTTTCTGCACTATGGCGTCGAGCTTTGCCCGCATGCGCGCATTCACGCCTTTTCCGATCATATTGTCCCTAAACCCGAAAATTCCTGATCCTGTGGGAAGCATGATTGAAAGTGCGACACTCAGAACAGAGAATGTCAAAACTAGAGAAAGGTACAGAAAAGTGGTAGTTCTGGGCAAGTCTCGACTGTTGGGGTTTGTTACGTTGAAGACCGCACTGCAAACAGAAGCGGCAGAGAGTTTACATGCGTCGATTGCGTCATTGACGTCACAAACATCGCTGTTGAACTGAACAGCATAGGGTTCCATAAAAACACCACCCGTAACGTCCCGAAAGTGTGCAAAATTGTAAAGTTCTGACGCGGTCGGCGTTCCACTAACAGGTTCGCATTCGCTGAGCGAATTCATGGTGCAGTACGTGAAGGGTGGTACATCAGTGGGAAGTTGACAAGGAGATGAAGAGGACAGAATGGGGGAAACAAGAGAAAAGTAGAAGTCATTATGATTTTCGAGGGAGGTATGCTGGGTTCCACCAAATACATGCTCCCAATCAGAGTTACCCACGCCACTCATTTTGTGTCTATGTCTCGGTATATGTTATCAATTTCACCGCAGTAATAACCTACGCAAGGTGAGGAGGGTTGAAAAAACCAACTCTTTCGTGTTGTCGAATGTTGCAAAATCAAAAAATCGAATTAAATTCGCGCCTACAGTGTCTCACAATCCGAAGTCAAAAAATATACACTTCCCTACCTCACCAGTTTCGTAAAGAGTAGCGCCAAGAAGTGTGGATGTCTGCCCTCACCCCCAAGGACGTGACAAATATATGTTCCTACTTAGACCCGAATGGTGATGGTGTCGATTTGGATGAGTTTATTGCAGGTATCTCCTCTGGCTTGGCTATTGCAGAGAAACTGAAGGCAGAGAAGATCGGAAGGGTTGTTCTGGCTGATTTGGTAACTGCTGTCGGTAATGTATCGGCATTATTCAGCAAACTTGCGGACGACAACGATGGAGATGAGTCGTCAGTTGACGGAAAGGCTTTGTCTGAGGCTTTGAGCAGCCTTGGGTTTCGGAAGATCTCCATCACCTATCTCCTTCGGTACTTGGACCCAGACGGTGATGGTGAAATCGACAAAGAAGAAATTAATAGAGTGCTTGGTACCCTGCAGACTGGTCATGAGGAGGAGTCCTCCAAAGATTTGACAGAAAGGGGGTTCGCAGAGGCAATTATGAAACTTCACACACACATGGTTGAGCTCTGTCTAGATGCGGCATCTCTGTTCAGGAAAATTGACACGGATAACGGTGGGGAAGTATCAACACAAGAGCTAGGGGAGTTCCTAGATGATATCTCGAAACCGAGTGGAGTTGACTTGGCGAGAGAAAAGATGGAGAAAATGTTTGTTGCATCTGCTTGCTTTGATGACAATGACAATGACAATGACAATGACAATGACAATGACAATGACAATGACAATGACAATGACAATGACAATGACAATGACAATGGCAATGACAATGGCAATGACAATGGCGAGGACAAGTCTGACAAAAGTGTCAAAAATGTCCAAGTGTCTGACACAGAGCTAACAACTCTAATGTCCTTTTTAGATCCTGATTGCAACGGTATAACAAAAGAAGAACTTATACAAGGGTTCAAAATTGCGCGTCGAGCAAGGAGTAAGGCCTTGTTGGAAAACCGTGGGAAACGAGTTTTGAAACTTGTGAAGGGCAAATTAGAGGAAGAGGGGATTTCAACAGAGCAATGGTTCGAAGCGACAAACACCGGCAAGACTTTGCCCGGGAAGGAGCCTGTATTGAATGACAGGGAACTAAAGCGAGGGATCAAGAAACTCCTCAAAATCAACGTTAACTCCAAGATGATTGTTTCCTTTCTTCGCTATGCAGATCCAAACTGTGATGGGGACGTGTCGTGGGGAGAATTCAAAAAATCTCTCGACAATTTGGAAGTTTCTGGAGGTAACTTGGCAGCAACTGCTGGTTTAACGCTTGCAAAATTCGAGAGACACATGCAGGAGAAAAAAATTCGAATGTGCGACTTCTTCCGTTTGATAGATAAAGACAAATCGGGGTATATTTCTTCCTCAGAGTTGCGCCAAGGAATAATTTTGGCGATGAGGAGTACAGGCCCAATCAAAAGGAAGGAGCAGGTGGTGGAAGAAGAGAAGAATGGTGATGTCGAAGAGGATGAGGAGATAAACTATCCCCCAAGAGCTTGCACTGAGTGAATTAAAAGTAGTACCAGTAGGTGTAGGTGGACGATTTACGGTTCGCTTAAATCTTCTAATTTTTTCGACTCACTCAGTGTGCATTTATTACCAAGCTCAAGCCACCCGCACCATCGCGTACGAAGATTTCGTTTGCTTGATTATAATTGGCCACGAACATGTCATCAGTCATATTTGGCTGTCAGCGCCAGTGACTGACTGGCAACACGCTTTCTGACTACGCCAAGTTGTCCAGCGGCGCGCCGAATACAAGCCATTCGACGCCTGTCTCGTCGTCTGTGTGCACCCCCCTCTGTGGTACTCCGCGGCGCTTGAAAAACGCCAGCATCGACTCGTTCTCCTCAGTCGTTGATGCTGTCAGATTTCGCACGTTTAGCACGCTAGTAGCGACCTCTAGGCATGCTGTGAAGCACGCTGAGCACACACCCTTCCTTTGCCAAGCCTTGCTGACAATGATGCCCCACTCGGCGGAGCTTGCGCCTTGATCCACAAACCGGAAGCCGGTGCTGCCTATCAGCTCGCCCGTCTCGCCCAAAACAATATCTAGCATACAGCTCGTGCCCGTGGCAGCCTCCGCGCGGTGCCGGACCCGTCGCGCAGTAGAGTTATCATGCGACATAGGGCACAGCATGCTTAGGTGCGGCAACATGGTTGGCGCGTCGTTGAGGAGAGTGTGCATCGCCACATCAAGAGACGGGTGAGGGCGACAGAGCAGCAGCGCACCAGCAGAACAGTGGGCCTCTGCCAGCACGTCTTGTACGGACCGCGGATGGATCCCAATATTGTTCATCATGCGCGTAGGCGCAACTTTTACTTTTTGCCATTGAAAAAAAAATTAAAAAATTCGAGACACCACACACTTAGAAATACCACCCCCCTTTTTCGTTTCACTTGCACAACACACGCAGTAGCATAGAACATATGAGTGACTACAAGGCTGGTCTTGCTACCCTTAAGCGGTTTGTGTTGGAAAAGTGTATCCCTGCCGAAGATGTATACGATGCCCACATTAACAAGTTCCATGGCGAAGAGCGATGGACCCCCGCTGCTGTCCCTCCCATAGTCAGTGAGTTGTGCACAGAGTCTAAGCGTTTGGGACTTTGGAATCTTTTCGCTCCGTTGACTTTCCGAGAGGCGTACAACAGGACAGCGGAGATAAAGCCCCCCCCTCGCTCTCTGCAAACTTTACCCCTCACTGTGGTTGAGTATGCAGAGATATCGCTCGTTCTAGGGTCCTCTGTACTAGGCGCGGAGGCGTGCAATTGCTCTGCTCCAGATACAGGGAACATGGAAGTCCTCATGCACTATGGTAGCGAAGTGCAAAAAAAGTCATGGCTTCCTGCACTGTTGAATGGGGAAATCCGCAGTGCCTTTTTGATGACAGAGCCCCTGGTGGGTAGTAGTGATGCGATGAACATCGAAACTGAAATAACTTCCGATGGCGATCACTACGTAATCAATGGACTCAAGTGGTGGAGCTCAGGGGGGCAGGACCCTAGGTGCAAAGTTTTTGTCCTCATGGGAAGGATCAACAATGAGGAGGGGGGGTCTAGGCCTGGGTCCAAATCCAAATCCAAATCCAAGCGATCCCATGCGCTTCATACCATGCTTGTCGTTCCTAGAGATACACTAGGGGTCGAGATGGTGAGACCCTGCACCGTTTTCGGGAACGACGATGCCCCCCACGGCCACGCCATGATTAGACTGACCAACGTGAGGGTGAGAAAGGACACTTCCATTTTACTGGGGGAGGGACGTGGTTTTGAAATCGCTCAGGGGCGCCTCGGACCCGGAAGAGTCCATCACTGCATGCGTGCTATTGGCACCGCCCAACGCGCCTACGAATTAATGATACAGAGGGGAGCCAAACGTGTCACGTTCGGATCGACACTTCTCAAGAAGGATCTAGTGAAGAACATGATCAGCGAAAGTTATGCTGATTTGGAGTCGGCGCGACTCATGACTGAGGAGTGCGCCAGGAGAATAGATAACGTCGGAGCCCGCCATGCTCGCACTTATATACAAATGATCAAGTACGAGGTTCCCAGAAGGTGCTTGGCCGTTGTTGATCGAGCGATTCAGGTGTGGGGAGGTGGAGGGGTTGACAATGCCTACTTGGTAAAGGCATTCGGGTATCTCAGGTGTTTGAGGATAGCAGACGGACCGGACGAGGTCCACCGACTTTCCGTCGGCGCAAGTGAAGGGAAAAGGGTTGTAAGAGAAACTAGCAGATTGTGAGTTTTACCAAAATGTTAATTTCGTTTTTTTTTACTTAAATACTTTTTTTGATATACAATTTATTTTTAATTATATATAATTGAATATTTAATTACCTTTTTTTCAAGAATAAAAAAGTTTCAAGTATTTTTATAAACAAAATTAATTAATTTACCTTCAAATTTTGAAAAAATTATTATAAATATTAAAGATAAGATTTACTATTTTTAAAAAAACTAAATAATATATATATTTTTACAATTTAAATTTAAAAATATTTATTTTATTATTTAAAAATATCTTAGAGAAATTTAAGTCAAAAGACAGATATTTCTGGAAAATTTGATTTTTTTCTAAACAATGCAAACAAACGATGCCAACAAGAAGAAAGTTCTTTGTCAAAAATAGCTCAGAGCAGGAAAGGGGAAATTTCCCCTCCTTGCCTGACACTTTCGACTTTTGGAGTGAACAGCCCGCAAATTGCACAAATAAGAGCCAAAAGACCCAAAATGAAAAACCACTCACAAGATCGAAAACGGCGAACGAACAGCAAGCACACATGAACCCCAACGGAAACCCAAGACGAAAAGACAACACGCACGACGATGACAAAGAGAACCAAAACATCATCCGCTCAAACCAGAACAAGAGACAAATCACTCACTAAACCAAGGAAAAGGCAAACGAACAACACAAAAACACGACAACCTGCAAACTCAGGCACCGGTATGCCCAAACACAAGAACAAAATAGTCCGAAAGTCAATGCACAAGAGATATCCGGAAAATAACGAATGACCAGCGAAAACCTAAAAGAATGATCTATGCCAAAATAGCAAAGATTACAACCCTTCAATTACAACGTAACTCGCAAATTTTCCCTGGTTTTCAGGAATTGCACCATTTTTCTTAGTTGAAGTGAAAGATTAAAGATTTAGCGCATGTGTGCACAAATTACCTTAACACATGATGAAGCTAAAATGGTTAATTACTCTATAAAATATGCGCTATGTTTAGACCTGCAAAAAGCTACCTAAATTCCTCGTTTACTGAGCGAAACATAAACAGCTCGCGACTGCGAGCACAACCCCCAAGATTTTGTAAGTTTCCAGATTCTCTGTCCCGAGAAATACACCGACAACATAAGCGACCGCAGGATAGCTTCCCGAAATTGCAGCGACTGCGGCTCCAGAACCGTCTAGCAAGGCATCGGAGTAATAAAACCCTGCCAAAATGGTGGCAAGACAAGACAGCAGTGAGTAGGACGTGCCAGTTAGCGGGAGATCTAACCACCGGCAATCACGCAGCCCCTTAAAACCGATTTGGTACGTGGTGAATAGAATTCGTGGAAGAAGTTGAACTGCCTGACTTTCATTCGTAGTGAGCCCGGCAGTTTCCGCCGATTTGCTCAGCATTGCCCAAGCAGCATAAAGGCAGCACGCAATTGCAGCATTTGTGAGCCAAGCCTCCATATTTAAGCGAAACTAAGAACCAGAGGCGGCGCTTTTTATTGAGGAGATCTTTTTTGTTTCTATCCTCGCTTTTATCTAATGCATTATTGCATATTGCATAATGATCATCAATTCATTCACTGTGTAACAATGCCATTTAAAAAATGCTTTCTGAACTCCCCAGAGACGGGCGTGGAGGAGGTTATGCAGTCTCTCTGTGCTGCGTCCCCTCAGCAGCTGACACGCGTAAAGGATTCTCCCGTTTTGATCCACAGCTCCTTCAAGTTGGACGGTGAAGCGCACCCGAACAGAAAAGCAGTCTCCCTGCTCTCCGGCGGCGGCAGTGGACACGAACCTTCTCACGCGGGTTATATCTCCCCGTCGATGCTCAGCGGCGCGATTTTTGGCGGTATGTTTGCTTCCCCTTCGGTCAGCGATGTGCTTGCTGGTATATTAGCGGTCTCTCTCCCTTCTTCTCTCGGGGGAAAGGGATGTGTTCTGATCGTGAAGAATTACACTGGCGATCGTTTGAATTTTGGAATGGCGGCCGAAAAGGCCAAGCTGGACTACGGCATTGACTGCCGCATGCTGGTGGTGAGTGATGACTGTGCCGTTGAGCGTAACAAGGGCATCACCGGTCGTCGTGGCGTCGCAGGGACCGTCTTTGTCCACAAGGTTTGCGGCGGTCTTGCTCAGGCGGGGAAAGACATTGACAGTATCCTCCACCAGGGTCGTCACGTCGTCAATAACCTCATGAGCATCGGTGTTGCGTTGAACAGTGTCACAATTCCTGGCGCTGAGAGCAACGATCGACTCGCCGACCCGGCGATTGCAGAGGTCGGCCTGGGGATCCACGGCGAGCCCGGAAGCACTCAAGTTCCGTTTACTACGTCCGAGCAGTTTGCCGAGATAATGGTCGACAAGTGTGTCAAGTTTGGTTATGGTGAGGGCGAGGGCGAG
>Ga0115557_1001702_pt1 | contig 15055 bp, 10 predicted proteins | sample COGITO_mtgs_1104_FD_87280 | JGI IMG/M metagenome (GOLD analysis project Ga0115557, IMG submission 87280) | Pelagic marine microbial communities from North Sea - COGITO_mtgs_110421 | ecosystem: Environmental > Aquatic > Marine > Epipelagic | place: Germany:Helgoland, sampling site Kabeltonne...
CTTCTCGACGAGGACGAGAAAGGAGGAGAAGACAAAGAGGAATCCAGGAGCAGCAGCAGCAGCGGCGATAACGAGAACGAGAACGAGAACAAAGCGTCGCCGACGTCGCCGTTTGACTTGGAGTCTTCGTACGATGATTTCCTCCTCAAACCTGAATCCGACGAAGGTTCGGTGGAATATAAACGGCACCTGGTGAACCCATCGGCGAGAAATTTCGAGAAGCTGACGACGCAACTGTTGTGGCGATTGAACGAAGGAGGCGGGGAGTGTTTGTACGAAATTGGAGTGGACGACGATGGGTTCGTTCGAGGAATCAGCGAGGAGGAGATGAAATTCTCCGTGGAGACGTTAGAGAAAATGGCGAAACAGTTATCGGCGAAAGTTTCCGAGGCGTTCGAGAGGAAGACGAGCGAGAAAGAGCGCTTCGCAAAGTGCGCGTTGGTGAGGAAAATCTTTCCGAAAGAGGCGAATCATTTAGAGTTACGGATAACGACGGTTGGAAACGTCGATTCCGGGAAATCAACTCTCCTAGGCGTGTTGACGAAGGGCGTGTTGGATAACGGGAGAGGGAGCGCGAGAGCGAACGTGTTTCGACACAAACACGAGATGGAAACCGGGAGAACGAGCTCGATTTCGACGCAAATCATGGGATTCACGCCGGACGGGAAAGTTGCGAACTATCAAGACGAGAGAACGAGGGAAACACACTCGTTGAGATGGTCGGAGATTGTCGAGAAATCGAGCAAGGTCATTAGCTTCTCCGATTTGTGCGGTCACGAGCGTTATTTGAAGACGACGTTGTGCGGCTTAACCTCGGTGTGTCCCGATTACGCCATGTTAGTCGTCGACTCGAACAGAGGCGGTGTCGTAGGCATGTTGAAAGAACATCTAGGTATTGTTCTAGGTTTGAAGATTCCGTTCCTCGTGTGCGTGACGAAAATCGACATGTGCGCCGACCATTTATTACAGTCGACCATGGAGAGTGTTTTGCGATTGCTAAAGCGACCCGGGGTACACAAGAAACCAATTATAGTCCGAGAGAGAAATGATGTCTCGACGTGCATAAAGACCATGGCTGGCGATTCGGACGTCACGCCCATCTTTCAAGTATCGTGCGTAGAAAACACAAATTTGGATTTATTGCGATTATTATTAAACCATCTACCGTCTCGGCGACAGTTCGACGTGCAAAAGAAAAAGACACAAAACGGAGAAGAAGAAGAAGAATTAGAGGAAACGACGAATAAACACGGGAAAGACGAGTGTGGTGCACTGGTGCATCTAGATGATGCGTTCACGGTAAACGGTGTAGGTACAGTAGTCTCCGGAGTCGTAACTAAAGGGTCAATTTCGACGAATCAACAACTTCTTCTCGGACCAGATTCTCTCGGCCACTTCAAAGAGGTTGTCGTCAAATCGACAATGACCCATCGAACGTCCGTCCTTAAAGCTGTGTGTGGCCAATCCGCAAGTTTTGCGATAAAAGCTAAAAACAGCAAAGAACCCGTGCACAAAGCGGACGTGCGCAAAGGCATGGCGATGATTTGCAAATCCTTGCATCCTCGCGCGACGTGGAGTTTCGAAGCCGAGATTTTAATATTCGTCTCTCCGACGACGTTAACCGTCGGTTACGCCCCCGTCTTACACTGCATGTCCGTTCGACAGTGCGCCCGGATATGTAAAATCGAAGGCAAAGATGTCTTACGCGCCGGCGACCGCGCTAAAGTCGTCTTTCAATGGCTCTATCGCCCGGAGTTTGTCGAGGAAGGCTTCCGAGTTATATTTCGAGAGGGAAGAACGAGAGGGTTAGGGAGCATTACCAAAGTCTCCTTCGACGGTGATAAGCAAAAATCGTGGCCGGACAGTCGAAAACAGCTACACGGGACGAACATGGAGGCGATGATGAATACCGCAACCGCCACAAAGAGCGCGGGATAAATGTAACTCAAAACCAATCATTTTCCTCTTTTTCATCTGTCTTTTCACTCAGACAAAGTCAAGCCAAACCCACACAAAACACAACGAGAACAAACAAGTTTGTTTTACTAATGGACGAGTTTTTCAAACCAGACGCGTCTCCCGCGTCTACGCCGCCTCCGCCACAGCCCGATCAATCGAACGATTTCTTCGCCGCAGGTACCTTTTATGCTTCTTTTGCCCACCGTTGTTCGCGTATATATTCGTTTCCAATTCAATTTTTTATTCTCCCATCATCGCTGAATTTTCCTCTCGTTTACTTACCACGAGTATTCATCTCTTTCTCTCTTTCGATGATGCGCACATAGGCGAAACGGACGGGTTCGTTTCCGCGGGAATGCAATCGATGCCGAGCAACGAAGACTTTACGCGAGGAGAAAATACCAACACCGGCACGCCTCCTCCAAAGAACGAATCGAGCGAAAGTTTCCAACCGCAACAACAACAAAACCAAGAGCAAATGGAACGAGAGATGTCGCACGCGAGCATTCACTCCTCGCATTCGGTCCATTCCACTGGACAAGGCTCTGATTTTAACGACGCCGGTAATACTACTAACGCGATGAATGAGTTCGTTTCCGCTCCCGCCGCTCCTCCGTTGGACGAGGGCGACTTTGGTGCGATGCAACAAGGTCCGAGTAGCGAAAGCGTGGACGCGATGGGCACGAGTACCAACAGTCTCGAGAATTCGTCCATGCAACAACAATCGCCGTTGGAGAACGTAGCCGAGCTCGGGGGATTGTCTTCCGCGATTCCAACGCCAGCGCCAACGCCACCGCCGCCGGCGAGAGACCTCCGAAAAGAATATTTAGCGAAAATACGCGAAGAGCTCGAACAGAAAAGCAAACTCGAACGCGAAGAGATAGACACGATCAAAGAAGAAGCGGTAGCCGAACTCGAGTTGATGCGCAATCAGAGGAAGAAAATGATCGACGCTAACGTGGCGAAAAATAGGTCGGAACAAGACTCCATGACCGAAGTCATGGCGACGGAAACCGGATGGGAAGCGGTTGCCTCTTTGATCTCCGAGGAGAACTTCTGCCCGGTCGAGGACGGCCAACGACCGTCGACGGATTTAGGAAAGATGAGAGGGTTGATTAAGACTTTAAAGTATAAGAAGCCTCAAACGGCGTAAACCCGAAAACAAAGCGTTGTAATAATTTCGTCTGAGACGCGTCACAAATTTGTATCTAAACACGCAAAAATTTTCTCTGCCTCGAGTCGTAATTCACAGAAACCAAATGCGGCAACGCGGGCGAGGTTTCCTCCTCTCTGCCTCGAGCGTTCTAAACGTTTGTTCTTGGGTGGTTTTTCTCGCCTTTCTCGCGTCGATTTTTGCCGCAGACGGCGCGTTATCTTCTTCTTCTTCTTCTTCGGGAGTTTTGCCCCCCGGGGAAGGAGGAAAAGACGAGAATGCGAAACAACTGAACAACGCGTTGGAGAAGATGAAACCATCCTCCGCCACGCACACGGGCGACGGACTGCCGACGTTACCGCCGTACGAAAATCCGAGAACTGGGGAACGAACAGTTTTGCTTCACCCGGCGACGATTTTGAACGGCAAACACGTCGGTTTTAGCAAGAAACGAATTTTGGAAGAGATTGGAAGGAAAGAGATGGAAAAAAACCAGTTTTTCGGGCAAAAGTTAGCGAGCGAAGGATTCGATTCTGTGAGCATTTTTGGAGCAGAGAATGCGATGAAACCGATCGAGTTTAACGACGACGAAGAGGAAGGGAATGCGAAAGCGAAAAAACGGTTCACGTTGCTCGAGTTTGTGACCGCCGCCGCGAAGAAGAAGAAGAGGGCGACGGAAGGACGAGACGCCGTTGAAGACGCCGCGAAGACGAAGGAAGAAATATCTTTCTTGATTGACGAAGAAGAAGAGGATGATATTTTAGGTGGTCGCAGAGTGGCCGTGTTCAACGTGGATATGAGCTCAGACGTCGGGAAGTATTTCGAGAACACCGGGATGCTTGCGAAAATCAAAGGACTCGTCGAGTCGCAGAAAAAGAGTAGGAAAAAAATAGACGCGATTCGCATGTCCGTGAATGAAATGGTACAAATGATGAAGAAATCATTGCTGGACGATCAAGTGAGCGAACAAGAGAGGGCAACGTACGACCACATGACGTTCTTGACCGCTGGTTCTGGCGACGAGAGTGATAAACAGTTTCGAGATGAAGACGCGAGAGATCATCGAAGGAATCGAGGGAGAAAAATAGCGTCCATGGAGGAGATTAAAAAATCAAATAGAGATAACAACTATTTTAAGTCAGGTCAAGGAAGGCAAAGCGTCCGCGCGGAGTTTTATAACTCGATGGAATCGCACGTTGAATTAGCGTGGTTAGATTTTGACGGCAAGGAAGTCAAATATGCGGATTTAGCGCCCGGGGCGAGCACGACGTTGAGCACGTTTACGAAACACAAATGGTTGGCAAAGAACTACATCGGCGACCCGATTTGTTTTTTTATCGTAGACGACCGATACCCGACGCTAAAGAAACAGTATTTTGAGATTAGTGAAGATGAGCACGAGGAGGTGACGTTTGTGATTGAGGAAGAGGAGGAGGAATCTTCGGAAGCGTACATCAAGAGGAAAGAGTTGAATCGAAAACTTTCCGTGGCGAACAACGCTCAAACTGGCGACGAGTTAACTCAGGAAGAAAAGGAGGAGCTGCTAAGAGTCGCGAGAGAGCACATTCACCAAATTCTTACGAACGAGAAGAGCGAAGATGTAAACATCGAGGTGGAATCGGTGCACGTCTTTGAATCGAGGCAAGATATCGTCGACTTTTTCGAGAAGCGCTCGGCGGATAAATCGACGGCATCGAACAAAGGAGAAGAAGAGGATCCAAACGTCGTGTGGCTTTCCGAAGAACAATTTTACGAGCTCGGAATGCCGGATAATGCGAAAATCAAACCGCCGCTCGACGTCGTCGACGCGCTCGTCGAAGAAGAGCTCATCGAGGAAGACGCGGTGCGAGACGTTTTGAGAGAAAAGAACGGAGAGAACCGAGCGAGAGAAGAAGAAGAAAAAGATAACGAAGAAGGACAAGACGTCAAAAAAGAGGAGCTGTAGCAGTACTAGCCGCGCGCGCGCGCGTACGACGAAGACTAAAACTGTAGAGCTCGATCGAGCTTTCGGCGACCGTCGTCTGCGTGAAGTTGTAACACTAAGAAGACTTGTACAAAGAAAGAATTCACCACTTTTCATCTCACGTGCTACTCTTTTGCAATGCGCACCAAACGGTGACTGACGCGAGAAAGAAAGCGCATTACCGCTGAATCGAATGCCGTCTCCTTCTCTTTTCACCTGCGACGAGTCGAGTTTGTACGGTTCCGACATCGAAAAGCACGTAAAAGTCGGAAGTGGAAATTCTCCAACTGTCACACAAGTAAACTACTTTCGCAATCGAACGGATGATGATGATGATGATGATGATGATGACTCGATCGCGCTCGTCTCGATCGTGGCGAACGAACCGTTGCGAGTGAGTACAACGAGTGCGGATTTGAAGACTGGGACGACCAAATTTACCGTATCGAAAGTGCCCTCGTCAAGAAAAATTGCTTGCATATTTACTCCCGAAAAGGAAGGAGAAAGCGCTTCTTCCTCGCTTTCCGAAAGCGCGAAGAAGTACGTCACGGAATGCATTTTCAAGCAGTTCAGCGAGGACAACGAAAAATTGTTCAGAATCGATGGCACGTGCGAGATTTTCTGTCCTATGAATGGGACGAATACTGGATGGCATCGCGACGGGTTCCAACGCGGATGTTACGTCGGCCACGCGTTGTGCGAAGAGGAGCGAGAGGATACCGCCGTCGCCGATGATGTCTGTGCTGCTGATGATGCAGCCGCGTGGTTTGAATTTGCGCTGATTAAAAAAGAAGACACAAAAGGAGAGAGCGACGCGACGCCGTCGATTGACTTTTGCGACTCGGAACATCTTCTCGTCCAACCGTCCAACTTTGTCGCCTTCGCGGCTCGCAACGCCGTCTCCATTTTCGAAGATTCTAAAATTTTCCATCGATCGCCTCGAATCAAGTCGTGTTGGGACGCCATGGAACGCGGTCGGAGAAAAATAGCTCGATTTGATTTCGTCGGCCGAGACGCAGAAAATAACGTGGTACTTTGGAAAATGAAGAAGAAGCTTAAGGAGAAGGAAAAAGCCCTCCCTCGATCTTCGTCTTCGTCTTCATCGTCAGCGGGTTTGCGCCAGCGCCGCTTCGCGTTGGGACGACGTCTTCTTCTTCTCCGCCAAAGCAGAGAAAAATTGGACAACCATAAAGAAGACGAAGAAGAAATAGACGTCGACGACTTCGCCCGGTACGTGAACGACGCGTCCTCTAGACCTAGATACTAATAGTAAAAATGCCTTCTCTTGCGCTCGCTGTATGTAACACACAAAATGTCCCTTGTTTTGGATAACGACAATTTATTAAGAAAATCTTCACTTTCGCACACGATACACCCACCCCCTTTATCAACAGATCACACATAACACGCTCGAATAGTAATCATACTACGATAGTCGCGTTATTCTTCTTACCATCGAGAGTAGTAGTAAACAAAGATTCCACGTCAGCAAGCGGAAACTCTTTTTCCCAACAACCAACCGTATCTTCAATAATGTCGGACGCGTTGAACGTGATGAAACGCGCTCGCGAGAACGAGTATTTCATCAAAGAGCAAGAGCGAGAAATCGCGGAGTATATTTTGAAACTGAAAACTGAAGGGAGGTACGAGGAAGCGATGCGACGCGCGTCTTCTTCTTTGTCTTCTTCTTCTAGTGGTAGTGGTGCCTTACCGCAAGTGTTGGCGCACTCGGTGCGGTTGTTCGACAAAAAATTTACGATGAAGGAAGAGGTGAATTCGAAAAAGCTGGATCGAGATTTTATCAAGAAGCATTCGATTTCGGGAGCGTGCACGGGGAATCCGGTGTTTATTGGACACGCGACGCTCGGTTCGCGAGTGTCTTTGGGGAAGTCCAAATGGAGCGGTTCGACGCAGGCGGTGGAAGGGACTTCGATTTTCTCGGTGCACAAGGCGATGGAGTTGATGGAGTCGGCGCCGGAAAGGTTTAACGGCGTCGAGAGTCGAGCGGCGAAGCACATGCGAGATGAAACGTTCGTTATGATTGGAAAGAAGAAAGTGAAGTTATTGCCGGATCCGACGCCGGGAAGAGCGTTGGCGTGGGGCGGGACGTTGGCTCTTTGGGGCACCGGCGCCGTCGTGTTGACCTCGTGCAAGTTCCTCGGGATTAATAGTTTACAAGACGTCAACGACGTGATGAAGCGCACTTTGGACCCGTTGGCAAAACGGGTCAAGGATACGTTCACGCCGTTGCGAACAAACTTTGAAAAGACGGAGTGGTTTGAACAGTCACAAAACGCCGATAAGTTTTCCGGGTCTCACTTTGCGATGGATTTGAAGAGAAAGTTTGCCATTTAAAATACGAACTTTTGAAGTCGAGCGAAACGTGTACACAAATAAGAAGAAGAAGGAGAAGAAGTGAGAGAGAGATCTGTTTGATGATGTTGAAATACTGAATTGAAATACTAAATACTTACTTACTATTCGTCGATGCCTTCTACGTCTAACACTCTTAAACCAGTCATCGTTTGCCTCGCGCCGTTCCATCGTCTCGAATACTTTCTCCTTCTCTTTTTAAATATAATCGTCTTCTCGTCTCGCAAAACCTCTTCCACTAAGCACGTCACCCGCGCGTTCTCCACCACCGGTCTCCCCACAATCGTCTTCGTTTTGCTCCCGACCATCAACACTCTCGGCAGTTCCACCACGTCGTTCACGTGCGCGCCGTGGAGCTTTTCTACGAAGAACAAATCATCCGGAGATACTTTGTGCTGATGCGACCCGATCGAGACGACCGCGAAGACGTTCTTCGTGCTAATTTTCACTTTCGTTTCTCCATCAGGTTGCTGATGCTCCTCGTCGCTTCCGTTTTGATTTCTCGAATTCCGGTCTAAAACCACGTAGCTTTCCGGGACTAACACTTGGTCCGGTTTTAAGCCGCCCTCGGTGCCGAGAGATTTCGAGTACTCGCGTTTAAAACTGCTTTTCATCATCGAAAAACGATGCGTATCATTCGTCGTCTGCGAATGAATCCTCGACGAGGACGACGACGACGAAGCGTGGTCCATCACCGCGCGTGGGACGACAAAACCGCCGGTGATATCGAGAGAGGACATCCGATCGAAGATGGATTTCCCCGGGGAAAGAAGACGCCGACTTCGGAGTAAAGCGTTCATTTTTCGTCTGAATCGTCGTCGCGAGTACGACTACTACTGTTAGAGTATTCTCGTTCTGGTCGAGCGTGGTGAATATCGACTCTTTTCGTCCTTTGGCCGCAGTCGCGCAAAAGCGGAGAGGGGAGTTAAAGTTGTGAGGATGAGTTGACACACGGGTGAAAGTTTTGAGAAGAAGAAGACCAAGCGGATGGAGTGTACCGAGGAAGATCCCCCAGGGGCGAAAGGGTCACAATTTTAATCGACACTATAACTGCTATCAAAACTACAACTACGCGTAATACATCTACATACGACCACCTTCGAAGGCGGTGGCTAACTTTTTCAACTCAGAATCTAAGGCGTCTATGTCGCGAGCGAGCGCGTCGGCGCCCGGGAGCGCAAAGGATTCAGAGGACGAGGACGCAAAGGCGGTCGCGGCGCCGGCTCGGCTCGGCGCGACGAAGTCGTTCTCGAAGAGAAACTCGTCACGAGTGGTTGGTTTTGCGGAGAAAAAGGAGAGGTTTTCTTCTCTGGTGATGTACTCTTTGCTCGGGTTTGTCGCGGCTTCTAACGCGCGCAAAAGACGTTTTCGTTCGTCTTCGAGTTGCGTGATTTTCGTTTTCGCTTCTCTCGCGGCGTCTGCTTGTCGCTGAAAAAGAGCGCGCTCGTCGTCGTCGTCGTCTGAATCGTCGTCCTTTCTTCGCGCGTGATGATGCGTGTCTTCCACGCCGCTTCCTTCCACGTACTCTTTGAATCCAGCATCACCAGCACTCACCGCAATCTCCGTCAATCTCGCCAGCTCCGCCACCACGCTCCCGAGAACGGAACCGCCCTGGTTCCTCTCGTCCTTCGCCAGCGGCGCGTGCGCTCTCAAACAATCCATCGCGTACCGCAACGCTCTCCCACACCTCGCTCGCTCTCCTCTCGAAATCCTTTCCCTTTCCTCCAACGTTTTCCTCAAACTATTCAACGCGTCCCGATCTCTTTTTCGACTCTCTTTGCTCTCGTTTTGTAACGCTCGATGCGATATCAAAGCGTCTTTCAAAGCGCGTTCGCTCCGCGATAAAGTTTCCGTCGTCTCTTCCAATTCAGTTTCCAACGAATTCGCGCGGGCTAAAGATTTACGCAAAGACTCTCGCAACTGCGCGTTTTCCAACGCGTACGCTCGCAATAACAACTGTTTCTTTTCCGACGTTGACGACGTAAACGAATACGTATTCTTCGTCTTCGTCTTCTCTTCCTCCTCTTCCTCCTCTTTCTTTTTCTCTCTCGTGTTGTGTAAAAGCAAAGCTTTTCGCTGCTTCTCCGCCGCGCGTCGAGCCAAAGACCTCGTTTTCGTCGTCGTCCTCGTCGCTTCTGTCTCTTCTTCTTCTTGGATGTCCTCGTCCTCGTTCGTCGTCTTCTTCGTCTTCTTCTTCTTTACCTTCTTCTCGGGAATAAAAAAGGTCGTCAAAGTCGTTTCCTCGAATCCGTCGTCGTCTTTCATAAACCACGCGTTGGTTTCTGCTTTGTTTTTACGCATCGACACATCCGCGTTTTCTCCTCGCGGTGGTCCTCCTCGCGCCATTGTTGATGTTAACGTCCTCCTCCTCCTCCTCCTCTCTCGCTCAAGACAACACACCAACGGACGAAAAAGGACAGACAACAACGGGAGAAAAGAAAAGAAAAGTGACGACGGTTGAAGGTTTTTTTGAAAAGAAAAAAAGTGCCACCCAATTAAATTTTTAGGGCAAAAAGCTCCTCAAAACGAATTCTCCTTACAAAAATTCACACAGAAAAGCACAGAGAGAGAGAGAGAGAGAGAGAGAGAGTTGTTGGTTTGTTGTTTCTGCGTTTTGTTTTCGGGGCGCAGAGAGAAGAACTCATCGGTGTTGGTATTCTCGATATGGGCCGTCCTCGCAAAGATGCACCGGCATCTCCCCACAAAACAGCGAAAGGGGTTGGTGTGACGACGATGAGTGGGAAAAAAATCGACCGACGGAAAAAAGAGTTCCGGAACCTCCCGAAATCAAAAGCGAAGAAACAGAAACGATACGGCCCACCGTCGCACATATTAAAAGCAACCATCGCGCCGAAGTTTAAGGAAATGAGAGAACAACATCAGAGCTATAATAATACTACCACGAATAGTTCTTCTCGGGGGGTGATGTTTAACAACGGAGCAGGAGGAGGAGGATTAGGAGGAAAAGAGGAAGAGGAGTGCAACAACAACTACGCGAAGAAGTTTAACGAGGGAGAAGAAAAAGAAGACGAAGAAGAGGCGTGGAGAGAATGCGACGTGGTGGCGAAAAAAGAGAACACTTCAAACGAGGAGAGAGCTGGAACGCCGACGCCGCCGACGACGACGCTTACTACTACGAATAATACGCACGCGACAGGAGGAGGAGGAGGAGGAGAGACAACAACAACAACAATTACAACAACGACGAAGAGCGAGGACGCGAACAAAGAAGACAACGCGATGATGATGTCTCTGCAGCAGAAACGGAAGCGAGAGGCGTTGAGGAAAGAGGAGGAGGAGATCGAGCGGAGGGAGAAGGACGACGCGAAGTGGAGACCGGTGTGTTTATCGAGACCGACGATGGCGAAAGGAATCGAGTTGATGGACGACGGGAGGATGGTGGCGAGCTCACAGAAAGGGTACAGGTGCGTGCAAGGGACGCGAGGAGTAGAGCCGGTGGTTGTTTGCGAGGAGGAGGAGAAGGAGGAGGGGATGAAAGAGGATGACGAAACGAGGGAGACGACGACGACGGCGAGATACTTTGAGGTTAAAATAGAACATTTAGGAGGGAGCGGGTGCGTTCGAGTAGGGTGGATGACCAAACGAGGAGAAATGAACGCACCGGTTGGATTCGATAACAAAGGATACGGTTATCACGCGGAGACTGGGTCGAAATATCACGAGGCGAGGCTGAAGACGTACGGCGAACCGTACGGCGAAGGCGACGTGGTTGGTTGTTATTTGTATTTAGACGAGAAAATAGTGGAAAAGAAGGAACAGGTAGATGCGCAAGAAACGAGTGGTGGTGGCGATGATGATGGTGTCAAGAACGAGGAGGCGAAGAAAAAGCAAACACCCTCGACGCCAGAACGTAACAAGAAAAATAGGAAAGGAGAAGAACGCTTGAAAGCGAAAGCGTTCGAGGAGAATCAAAACTCGCCGAACGAAGGGAAAATAGTATTTTATAAAAATGGGAAGTGTCAAGGCATCGCGTTCGAGTCCTTGCGGTCGTGCGTGCATCCAAAGAAACCCTTGGAGTTGTCCGGATACTTTCCTACGGCGGCGTTATACACGACGCCGTTGCAAGATCAGTCGCAACGGGCGAGAGTGTCGTTTAACTTTGGCCCAGATTTTGCATTCCCGATTGACCCGGAGAAGGACGGTTTGCCCAAATGCAGCGGATTTTCTCCCGATTTGGATCCTCCGAAACCACCACCTGAACCACCTGTACCAGAGAAAATAGAAGATGGAGGAACACATGTGCCGGCGTTGGGAAGCGTCGAAAACGCTGTTATTAAACTGGAAGAAACTGAACAAAAAGAAGAAGAAGAAGAAGAAGAAGAGAAAGAAGGAGACAACGAAAAAGTCAACTCTTGCGCATCAGAAGAAGCGAAAGAAAAAAAAGAGGCGCCGATGATGGAGGTCAAACAAGAAGAAGAAGATGAAGGAAAAGAAACAGAAAAAGAAAAAGAAGAAGAAGAAGTGCGTGAGTTTGGTAAGCTTTCTGCTGCGGTGGAACCGGCGTCATTTTTTCGAGGTAGGGAAGATGCGCCTGGACCCGCGCGCGGCTTGGATGCCTACGTCGTGGAAGCGAGTGCGTCTCCCATCCAAAATGAGGAGGAAGATGTGGAAGAAAAGGAAGAAGAACTGCCTGAAGCCGCCGAAACGGCGACAACAAGAGACGACGATACCCAGCACTTCTTCGAAAATATCGACGTGGAAACAAACAAAAGCGACGACGGAGGAAACATCGGGTACGACTGGCTCTCTGGTTAATCGCAGCGGCGCAAAAATACGCCGCGCGATAGATACACAACTTTCATTCGCAAACTTTACCACGCGTATAAAAACGCGCGCAACTCTATATATTTACAACGCGCTCTCTCTAACTTTCTACTCCGTCATCATCATTTTCCGACTTGTACTGCTACTCGTTCCCCGCCGCACGCCTCTCTCCACGTTCTTCATCGCCCGCTTCTGCTTCTTCTTCAGTTTCGGATCGGCGAAAAATTGCGCGTACGCCATCTGCTTCGCCGATATCACTCCTTTTTCTTTCCCTCGGCGGACGCCGCCACCTTTCACGCGCAGCACTTTCTTGTTGATCCCGAGCGAGACACCCCACGCGTTCGCTTCGTCGTACATTTTTTCGTGCAGCTTCATCTTATCGTACACGTCTTCGTCGAATTCTTGCAGCTTTAAACCTTGTTCACCACCATTACTGTTCTCGTTGTTGTTCTCGTCTTCAATCATCATTTTGTCGTCGCCGTGTTGTTGTTCTCGCTGTTGCTCTTTGCGTCTCAAAGAATCCGTTATCGGCGCTTTCCCGCAGTTGAGCGCTTTTTCCAGCGCGGACTGTTTGGCGGCGAATTGCTTGATTTCTTTCTCGGAGTTGAAGACGATGTCTCGCCGCTCGGCGCGGACAGAGCGGCGACAATTCGCGCGCGCAGATTTGCCCATTTTTATTATACTATATTATTAAGTCGTCGAGATGTGTGTTTATGTGTGTGTGTGTGTGTTTACTCGCGGGAACAGCAGAGGGAATACTCTGAGGAATCCCCCAGTTTTGGCGGCGTTTTGAAGTGTTTTTCCTTCAAGTGAAACAAAAATACGCGCTTTAATAAATCAGTATTATAATGTCAAGACAACAACAGAGTCACGAGTCTAACTCGGCCCATTGGGGAATTTTCCACGCGGATTTCAACCCCACGTCGCAGATGTTCACGGAAACGGCAAACCTCGGCGCGCCGTCTTTCATCTCTCCCGAACCTCTCGGGATATCCATCGAGCGGTCGTAGGCGTCGTATTTTTTTTGTTCTTGCGCGATATCGAGCGATGAAGATGATGCACTTTTTCGACGAGGAGGAGGAGGAGGAGAAAGGCGTCGATGGATACCGCCGCCCGGGATGAGACGGACGGCGAGTATGATGGACGCGTCTTTGGCGATTGCGGAGAGGATGGCGTCTTGGCATATTTCAAAGGCATCTTTGAGTTGTTTTTGCTTGGTGATCGTGGTGGTGGTATCGTCGGTGTCGTTTTTATAGCTTTCGAGGACGGCGTCGTGCGCTCGGCGAATGCTCGTCGGTGCTAAACGCCGCATGGCGATTTCTTCCTCGTCTGGGCCGAAATAATCGTACGCGTTGGCCATGCGACCGTATTTTTGCGCTCGAATGAGCCTTTTAAGCGCGCCGTCTTGCTGTATAGAGGTGACGATGAGTTCGAGGAACTCTTTCAGAGACACTTTACCGGCAAACGCCTCGGAAACGACGTTTGAAAAACGCGGCTTCGCGTTCGAACCGCCTTTTGTAGCGTCCCACAGCACTTCACCAGTCTTTGCCTCTCTCACTCGAAACGTATTCCTCGGCGTTTCAATCATGTGCTCTAACTCTCTCACCAGCTGTTTTTTCAACGCCTCGTAATCCACGCCGTCGGCGAAGGACCAGATTTCGCAGTGTTCGAAAAACTTTCGCGGGTCGTACGCGGACTTTTTCCCTCTTTTTCCATCTTCTGCGTTCGTCTTCACGTCGTACCTCAATTTCCCATCTTCCCGAAACGTAAATCCGCACTTTGGCTTTATTTCAATCGCCAACGCGTGTATCGTTCGACCGACATTCAACGACCGCTTCCTCTTCGTTGTCGTCGTCGATGTCCTCCTCCTCGCAGAATAAAACGGAATCCAATCGTAGTCGCGCTCGCGAATGGCGAATCGCGGCGCCTTCTCCTCTCCGCCGGCGACTTCTTCTTCTTCGTCGTCGCTTCTCATCAACCGTCGCTTCTCTTCCTTCTCTCTCGCGTCTATGCGTTCAAAAAACCCACTCTCTGCTCGCACCAAACTCGTGTTCCATTTCACCCGCAATCGTTGCTGCTCGCTGAACAAAATGTTCCCTGCTTCCTTCGTCGTCTGAATCGTCCCTCCCGCGCACCCCGCGCAGAGCTGTCCCAGCGCAAAACGTACGTCTCGTTGGAGCACCGACTTTTCGTCGTCCGCGTCTCTTTCCCGTCCGTTCGACCACACGAACCGATCGAAAGAAGAAGACAAAGAAGAAAGAAAAGTAGTGCACGAATCTTCTTCTCGTTTTCGTCGTTTTCGTCGTCTCAGGAGAAAGCGTTCTTCTTCTTCCTCTTCTTCGTTCTCATTCGTAACTGTTTCCCCGCTCCTATTCATCATCCGTTTTTTCCCGTACATCCTGTGCGCGTTTCCCTCCCCGACGATCGTCCACAAAAGCGCCTCTTTCTCCTCCTTCCCAAACATCATCATCTCAAAATCACTTTTAATTACACAGCAGTATGTTCTGGTGTCCTGAACTTATAAAACATCATCGCGCAAAAGTGTGTTTATATAAGATTTCTTTTGAGGAAAATTTTCAGATGAAAGTCAGAAGTGTTTTTTTGGCAATTTTGGCAATTTTTGGCAATTCTGGAAAGAGGAGCTCCTGGGGTGAAAGCCCTCACAAAAAAATTAGAAGGAATTTACTGCTACTACTACTACTACTAATAATAATACTAATGGGTGCAAAAGCGAGCACGTCCTTGGACTCTTCCTCCTCCTCGAGCAAGGAAGGCGCGAGTGACGGTGGTGGTCAGAGTGGTGGTGGCGCTTCGTCGTCGAA
>Ga0115557_1001719_pt1 | contig 15012 bp, 9 predicted proteins | sample COGITO_mtgs_1104_FD_87280 | JGI IMG/M metagenome (GOLD analysis project Ga0115557, IMG submission 87280) | Pelagic marine microbial communities from North Sea - COGITO_mtgs_110421 | ecosystem: Environmental > Aquatic > Marine > Epipelagic | place: Germany:Helgoland, sampling site Kabeltonne...
ATGGTTTCTAGAGATGGATCTAGGGATGCAACTTCTTCCATCTGTTTAATACGCGCTTGGGTTTGTTCAAGCTCCATCTGTAATTCAAAGCTTTCAGCAACTGCTTGCCGTAATTCGTCTTGTAATGCTTCCATTTCAGGAGAGCGAGAACTAGATACAGTGCTCTCCTTTGCCTTTTTTAGTTCTTCCCTTAGAGCATTAATTTCACTGGCGAATGCCTCTTTTTCATCGGATGACATAACCGAGCTTGAGTCGGGAGTAGCCGAATTTTCAATCATAGCTAGATTAAGCTCGGCTTCAGCTTGCCTTGATATCATTGATTCAATTTGCTGATTTAATTCATTGATTGTTAAGTTGGCCTGATCTAGCTCATTTTCAAGTAAGGCAAGTTTAGGGCTATCAGCAGATTTAAACTGACCGTCCATTTGTTCGATCTTCGCTAGAGCCATTTCTAACTTCATTTCTAAGTCCATAGCTTTTTCGATCATAGATGGATCTTCACTCTTAATCTCTAGCTGGTCTCGTAGCTCATCATTTTTTAATGTTAATTGCCTATTCAAATCTTTAAGGGCTAAAGTTTCGTTATCTGAAACTTCACCTTCCTCAAGTTTCTTCAGCTGATTTTTTGCATTAGCCAATTCTTGCTGCAAAGCTTCTACGGTAACATCAACAGATTGAGTATTCTCGAGTAAAGCCGATTTCAAATCATCATTTTCATTTTCAAGAAGTGCCAATTCATCATCAATAGAAAATTTCTCTGAAGCCTCGCTTCCTTCGAATTCATTGAGCTGGTTTTTTGCGTAAGCCAATTCTTTCTGCAAGGCTTCGACAGTAACATTAACAGTTTGAGTTTTTTCGAGTAAGGCCGTTCTTAAGTCATCATTTTCATTTTTAAGAAGTGCCAATTCATCTTCAATAGAAACAAGGGCACCGACTCCAAGTTGTTCGGATTGCGAGAGTCTATTATTAAGTCGCTTAATTTCTTCATCTGATGAACTTAATTGTGCTTGCAGTGCTGAATTGGACTTTAACTGAGCAACTTGAGTTCCGTTGTTTGATTCTCTCAAAAGAGCAATCTCCGCTTCCAAGTTTTCGATCTCGTTTTGAAGATTGATCTTATCCTTTTCATTTTCCTGAAATTTTTCTAACTGTCCGGACATTGCATCTGCCAGTTCGGTCCGTAAATTATCGACCTCAAGATTAGCCGCCTCGGCTTCTTCTAATGATTCCTGAAGAATACGAATAGTCCCTAAGGCTTCCTGTAGTTGTAATACCGCCTGTTTGGTTTCTACTGACTCTGTAATTCCACTTCTTTTCATTTGTGCAATCTCGTCTCGTGCAGCATCTAATTCTGTCTTCAGTTCAGAAACTAAAATTTTAGATTCGTTTGTAGTCTCTTGAAAAATTTCTTGTTCCTCAAACATTTCATTTCGAGAGTCTTCAAGTTGCGTTTCCAAATTTTTTAATCTGAGTGAAAACTCATCCTGAAGTTTTTCTTTTTCTTCAAGAGTGACAACAAGTTCTATTTTCGCACGATTTAACTCTTCTTTCAAAGAATCAAAGACTTGATCACTTGTTAGGCTCTGTACATTTTGACTCTCCTTTGTATCTTCAAGAACCTGATTCAAATCCTGGAGCTGTCCGGAAATAACTTTTACGACTTCGAGTTCCTCCTCCAAATCTTTCTTTTGTTGAGTCAAAGAGGTAAGGTCTTGATCACGGCTAGTTAGTTCCAATTCTTTGCGAGCTAGTTGATCCAAGGATTTTTTATGTCGGGCTTGAGCCAAGTTGAGCTCATTAGTTAGTTCATCAATAACCTCTGTGGCTCTTTTTTGTTCATTTGAAAATTGATCGGAAAGTAAGCGAACCCGGGATTCAGAAGCAGCCAAGTCTTCCTCCATTTCGGTAACGAAAGGAACGACTGGCATTTTGCCTTCTGAAGCCTGCTGCAGAATGGATTCGGCCATTTGAGCTTCTTCCTCCAACTTTTTTATCGTAGTAGCAAATTCGAATTCACGAGTTGCAATATCCTCTTTAGTACTGGCAAAGTCTTTCCTGACTTGATCCAATTCGGTTTGCGTCATTTGTAACTGGTCTTGCAAAGCAATGACATCCGCGGAAAGCCCATCTCGTTGGGCAAGATTCCCATCCTGTAGACGCTCAATCTCCGAATTTGCTGCATTCAATTCGACTAAAAGTTTGTTAACAAAAGCTGGACTGGCAGAACGAGATGGAGAATCTTCAATTTGTTCCATTGTACTTTTTAGCCGAAGAAGTTCATCTTGCAGCTTTTCTTTTTCTGACAATTCAATCTGCATTCTAGCAATTTCGCCAAGAGACTTCTTTAATTCTTCCTGCAAGTTAACAAAATCTTCAGAGCCTGGCTCAAGTGGTTGAGCTTGCGTGGACTCAAGTGCACGCTTTGCCTGAGCTAGTTCACGTTCGAGAAAAGCAAGTCGCTCAAAACTTGCACCATTACTGTGTGCCATTTGCCTGGCATAGTCTAGTTCTCTACGAGTGCGCTCCAATTCAGTGGTTATGGAACTGATCATTGCATTTGATCGTTGTTGTTCCAGTAATAGACTCTGTCTTGATTGTCTTAAGTCTTCCCTCGCTTGCTCGAGTTGACGCTCTAAACGATTAATTTCTTTGCTTACTGTTTGGGCAGTGGCTGGTCCTCCATCAGAAGTCTTGTAGAGACTTCTTTTCGAGTTCTCCAACTCGTCTACGATCATTTTAGACTCCTTCAGGTTGGTCTGCAAAGATACAATTTCCCTGTAAGCTTTTCTGAGATCTGATTTAAGTTCTGCTGAGTCAGCTGAAAGTTCGGTTTGGAAACTTTTGGAATTATCGAGCTCTCTACGAAGCTTTGAAATTAAATCATCTTCATTACCAGGACTAGGACTGGATAATTTCCCAAATTCAGAAGTCTTGGAAAGATTAATATTACTACTAAGAGTGTTGGAATGCCTGAGAGGAAGAGCTTCACGAGCTTGGATAACGGAGGAAATTTTTCGCCCCATAGAGGTTGTAGGTTTTGCCCTAGATGTTTGAACAGGAGGAACGGGAACTGAAGACAACGCTTTTTCATCGACTTGATCAGTAAGCAACGAAACCTCGTAATTAAAATCCTTGGACAACCCACTTGACATAGTCGACAAAGCTTCCAATTCAACAAGAGTTCCAGCTAAGTTCTCATGAAGAGCCAGTAGAGCCGAACGAGTTTCCTCCATTCTTCCAGCAAAGTTTGCCTGGAGGTCGTTAAAAATATCTTTGGTTCCGTTAAGTCTTTCGGTTGTTTGCTCAACCGATGAAATCATTAATTGTTCGCGTTCATCAAATCGATTTTTAAGTCCATCGAGTTGAGCAATCAAAATACCTTGATCTGCTTGCCCTAAGTTTCCTGAATTTATTTTCTTTTGGACTTTTGAGAACTCATTCCTCGCAGGAGTGATTGATGAATCTTCGAACCGATCAAGAGCTTTTTCTGCGTTTAAAATTTTAGTTGATATAGAATCGGCTAATTGATCCGCAGTGAGATTCTTAACATCAACCTCCGTTTCAAATTGGCTAAATGCCAATGTTACTAAACCAAGGAAAAACAACGGCAAGCCCAGCCAACCTTGCTTAATCAACAAAAGACAGGAGTTTTTCATGCTTTTTACAATGGCAAAGCTTTACCTCAAAGCAAGAACGGATTTAATAACAAAAAAAACTATTAAAATCGTATAATATTAATGTACAAAATTTTGTACAAAATAAAATGTGCCCGGGGGGGGAATCGAACCCCCACGTCCATAGGACACCAGATCCTAAATCTGGCGCGTCTACCAATTCCGCCACCCGGGCATGAAAGATCTGAGCATAAATAAAGGACTCAATAATAACAAGGTTCTAAAAGGCATCTCCGATCGGTCCCTGCCAAAGACCCAAAACAATCGAGGCTAGTACCAGGGAAAAAAGAGCGGGTTTAAGCATTCCAACAGAACCGACATCTTTCCATGGGTCATGCTTAGCTTCATCATCTTCAAAAACTGGACGCGGATGGAAACAAATCTCACGAATCCACCCGAAGTAATAATAAATTGAAATAACCACACCGATCACCATGGCTACGATAGATAGAAAAAGTTTGGTTTCAAAAGCTACGCTAAAAAGAAGCAGTTTACCTATAAAACCCGCAAACGGAGGAATTCCGGCCAAAGATCCTATCCCAACAACAAGCACAAAGGCAGCCCAAGGCTTTTTTTGAGCTAAATTTTCGTAATCAGAGAACTCATGCTCCGAATCGTCGGTAACACGAGCAAGGCCCATAACTCCAAAAACAGCAAAGGAAGCAAGCAGGTAGGTAAACAGGTAGAAAAACAATATCCATACCGCACGATCACTCTCTCCAGGTAGTAACATCGAGGCCATCACGGCCACCAAAAGATATCCGGCGTGAGCCACTCCAGATAATCCGAGCATTCTTTTTAAATTTCTTTGAGAGCAAGCGGCTAAATTCCCAAAAAATATAGTAAAAGTGGCCACAAATCCTAACAATGGTAATAGAAACTCACTCATTCCAGCAAAGGGTCCATTAACAAGATTAATCAAAACAAAAAAACCTGCCGACTTTGAGGAAACTGCAAGGAACGCCGTGATTGGCATAGGAGCACCGTGATAAACATCTGGTACCCAAATTTGGAAAGGAGCTGCTCCGACTTTAAATGCAATCCCGGAAATAATCAGGACGACACCAGCCCGCAATAGTAGATGGTTAGGATTTTCGGAAAGCAACTGATAAAGGAAACTAAAGGAAAAGGCATCTGAACTGGGTACCATAGATAAAGTTGCACCCCAAGCTTCTGGGTTGGAACCAACCCCGTATAATAATACAATTCCAAAGAGCAGAAGTGCGGAGCTTAGGGCACCAAAGATCAAATATTTAATACCCGCCTCTAGGCTTTTAGGAGACTCTCTATCAAAAGCAACCAAAGGATAGAAGCACAAAGCAACCGTTTCTAAAGCCACAAAAAAGACTAGAAAATGCTGAGTTTGACACAGCAGCATTAAACCAGCTGTGGCAATCATTGTTAAGTGATGGAACTCCCCTACACGTAACTTTCGGGTTTCTAGATATCGATGACCAAGAAGGGAAACAAGCAAAGACGACAGCAAAAAGAAACTTCGCATGACATCCTGATGAATTCCATGTTTGAGCATCCCAGAGAAGCTTTCCCGGTCAAAAGTATGTCGCAAAAGCAAATAGTCAAAAAGGTTGGCAGCTAAAAGAATAAATTGAAAGAATATTGCCAATGAGCCTGCCCGTTTTTTGGCATTGGATGATTTGGAAAATAAATCAAAACCAAGAACAAGCAAAGCACCCAGGCAGAGGGAAAGTTCTGGCCAAAGTTCACCCCATAAATTGTCTTGGGAGAAATTGAGATAAGTTTCCATACTCATTTAATCTGAAGTAGAATACGGGGTTTCGATAGATTTAACATCTTCATCTACAGGACAGCATGATGGCTTGGATAAAGTATTTTTCAATTGCAGATGGGAATAGCGATTACTGATCTCATCGTTTATTCGATCCGATATAGAAGCAGGCCACAATCCAATGAATAATAAGGCCACTAAGATTAGGGAAGCAGGAATAATTTCTGCCCGAGACAAATCAGCAATTGGAGATTCTTTAGCATGCTTTCTAAGCTCTTCACTTTCTTGCCCGAAGAATATCTGGGCAATTGCACGAAGACCAAAAACCGCAGACAGAATAATCCCAAGTGCGGCCAACACTAAAAAGATTAGATGCTCATGGGACTCCCCGAGGGAGAGGAAAATTCCAAATTCTCCCCAAAAATTACCAAACCCCGGAAGACCAATAGTGGCCAAGGTTGCTGCAATGCAAAAACAGGCAAGCAAAGGAGTCTTTTCCCCCAAACCTCCAATTTCCTGCATTTCCAAAGTATTGGAACGCTTTCTCACGAAATTTGCTAAAAGAAACATCAGGGAAACTGAAAGACCGTGAGCACACATTAACATTACAGTGGAACCAACTCCCAAAACACTGCAAACACCAATACCCAAGAAACAATAACCCATGTGCATAACTGAGCCATATGATATCATGGATTTGAAATTTGTTTGGGCAACTGCAACCATTCCCACCAGCAGAATATTACCCAAAGCAAGCCACATTAGCCATGGGCTCCAAGCTAGTGCAGCCTCAGGTAATAAGGGAGATGCAATTTGAATGATGCCATAAAGACCAAACTTTTTTAAGACCCCAGCATGAAGCATCGATACCGAAGTCGGAGCTGTGTCATATCCACGGGCAGCCCAGGTATGAAATGGAAAAAGCGCAACTAATATACCAAAACCTAAGAGTAAAAGCCCGTAGATCTTAAAAGCTGCAGAATCTGTTAGACTGGATTGATCCAGGGCCGCAGATATGCTCGGGAAATCGAATTTTGGAGCATCTACCAAAATATTTAAGGCGACCAAACCGCCAAGAGAAATTAATGCTCCAAGAGTTAAATAAATGGTGATCTCCAAGGCAATACTTCGTCGATCTCTCCCGCCCCACAGACCGATCATGATAAAAGTTGGAATCAGAGCAAACTCATGAAAAAGGTAATAAAAGAAAATATCAACACTTGCAAAAAGCCCCATTAATCCAGCTTGCATGAGAGCCAGCAAAGCAAGATATAGGTGCATTCGCTCAGCCCCAGAATGCAGCGCAGCCAGGCCAGCTCCAAGACCAACTATCCCAGCCATGGCAAAAAGCGGACTGGAAACTCCATTCAATCCTAGGTGAAAAGTAATTCCAAGCTCCTGCAGTCCCATGCGATCGTAAAGAACTTCAAAATTATAACCAGCGGAACCATCGAAACGAAAGAAGAGTATGACTGCCGCCAGGCATGGAAAGCCAAACACCAGATAACCAAGTTTTTTCAGACTTCCCTCGTCTTTGGCGAAACCGCTAAAGAAAAGAACCGACCCGATGGCCGGAACAAGAATGGAACCGAGTAAAAGCAAAGCGTCTGAAGTCATGAACAATTAATTACCGACCAAACCGGCAGCATAAAACAGAAAGCCAAGAGTTCCTAAGATGAACCAAAAGGCGTAAGCGTGAATTTTCCCCACATAACATAGTTTGGCGAGCATCGAGAATAAAGCCGCAACACCAGCTGAACCTCGAACCATCAAACCAGAAATAAATAACAATTCCATCACTTCAATAAACCGGGCAAGTGGATCCTGTATTTTGGATAAATAAATCTGATAAATTTCATCGAAGAAAAGTTTGCTTCGGCAAAGCTCATAAAAGGCTGGAAATCGACGAGCCAACGGATCATCCTGCCGCACTTTTGAAAAGAGAGTCTTGGCAACCAATAGACCAACTATCCACGCTGAAGTTCCTAGCACAATCATCCACATGTGATGTGGAAGAAGTGAAACTGCAGATAAGTCAGGTCCTAAATAAGCACCTAACTGGTCGGGATATAAGGATTGGTAACCACCAAAAACAGAAAATACGGCAAGTACAAGAAGAGGCCCAGTCATCAGAAATGAATTCTCCTTCGCATCCTCTGCGTTCTTGGAACGCGCTTTACCCTCAAAGGTTATAAAGTATAAGCGGAACATGTAAATGGAAGTGAGAATTGCCCCAGCGTATAAAATTACAAAAATAGGCATATTGAAATTGTAAGCCCATAGCAGAATTGCATCTTTGCTAAAGTAACCGGATAGGAAGTTAACCCCGGAAATGGCCAAAACCCCGATCAAAAAAGTTAGGGCTGTTATGGGCATGCGTTTACGAAGCCCTCCATAATTAAAAATATCCTGTTCGTGGTGACATGCATGGATAACAGAACCTGACCCTAAAAACATTAGAGCTTTGAAAAAGGCATGTGTAGTCAAATGAAACAAGGCAACACCTGGGGCACCCAGACCAAACGCAGCAGCCATGTATCCAAGTTGCGAAAGAGTGGAGTAAGCCAGTATTTTTTTTACATCTCTTTGTACAAGAGCACAAAAACCAGCATACAAACCCATAGCTGCACCAAGGAAAGCAATTAATCCAAGAGCTTCCTCAGTAAAAAGAAAATCAATACGTAACAATAAATAAACTCCAGCAGCAACCATAGTGGCTGCATGGATCAAGGCAGAAACTGGCGTTGGCCCAGCCATGGCGTCTGGTAACCAGACATGCAGAGGAAATTGAGCAGATTTTCCAACAAACCCACAAGCCAAGGCCAAACATAGTCCAGTAGTTGCAAGGCTTGGAGAAAAGTCTGCCAAATCTGCAAGCTCACTCAAATTAACTGTACCATAGGTCCAATAAGTCAGGACTATACCGATAAGAAAACCAAAGTCCCCCACCCGATTGACAATGAATGCTTTACGAGATGCCTTAGCTGCTTCATCGGTCTTGAAATAATGGGCAATCAAGAGATAGGAACTAAATCCGACCAATTCCCAAAATACAAAGATCATCACCAAGTTGTCTGCAAGAGTAATCCCGAGCATGGAAAACATGAAAATAGAAAGGCCGCCAAAATACCTGGGACGAGCAGGGTCGTCTGCCATGTAGCCTAAACTAAAAATATGGATTAAAAAACCGACAAAGGCCACGATGAAGAGTAACAACTTGGCTGGTGCATCAATTAAAAAACCAAAACGCAACTCCCATGCGCCCATAGCAAACCAAGTTGTATCCCAAGCGAGAGGAGTTGGATTGTCCGAGAAAATTAGACCTAGAGCTAGTACCAATATGCCACCCGCGGTAGAAACAGAAAGCAAAGAGGCTAAATTACCATTTTTACGAAGAAAGAGCAGAGTTACTGCTGCGGAAAGCAACGGTAAAAAAAGCATACTTAGGGCAATATTTATCATTAGTTAACTAATTTTTTAACAAGCCCATATCATCGGAAAGCACACTATTACGCTTTTTGTAAAGAGCGACAAGCAAAGCTAATCCAACTGCGACCTCAGCTGCAGCTACCGTCATTATAAAAAAAACAAAGATTCCACCGTCTAAATTACTGCCCACTCTGGAAAAAGTTAGTAGGGCAACATTTATTCCGTTAAGCATTAACTCTAGAGACATCAACATCAGCAGAACATTCCGGCGAATTAATAAACCAAGAAACCCAATACCTACGAGTAGAAAGGAAAGAATAAGAAAATGCTGTGGGGTAACTGATAGCATCATATAGACTACTTTAAATCCTCTCTGTCCGGGGTTTTCTTACTTAGAATTATCACTCCGACCATAGCAGCCAAAAGCATAAAACCCGAGACTTGAATAGGAAGCATATACTTGGTCATTAATCCATATCCAAAACTAGAAACCTTGGTAGAAAAAGGCAGACTATGTGAAGCTCCATCCTTGGATTCGCTCAATTCCGGCCAGATCGATTGATCTAAAGCTAAGGAATCATAAGAATTACCAAGGGTGAGCAAAATACCTACGAGCAAAACAGTAGCCAAAAGACCAAAAATACCCGTCTTGAAGTGACTTAACTTTCCTTTACCTGCCTCAGGACCAACATCAAGTAGCATAATAATGAAAAGAAACAAAACCATGACCGCACCTGCATAGACCAAAACCTGTAAAATTGCCAAGAAGAAGGACTCTAATAATACAAATAGGGCGGCCACTCCGACCAGTGATACGATCATAAACATCGCCGCAGATACTGGGTGACGGGAAAAAACCATAGACAGTCCTCCTCCTACAGAAAGGACAGCAAATAACCAAAATAACAAGTCAACCGCGTTCATAAAACTAGAAAATTTGTGTGTAGGGAAAAAGATTCATTTATAAAATTCAATGAGTATTCCCATCTGTTTCTGCCTCTTTCTTTTTATCCCATTTATAATGACGGTCAGGTATGGTGCCACCCAACTCATAAAGTTTTTCTTTATTATTAATCATTTCTTCACGGGTAAAACCGGATGAGGAATATTCATCCTGCAAAAAAATGGCCTCTTCGGGACAAACTTCCTGGCAGTATCCACAATAAATACAGCGTAACATATTAATCTCGAATTCTTGGGGAGCTTTTTCCACATGTTCGCGATCATCTTGATCTTCGGGTACACTGCCCGGAGTTATGCGAATCGCTTTGGGTGGACATACAAACTCGCAAAGCTGACATGAAACGCACTTCTCCCGACCATTTGGATCTTTTACTAATGTAGGCACCCCACGATAGTTGTTTGGAATGACTGGCTTTTCTTCAGGATATTGTAAGGTTACCTTAGGCTTAAACATATTACTGAAGGTGGTCTTCAGTCCGGTAGCAATCTGTGGGAGGTAAGTTCTCTCAGAAAAAGAAAGTGGTTTGCGTTCCAATACTACTGTTTTGGCCATAATTGATTCAAAGGTTGGCGGCGGCATTTTGATCAATCACAGTGACGATCAATAAGTAAACGATCAGATTGACGAGTGCTAATGGCAACAACTTGCTCCATCCAAGATGCATGACCTGATCGTAGCGAAAACGGGGCAAGGTCCAACGTACCCAAATGAAAAAGAAGATCAAAAAGATGGTCTTGGCCAAGAACCACCCCACCCCAAGCAATGAACCGATCCAGTTAGCAGGCCAAGGGTCTTCAATAAAGGGAAGGAAATGCCAACCCCCGAGAAATATTACAGTAAAAATAGCCGAACCGATTACAATATGGGCGTATTCCGCAACAAAGAAAATTCCAAATTTAAAACTCCCGTACTCCGTATGAAATCCACCAACTAAATCTGTTTCTGATTCAGGCATATCAAAAGGCAAACGATTGGTCTCGGCAAATAGAGCAATGAGGAAAATCAAAGCAGAAAGAGGTTGTACCAAGAATAACCATGCGCCTCCAGATTGAGAATTTGCGATTGCAGATAAACTCAACCCAGACTCCGATGAACCTGGTGCACAAACCCACAAAAAGACAGGGAGTAAAGAAAGTCCCATGGCGAGTTCATATGAAATCATCTGAGCAGAGGACCTGATGCCGCCCAAGAATGAGTATTTGCTATTGGAAGACCAACCCGCGAGAGCAATGCCGTAAACTCCAAGTGAAGATACAGCAAAAACGAAAAGTATACCGACCTCCAGGTCTGCCAAAGCTAAAGTGGATACTGTACCATCGTTCCAATACATTTGCCCGAAAGGAAGAACCGTCATTGTGGTCAGAGCAGGCACAAGAGCAATCAATGGAGCCAAATAATAATAAAACTTGTTAACATGACCTGGCACGATTTCTTCCTTAAAAAGAAACTTCAGTCCATCCGCTAGAGGTTGAAACATTCCAAGTTTTTTTAGAAGTGGTCCAAAAATTGGAATATACTCGACGAAAGGTAGAACCGTTCGATTTGGTCCCACCCTCCCCTGCATCCATGCACTAACCTTACGCTCGGCCAACACCGAATATCCAGCCATGGTCATAACAGCGCCAACCATCATGAACGCGAAAAAAACCTTTAAGCACACCTCAAACCACAAACCTTGGGGCATCCACTCCATCATGATGCGATAACTCCCGTGGGCAGATAATGAAGGGCTTCTTTTTCAACGAAGGAAAGATGCTCCCACTTTGATTCATCCAGTTGAATGGCACCCTTTTTGATTTTCAAAAAAGTAATCCCTTTAAGCACAGAATTTCCGGAAGAGCTCAATGCTTCCCAAATTTGATCCAACTCAGAAGGTGCAATGGAATCCTCGGAAAACAAATCAATTAAGCGAGCAAGGATTTTAAAATCAGTCATTAAACCAGCAGGACATGGAATTGCCTGATCGAAAGATTGAAGAAAAAAGGAGCGATTAATCAAACTGCCGGACTTTTCAAAAACGGTTAAACCAGGAAGCACTACTTCAGCGCAATCACTTGTCGAGTTTTGATGTGTTCCTAAAAATACTAACGGAACTTTTTTCAGGTGATCCTCATTCACTCCAGACTCCTTCAAATCTTCTCCCATTACTAGTAAAGCGTCAACATGTCCGTCGGCTAAAGATTCGTTTAAATCGTTGAGGTGATCGGAAGGATAATGATTGGTCAATCCTGCAACCAAAGCTCCTCGTAAGTTGGGGGTACGATCCGCTGAAAGTAAAATCCCATCGTCCTCTCCAAAGTGTCCGCGAATAAACACCTTGGCTCCAGTCTCCTCAACTAATCGCTTAATAAGAAACTGTTCCTCCAGGGAAGAATGACAACTTGCAACTACCCCGATTTTTTTGTTTTTCAAGGCCTCAAACGCTTGAGAAATCGCATCATCTAATGGAAGATCACTCCCTTGGAAAGAAGGCCGACGTATCCGGCTTTTTGCTTTTACCAGTTTATAAAGTTCACGTCCACTATCCGTCATCCAAGTATCATTCACCTGATCATTTCGACGAGGCGTGATGCGTTGAATCGTTCCTTCCCTACTCGATACTAGGGTATTGCAACCGGCACTGCTCTCAGTACACACACTTTTTGATTCCTTAAGGAACCAAACGCGCATTTTAAAACGAAAATCGGTACTGGTTAACGCACCAACCGGGCAAATATCGACAGTATTTAAAGAATAATTATTAGCTAACTCCTTACCTGGGAAGCAGGTTAAGGTTGAAAAACTACCCCGATCAACAAAGCCAAGTACATCGTCCTTAGCTACTTCTTGGGAGAATCGAATACAACGGGAGCACAGAATACACCTTTCATCATCCAATGTTACACGTGGCCCAAGTCGAGTTCGCTTAGGCTTAACATTTTTTCGCTCAACATAACGACTGTAACCTCGTCCATAATCAGTGGCAAACTCCTGTAACCTGCACTCTCCTGCCTGATCGCAAATAGGACAATCCAGTGGGTGATTAACGAGAAGAAACTCCATAATTCCCTCCCTACACTCGTTTACCAAATCAGATTCAGTTTTGAGGTGCATGCCAGGGGTTATATTTGTTGCACAACCAATAACTGGCTTAGGCACCCAACCGATTTTCGGGGTCCCATCTTCGTCTAAGATTGGTTCTCCACTTGCGCGGTCCCTCATCGGTGTACCCATTTCAACCAAGCACATCCGACAATTCCCAGCTACACTAAGTTTGGGATGGTAACAATAATGAGGCACTTCTTTGCCATGTAAGGCGGCAGCTTCTACCGCATTGATTCCATTAGGCACTTCAACCTCAATACCATTTAAGGTAATGTTAACCATCTCTTTTTTATCAGGAGCAATCATCAGTTTTGTTAAATAAGCTGAAGAGATTTGGGGTCTCGCTCCTTCGGGGAGTCTGTTGCCTTACGAATAAAATCTTCCTTAAATTTCGTGACGAAACTCTGGGTCGGCCATGCAGCAGCTTCCCCAAATGCACAAATGGTACGCCCCTCTATTTGTTTAGCCACTGAAAGAAGTAAATCAGCATCTTCTTCGCGGGCACCGCCAGAGCACATCCGTTGTGAAATTTTGCGCATCCATAAAGAACCCTCGCGACACGGGGTGCACTGTCCACAAGATTCGTGAGCATAAAAGGCATTAACATTGGCCATTGCTTCGACGATATCGACAGTGTCGTCCATTACAATAATCCCTCCCGAACCTGACATGCTTCCTGCAGCCATAGGCCCATCAAAATCCAGAGGTATATCCTCCAATCCCCAATCAAATTCAGTCCCGTCTTTGAGAGTACCGGAAAACCTTTCGTCCGCTCGCAAAACTTTGGCTGATGAACCGCCTGGGATTACCGCCTTTAGCGAACGACCCGGACGCAGTCCTCCACAAACATCAAAAATCAACTGACCAAGAGTCAAGGAACCACACTCAAATTCATAGTATCCGGGCTTCATTACTTGGCCAGAAACACACCAGATTCGTGTACCTGTGTTGTTAGGCTTTCCAATTTTAGAAAATTCTTCTCCACCCATTCCTATGATGTGTCGAACATTACAAAGGGTCTCCACATTATTTACAATGGTCGGGCATTGATAAAGCCCAAGGACAGCAGGGAAATAAGGTGGTTTAATTCGTGGATTAGGCCTTTTTCCCTCCAATGATTCGATCAATCCAGTTTCTTCTCCACAAATGTAAGCACCCGCTCCTCGATGAACCACAAGGTCGCAGGAATATTCAGAATCTAAGATATTATTACCGCAAAAACCTGCCTTCTTTGCTTCCGAAATTGCCCGCTCAAGAATACGGGCACCTTCATGGAATTCTGCTCTAATGTAAATAAATGCCTGCTTAGCTCCTATGGCAAAAGCGGTAATCATCATCCCTTCAATTAGCTGATGGGGATCTTTGTACATGATCTGCCGATCCTTAAATGTGCCAGGTTCTTACTCATCCGCATTACATATTAGGTAAATTGGTTTGCCAGATTTCCGATCAAGGAATTTCCATTTCATACCTGCAGGAAAACCAGCACCCCCCCGACCACGTACTCCCGACTTGAGAACCTCCTCGCCGACTTCTCCAGGTTGCATCGAAAAGGCTTTTTTTAAATTTTCATAGCCTCCCTCGCGAAGATAACAACCGATACGGTTTGAATAATTAGGGTCATCCGCATGTTTGAGGATAATTCTTCTTTCTTTTGGGGTAGAGACGCTCACAAAATTAAATCGATTAGTTTTTCGTTTCTTGGGTCAGAGAATCCTCATAGCTGTGAAAATCTTCGGACTCGTCGAGTTTTCCGTCGATAAGAAGGTCAGCAAATTTTTCCGCAGATTTCCCATCAATATTTTCATAAGTCTTTTCATCGACAATAACCACCGGTCCCTGCCCGCAATCTGCCAGGCATTCCATAAATTCAAGAGAATATTCTCCATCTTCACTCACATGCCCTTCTTTGATTCCCAATTTTTCTTCGAAAGTCTTACATGTTCCATAGGATCCGCGGAGTGCACATGGCAATGTACGGCATACCCTAACATGTTTGCGCCCCCAAGGTTTTTCCCGAAGCATGGGATAGAATGTAATAAGCTCCTTGATATTAATTGGTTGAAGTTCGAGTCGCCGAGCAATCCACTCACAGGAAGCATCATCAACCGCAC
>Ga0115557_1001721_pt1 | contig 15006 bp, 13 predicted proteins | sample COGITO_mtgs_1104_FD_87280 | JGI IMG/M metagenome (GOLD analysis project Ga0115557, IMG submission 87280) | Pelagic marine microbial communities from North Sea - COGITO_mtgs_110421 | ecosystem: Environmental > Aquatic > Marine > Epipelagic | place: Germany:Helgoland, sampling site Kabeltonne...
AGAAACATACGCGCTCGCGCACTATTAAAGAGAGAGAGGTGAAAGCTTTCCTGTCGACTGTTGATATTTTTTAATGCACGCGCACGCTTTTTTATTCTTTTCCCGACCCCCGTCTCCTTTTGTGAGAGGAGAGTTTCCAGTTTGAAACGATCGAATTTTAAACCAGCTCTTCACTCTTTTTGTTGCGCACGCGTAAAGCACACACACGACACAAAAAAACAACAGCAACAAAAACATCATGGCGGCTGAACTCACGGACGAGCAAATCACCGAATTCAAAGAAGCGTTCGCTTTGTTCGATAAAGACGGCGACGGGACCATCACCACGAAAGAGCTCGGTACGTTTTAATTTTTGGTCGATTTTCCCTTCTTTCGCGCTCGATTCTTCTGGAAAAAGGCGGTCAACAATCTCGTTGTTTCTGATGACGACGACGACGACGACGGAAGCTGTGCGCCGCCTCTCTCGTCGCGCAAAGCGCGTCCGACGCGAAAACGAAGCAGTTCTTCCTCCTCCTCTCTCTCGTCGTCCGTTTTTTCGCGAACGGAAACGAACGGAAACGAAAGAGAGAGCACACAGAGAAGCGCTTTTCCGGTTGCCTTTTTGGAAGTGATCTCCCCGCTTTGAGATCTCTTTGAATTGATCTCGCGCTCTCTCCTTTTTCCCGCGTTCCGAGAACGATCGAAGCGAGAAAAACGACGCGAAAGTGCGGCGCTTTACGATCGTCCTCTCTCGAAGGGCGAAAAGACCGTGCGAACGAAAAGAAACGCCCGGGGGAGGATTGAATTTTAAATCTCCTCTCAAAGCCTCTCTTTGGTCTTCTTTCCCGACTGACTTAAAAATATTCTCTTTACGAATTTCGCGCTTTTACGAAACGCAGGCACGGTGATGCGATCTCTCGGCCAAAACCCGACGGAGGCGGAGCTTCAAGATATGATCAACGAAGTCGACGCGGATGGCAACGGCACCATCGATTTCCCAGAATTTCTCAACTTGATGGCGCGTAAGATGAAAGACACCGACAGCGAAGAAGAATTGCACGAAGCGTTTAAAGTGTTCGATAAAGACGGGAACGGGACAATCAGCGCGGCGGAATTGAGACACGTCATGACGAACTTGGGCGAGAAGTTGACGGATGAAGAAGTCGACGAGATGATTCGAGAAGCGGATGTTGATGGCGATGGTGAAGTGAACTACGAAGAGTTTGTGAAGATGATGATGGCGAAGTAAACGCGAGGGAGAGCTTTCGAGAAGGAGAGAGCGCGCTTTTATGCAATAAAACACTCGCGCTTCTTTCTTCGATGCTTCTCGCGTTTCAAAACGCGTATTGTCTTTGAGCCTATTGGACATAAATATATAAATTAATTTGTTATTAGTATACTATTATTAAAAATCACACAGACAAGGTAAATACCGCGTTCACGCTCTATTTCATCATCGCGCTTCTTCTATTTCTATATTTTTTTTACGTCGACGAGAAAAACTCAACCTCTCAACGGTTTCAAACCAAGCTTTAAACGCAACGCGTTCGCTTCGGCAATCTCCACGTCCTCCTCTTTATCTTCCGTTTTCTTCTTCTTTTTCTTCGAATTCTTCTCTCCCTCTTCTTCTTCTTCTTCTTCTTCTTCTAAACTTCGCTTCTTCTTCGTAGCGGCACCGTCAGCCTCCCCATCGTCCCCATCTACGTTAACCGTTTCCCCTGGCATCGCCATCGCTCTCCTCTTCGCCATCTCCTCGTCCACGGCTTTTTCAATCACCGTCTCGAAATCCTCGCCTTCACCAACCTCTTCCTCTAACAACGACTTCCTCTCCTCCAACGCGCCCGTCGCCTCCAACGCGAACCGTTTCGCCAGTCTCGGCAACGCGATGTCGCAACAAAAATCTTTCGTCAACAACTCGTCTATGAATGCATCCACCGTCGTTAACTCGCACCCGCCACTTTTCACGCGTCTCCGTACTTTCCTGTAATCGTTCAGCAACGGTTCTAAATATCTGTACACCTCCGCGGAGTTCCCAACCAGTCGTAAATAAAACGCCCCCAACAACCTCGCGTACTTATGGTCTTCGTTCTTAATAAACTCAATCACAATCTCTCTCTCCGGCGCGATTTGCAGCATCTTCAAAGCTAAGCACAAAAACTCCGTCGCTCGATTGTTCCCTCCGTATATCCCTCCTATTTGCGTCAAATCCGTCACCGCTAAATCCACCAGCGTTTCCGCCGACACCGCGAAACACTTTTCTTTCCAAAACGTCATCGCGTACACTTTATCCCTCGTAATTTTTTCCATCATGTTTTGCGGGTTCGTCCCGCGGACCGATTTCGCCAGAGGGTCCGTTTGCGTCGTCATTCTGTTTAAACTCTCTTACTCTCTCTCTCTCTCTCTCTCTCTCTCTCTCTCTCACTCTCTCTCCCTTTGTCCACGGGAACGAACTTAAGAAAATTCGTCGTTTTTGAGTTTCCTTTTTCCTCTGAAAACTGTTTAGGGTGTAGGGTTTAGCATTGCCCGTTTTGAAAGGGAAAACACCAGGGGCTCTCCTTCGTCATTTTTAGAGAGAGAGAGAGAGTCAGAGAATGGTCCGGCCGGTGAGCATAGGGCGAAAGGTACGACGATTTGTTGCGCGTCGTTGTTTTTGATGAGAGCAGTGCGCGCTTTGCGCGCCGAATAGTGCGCAAACAAAGAAGAAGCGCTTCGTGTTGTGAAATAAAAAGCGCGAAAGAAAGCGTGTTTCTCACCATCGTTTCGTTTCCTCTCTCGTCGAAATCGTCTCGTTTTGGATTCAAACTGACTCTTTTAAACACGTTCTGATTTTTGTTCGATTTAAAAACAGGGCACGCCGCAAAGACGGCCGGAGTTTGGGAGATTAAACGGTACGAGCGCATTCTTTCTCAGAGAGTGTTTTGACGACGTACTTTTCGCGTTTGTGTTGTTGGTTCTGTGGACGCGCATAAACGCACAAAGGAGACCATTAGGCTCCAATTTTTTTGAATTTTCACCCCCTTTTCCCCCAAGCGAGACATTTTCCTCAACCTCTTCTTTGTCTTTCTCGCGCTGCGAACGCTGACGGATTTTCTCTTTCTCTCTCTCTCTCTTTTCCTTTAACAAACAGGCCCATTAATTCCACAAAAACGCAGATACAAACCGGGAACCTTAGCTATTCGAGAAATCAGAAAGTACCAAAAATCAACCGACTTGTTGATTCGAAAACTGCCTTTTGCGAGGCTCGTTCGAGAGATCTGCAACGAGTTTACGGATCAACCGATGCGATGGACCGCGGAGGCGTTGTTAGCGTTGCAAGAGTCCTCGGAGGACTTTTTAGTGCATTTGTTCGAGGATTGTAATTTGTGCGCGATTCATGCGAAGAGGGTGACGATTATGCCGAAGGATATGCAGCTGGCGAGAAGAATCAGAGGCCCGATTTACGGCGTCTCGAGTTGGTAGAGAGAGATGCCGGCGCCACAATCGCATATGATGCGTTATTATTACGTCGTTATCACATGTATACGTCAATTAGTCAATTATATTAGTAGAAAGAAGAGAGGGATTAGTAGCACTACTTCGCGAAGGTATCAGTAACAACAAAAGCGCCAACAAGAAGAAGAAAGCGTAAGTCACGCGGGAAAAAAAGAGAGAGAGAGAGAGAACGTGATTTGTATTATAAAGGAAAAATGATATTTCGTTTGATTATAAACTATGCGTATATATATTCTAGCGTAACAAGCCTACTAAAAGTGCTAAGGATGATGTAAATGCAGCTCGGCCATGTGCGCGTTGTGTTGCAACTTGTGCAACAAAAAGTACGCGTACATGTGAATAAAAAACAAGTACGAGAAGAACGCCACCCGCGCAATCGGGTACAATCGAACGCCATCCGATAAAGTTGCCGCGGCGGCATCTAAGCCTTGCCATGCTTTGGTGACCACTTTCCCGACCCGTCTGTTTTGCGCTAATCGCGAAAACGTTCTCGACGCTTCCATGGGCACGATGTCTGCGTCGGCAGAGGCAAAATTTCTCCCGGATTCAATATCCATCGCGTTTGCTCGTCGCTTCGCCGACGACGACGCGTTCGCGGACACGTCCGCGGAATTCATAAACTCTTCCTTGGCGCGTTCTAAACGCATGCTCCACGTTTGTTTCTCGCCCTGTAAACTCTCTAACTGTCGTTGTTTTTCGTATAATAACTTGGTCATTTCCTCGGATCGTTTCCGCAACGACGCGAGTTCGTTTTGGTCTTCCGGCATGAGTCCGTCGTTATTTTCGCCACCGTTGCTCGTATTACTGCTACCATTTAAAACGCCAACTCGCACTTTCAAATCTCTCTCCGCAATATCCGCTCTACGTTTAGCCGCGTCTACTTCTTTCCTCAACTTTTGCATCTCTCCGTTCGCGCTCTCCAACTGCTCCTTCATCCTCTCGTACTCGCCGTCATCTTCTGCTCTCTCCGCTCTCTTCGTCTCCGCCGCCAACGACGTTTCCAACCTCGCGATCATCTCGGACAACCTCTCGTGATCGTTCTCCGCCGCGACCGCTCGTCGTTCAAAAGTCACCAACGCCCTCGCTCTCTCCTCGCTCGTTTGCGAAACCTTCGCCACGTCTTGGCTCAACCGTTCCAACTGGTCCTCCAAATCCGCCTCTCTCCTGGAAAACTCCTCGCGTTGCGACACAATCTCCCGACTCGACGCCTCCGCTTGCCTCTCCGCGCGCATTTGCGCCTCCTTCGCACCCGCTAACACGCTCGCCATCGACTCCTGCGTCAACGACTGCGCCTCGTCCTCGGCGTCGTTCCTTATTTTCTCCGTCGCGTTCAAACGTTTAATCTCCTCCTCCTTCTCCTTTAACATCGCCTCTTTCTCCTTCAACTTTCGCTCCAACTTTGTGTGCGTCAGCATCATCTTATCCGTGTTCACCATCGCTTCGTTCTGCATGTCCCTCAAAAGTCTCTGAAAATGGTCCCGTTCCGACTTCAAGTCTTGAACTTTATTCTTGTACAAGACAATCTTCTCTTTCAGTTTATACTCTTCGTCGTCGCGCGCGACGACGACGACGGCGTTCTCCTTCTTCTTCTTCTTCTTCTTCTCTTCTTCTTCTTCTTCTCTTTCGCGTTCTCGCTGCTCCGCTAACTGTTGTTTGGCGACGGAAATTGGCGGCGAGGGCGGTTTGCCCAGAAGCTGCTTCGACGGCGACGAGTGCGTCGTCGTCTGAATCGTCGTCGCCGCATTTTCCGTCAGAAAAGCAGCGGAAGCAGTTTCTGCGCTTCTGTCGTTCGCATCGTACCCACTCGCCACATCCTCAACCTTGAAAGCGCTCTTCGTTGTCTTCTTCTTCTCTTCAAATGCAACTTCTTCTTTTCCTTCTTCTTCGTTGTCCGAATCGTCCGACAAGACCACTTTCGGCCGCCGCCGTCTTTGGCGTCGAATACTACCGTCCTCCCCCCATTCGGAATCCGAATACTCCTCCTCCTCCTCGTCGTCTGAATCGTTTTTGTTGTTCAATCCTGGAACGACTCGCTCGGCGACTTTCTGTTCCACGTTCTCGACGAATCGTTCCGCTTTTTCCAGCTGCGCTTTCACGAAGTTCATCGTATCGTTCGATCGAGAGCGACGGAGGAAACCTCAACGATGCCTCATCAATCAGATGCGTTCGAAGAACTCGACGTGTGTGATGATGTAAGAGAAAGTTCGTATCACAGCGAAATTCTCCAATTTTCAAGGGACAAAACAAGCAGAGACTGGAACCTCACAATTTAGGGTATCAAAGTCGCGCTCGCCCCGAATCAAATCATATCCGAATTTAACCCAAACGGAACCAACACCAACACTTTACAGAGCGAAAGGCACGTCATCAAAAAAGAGAAAAAGTACCACTTTTGACGAAAAAAGAGCCTCTGTTTTTGGGTGGATTGTGAGTTCCTTCTCTCCCCATAAAACAAAACGGACATACCACAGAAACGAGAATAACGCGTTGTTGTTAGTAAAGAGAGAGAGACGGGAGGGTCGTCCATCGAGCGGAGAGGAATCTGGCGCGGCGCAGCGTAAGAGGGAGGAGCAAACACACGCAGAGGGAGAAGGTGCCTCTTTTTCTTTGAGAAAGAAAATTAGTACGGGAAAGAAAGAGCTCAAACACGGACACATATCCAAAGAGATTAGCTGTTAATTGATTGATCTGAATGGGGTACGAGTCACACTTCGAAGTTCCGGACATCGACGATTCGCTCCTGAGAGGCGTGGACGACTTGACCGATTTATTGTGTCCGGACTCGCACCCGGAGGATTACACCAACCGCGTGAGGTTTGCGCACCATCATCAAGGTAAGATACTTTTGTTTGCGCGTCTTTGTCTCGATTTTTTCTCGTTCCCACAACGGGAGGTTTTCTCGCGTGTGATCTTGCGGAGGAGATTTTTAGCATCGTTTTCTCTCGTCGCGCGGAGAGAGCATCTCTCTCGTCGTTTTCCCGCGTCGGTCGGTCGGTCGGTCGTCGCGTGCACTCGTTTGCACTCGTTCGAATAGGTCGAAAAAGACCCGCGCACTTTCGCTCTTTCGAAAGAGAGAGAGAGAGACAAAGGGAAGGAAGGACGTGATTTTTCTATCCGAAGGAGTCCAAAACCCAACCCCAATCCGAATCCGTAAAAACCAAGAAAAAGAAAAAGAGTGGACACTGACGAGTTTTATTCTCTCGCGCGCGAAAAAAAAACAGAAACCAATCCGTTCCAACCGCACCAGTTTCAACCGGTACACGTTCCCGTACACGTACACGGCGCGACATTTGCACCGGTACAAACCGGATTACCGACGCCGGAGGAACGCGCGAGGCAATCGGCGAAGGAGATTAGACAGGCGAGAAAACAAGTTCGGTTAGCGGCGAAAGGGAAGCAGTTGTTACAGTTGAAGAGAAAGGCTGGCTCGGAAGGAGTGCAGTCGTTTGGAGGGGAAGCGAAGCCGACGAGTTCCACGTATACGGATAACCAGGATTTACAAGTAGTTCCTGACGTGGATACGATCGGGAGAACGAACAACGCGCCGGCGACGAGTAGCGAAGGCCACTCGGGGTATTTGGTGAATAGCCAGGAACAGAACAAGGACACTACAACAACTTATTTAGCACATACAACATCTGCACCGACGACAACGAGCATCATGCCGCCGAAAAAGAAGAACGAAGACTACGACGACGGTAAGGAATTGCCGGCTATGCCGACTGGGAACACCGCCGAGGATGAACGAGAGCGCAAGCGCCTCAAGAGGTTGTTGCGCAACCGAGTTTCCGCGCAACACGCGAGAGAAAGAAAGAAGGCGTACATGAATTCTTTAGAGAACGCGGAAAGAGAGAGACAATCGCGTTTGGACGAGTTAGAAAACAGATGCAAGACTTTGGAGAAAGAGAATGAAATGCTCCGAGAAGTCATCAAGACGTACACGCAAAAAGACCCGAGCGCCAAGTAAAAGAGGAGGATTTTATAAAAATTTCATTAAAAATTCATGAGCGCGTCTACGCTCTGTCGTGAGACCCATACTGCCAGATGATGGCAGAGAATATCTCTCGGTTAGAACAGCGGCGCGAGAAAACTGTAGAAGTCTATCACAGGAGAGGAGAGGACGGAAAAAGTACATTAACTTTATTTTTTACAAATTGATACATAGCGTGAAAAGAGCTAGCGAGAAAGCAAGGAAGGAACCTCTGATACATACTCGTACTACTATATACTTGTTTTAATACTTATACAAAATGATATAATCAACAGAAGATAAAACTACTATGTTTGCTGTTTGTGTGTGTGTGTGTGTGTTTCCCCGCGCACTTGTATGATACAACGTCTCACTCTTCCTCCTCTTCTAACAAAAGCGAGTTCAAGTTCATCGCCTTCATCTTCGTCTCGACTTCGTCTTCCTCCTCTTGGATAGAAACGCTTTTCTTTTTCTTCTTCTCGGTAAAGGACATGATTTCATCTTCGAATAAAGCCAACTTCGTGAACCTAGCAGCCGCCTTGGAAATCGTTCCGGGCGCCTCTTTTGGGATATTTTCTTTATCCTCGCTGAAGCTTTCGTTGTTGCTGCCGCTGCCGCTGCGTTCGCCGCTGTCGCTCTTCTTCCCGGCTTTCTTCTCCTCGTTCCATTTTTCACTCAACTTTTCCATGATTTTCTTGTGCGGTGTCTTATTGCCGAGCTCTTTCTTCACGTCTCCAAAGTTATCTTGGACGAATTTAGCGTACCCAGTCGCTTTCTTTTCGATGTTCGAGCCTTTCACGAGGACGCCGTCGGAGGTGAACTTGCCCATAAATTCCAATCGACCGCCGCATAATCCACACCGCTTTTTCTCTACGTCGATGGATTTCGAGTGTCGTCCATATTCTTGTTCGCACCACGTTTGGCTGCACTTCCATTTGAACGGCGTGTGTATCGCATACGCGTGGCATGTAGACACGTTCGTTCCCGGGTACGTTTGCATCGCTAACTTTGCCCATTTTTTGAACACGTCACCGTGCGGAGGTTTGGCCACGTGATCGACGAGCCACGCAGACGCATGGCACATTTCGTGCAACAAAGTCGCTTCGAGCTTGTGCACGGAATCGAGCACTTTTGTGCTCAACTCAATGCGTGCGGTGAAATGACGAACGCCTTCGATCGTGGTTCGCTTATACACGGTTAAGCCAGCCGTAGTGAGCAGTTTCTTACTCCAAGTAATCTCAAATCCATCGGGAAGTTGTCGATCGAAAACGTTCGCGTTGAACTCGTCGAAAAGAGCTCTCGTGATGGACTCTTTGTGCTTGTTGAAGTCAAATCCATTCTTCAAGTTACCGCCGATAGTTTTTCCTACGGATTTCAACGCCGACGTTAACGCTTTCGAGTGTGAGGGCGGTGGTTTCCACGCAGAAAACGTTTTCGTTGGCGACATGTTCGCCGGCTCGTTCGGCGGCGTCTGCAAACGCTCGAGATTGAACGGAGAAATATCGTCGTCTTTCTGTTCGTCTTCCATAGCCGCGAGACGAGCAGCACGTAATGCCGTGTTGCACTTCTTGTCCGTCATTGCGCGGAATAGCGTATTTGGACCCGTTTTTGGAGGCGTTGGTGTTTTGAAGTTGACTCTGCCGGGCGTCTTGGCTGGCGGTCCGGGCGTTTTCATCGCCGTTTTCATCGCCGTTTTCAAGAACGGTTTCACTTCGTCGTCCTCGTCGTCGCTGGGAGCGAACTCGGAGTCGTCTGCTTCCTCTTCTTCTGCAATCTCCGAGAGCGAATCATCATCGTCGTCCTCGTCGTCTTCCTCATCTTCTGAGGTTTCATAATCGTCGCTGTCTTCCAAGATTTGATTTCTTCTTCGATTCGATATTTTCTCCGCTATTTCGTTCCGCTTATTTGCGACGCGCCTCGACGCTCGCACCGGTGCGGCGCTCGTATCTTTTTCTTCAGCTTCTTCATCTTCTTCATCTTCGTCGCTAGAAGATAAAATTTGAACTTTCTTCTTGGTCGCCGCGTTACGCTTCGGTCGCGCGGCTATAACTTCGTCCTCTTCTTCTACCTCAGCCTCCTTTTCAGGAGGTGCTGGTTCGTCCTTTATTTCTTCTTCTTTCTTCGAAGCGCGTTCTATGATGCTCTCAACGAGAGGCGACGCGACGTGTTCAGTGCCCGCAATACTCCCGACATCATCATCTTCGTTGTCCTCTTCTTCCTCCTCGTCGCGGACTGAATAATTTTCGTCGATATCCGTAGCGGCGACACTTTCGCTATCGTCTGCCTCCTCCTCATTCTCTTCGTCCAACGACGGTTGCTCTGCATCCATCCACGTTCTAATTGGCGTCATTTGTTTTTGCGGCTGCTCGTGTTTGACTACCGGGAGCTGAAATGGTCCGTTGTTTTTCAACATTTTCTCTTTCGGACACTCGAGCTCGCCGCAGTTACACGGATCAAACGTGCCTTCGATATCGCCTTCTTCATCTTCAATTTTCCCTTCCGGCGTGCCAAACTCTTCGTCTTCTTCTTCATTGCCTGCTGCTACTGCTACTACTACTTCTTCTTCGTGTTGTTCTTTCGCGTTCTCTTCTTTCTCGCCGCCATTCCCGGACCCGAAACTCAATCGTCTCGTCGCGTGGTCCTCGAGCGACAGCTCCGCGTTTGGTTTTTGCTTCGAGTCAGCTTTGCTTTCGCCCACGTCCTCTTTATCTTCGACCATATCGCACACTTCTTCTCCATCTTCTTCCACGTCCTCAAACATCTCCTCCCGAATCGCTCTCGCCTTCTTCACCGTCGTCGGCGCCAACTCCACGCCCGCCAACGCCGCCATCAACCTCCGCATGGTCGCCCCATCCTTTCGTTCCGACAAACGCAAAGGAAACGCCTCGAAAATAGCCTCGGACGGGTCCACCCCGCGTTTCTGCCACGTCGCAACCGCGAGCTTCAATATTTGCATCGGGTCTTCGTTGTCCATTTCTTCTTGTATCTTTTCTTGTTCTTGGACGTCTTGGTGGTTGTCGTCGGCGGACGCGGTCGTCGTCGTCGGATAAGTTTCCATCGTACTTTCCTCCTCCGGCTGTTTTTGATCCTTCTCTTCCGTCTCTTCCTCGTCCTGCTCCTTTGTCCCTTTTCGCGTCTTTCTCGCCGCCGTTGCCGGTTTCTCCCGCTTCTTCTCGCCTATTGCTTTTGTTGTCTTTTTCCCAGCAGCAGCAGCTCTCTTTTCGCTTTTCTTCTTCTCCTTCTTCCTCTTCCCGTTTTCTTCTTCCTCTTCGACGGTAATAACGTCTCGTTCGTTCCCTCGGTCCATCAACGGCGACCTGACCGTCTTCTTTTTCTCGTTGTTGTTCTCGTTCGCGCCTCCTTTTCCTCCTCCTAATCGAGACGTCGTCGTCGTCGTTACAGTCTCTCGAATCTTCCCCAACGGCGTCTCCTCGTTCTCCCCCACGTCGCCGACGATGGATACGGACGGGCCTAATAACCTCCGCGACCGACGCACGGTATTCGCACCAGCGGGAGTCATGTTCTTCGTCTTCTTAGGCGTATTGTTCGAGATTCGTTCGAGCAACGCGTCGGATGAACTCCCCATGATGAATGCTTTCAGATATGGTTTTGTGAAGCACTTTTTTCTTCTTTCTTTCCCCCTTCTGCCAGAGACCTTTTTTTATTAGGGTTGTACACCCTAAACACTTTTTCCTCTCGATTTTTTTTTCATGAGCAAATCTTTTTTTTTTTTTCTCGCGAAAAAATGTAGAGCGTTTCCCCCTGTGTTGTACTATCCGTGCATCTGTATCTACCCGGTCGCTTCTTTGCTTCGAGAGCTGAAAATTCACACGAAGGATGTGAACACGTATGTGTACGTGGGTACGAATTTTTAGAAGCATTTATGGCGAGACGTGGAAGATACGTGCGCACGAGTGATCACAAAACTCTCTATTCTTTTTCCTGTTTTTTTGTCTGTATTTTCCACCTCTCGCTTTTTTGCTCCAAAAACCGATATGACTGCGCACGCGCGAAACTCTGGAACGGATGATTGAAGAATAGCGATTTTATGATGGTCGAACGCGCGCTGGTTCCGAATGTGTGCATATCCGGCGTCTCCGTGGCGTGCGCGACGGCGACGACGAACCCGATCGATGTCGTGAAAGTGAGGATGCAAGCGTTGAACACGACGAATGCGAAAAACGCAAACAACAACATGTTGCAAACGTTTCGCTTGGTCTTTCGAGAGCGAGGCGTGGGAGGTTTTTACGTCGGGTTGACGCCGTCTCTTGTGCGAGCGACGACGTACGGCGGGTTAAGGTTAGGGTTGTACGACCCGATTCGGAGGAATCTCGCATCCAATTCGGAATTCTTCGGGGGGGTGGATGAAAATCGCGTGACGACAAAGTTGCTCGCGGGCGGATGCTCTGGAGCTCTGGCGGCGTTCACGTTGAATCCGACGGAGCTCGTGAAGACGAGGAGAATGAAAGGCGACAGTTGGCAAACGATCAGAACACAAGTTGCGAGGGATGGAGTGTCGTCTTTATGGAGAGGGAGTTCGATGGCAGCATCGAGAGCGGCGCTATTAACGGCGAGTCAAGTCGCCGCGTATGGAGAAGTGAAACGGCTGTGGATACAGATGGTGCCAAACGCTAAAGACGACTGGATGGCGCACGTTGGAGCGAGCGCGGCGGCGGGGTTGATAACGACAGCGACAACGAATCCAGTGGATGTGGTGAAAACGAGGATGTTTATTTCCGGAGAAGGGAAGAAGTTATCGGCGAAAGAGGCGGCGATGGAAGTGGTGCGTGAATACGGCGCCCTGAGAGGTGCGATGCGAGGCTTCACGGCGAACTACATTCGGTTGGGGCCGCAAACGATGGTGACGTTTGTCGTCGCCGAGGAATTGCGGAAATGGTTTGGGTTAGAAAGTTTGAAATAGAAGTAGACAAGACGTTATTAGTTTATGTATTATTATTATTCCTAGAATTGCTGCGCTAATCATCTATTTAATTTACCCGAGGAAGCCCGTTCGGGGCACCGCCGGGGTCCACAAATTCCCTACAGTTTGTCTGTGCGGCATCATGCTTTGGTCTAACACGCATCCGTCCGGTAATTCTGGTTTCACGTCGGAAACTTTCCCGTAGCTACATCCACCTCCTGGCCAATTACACTCTTTAAACTTGTGACAATTCCACCCTTTATGCACGTTTGTCAAGTGAACGTTTTCGATGACCAAGTTACTGACTGCCATCTCCGGTAATCCGGCAATCACGCCGGCGTATCGCTTAATACCTTCAATGTGTACGTTCTTAAAGTTAATATTCTTTACGATGGGCGTTTCTTCTCTGGAAACCGGACCTACATTCGTGTCTTGCTTCGAATAATACTCGTACAATTCCAGAGCGTATAACGCGTTCCATCCTCGAATGTTTTGAAACGTAATCTGGTCTACGACACCACCTCGACCGCGCATTGTTTTCACTCTCGCGCTCCCCACGCCAAACTTGTTATTTCTACCGTCGAACGTAATATCGGAGAAGATAATGTTCGACACACCTCCGCTCATTTCGCTTCCAACCGACAAGGCGTGACCGCCCAAAATCGTCACGTGTTCCACTCGAATGTTCTTCGAAGGCACGTTTGCTTTCCTGCCGTGGTAATCCTTCCCGGATTTGATCGCCACCGCGTCTTCTTTATCACCGGTAGTAATGAACGAATCTCTTAAGAATGAGTTCGACGTAGAATCAAAAACCACGCCGTTCGTACCCGGTGAATTCGCAGGATTCGAGATGTGGATTCTCGAAACGCTCACTTTGTCGCAATATTGCGGCCGAACCGTAAAATGGGGCGAGTTTGTCAACACGATGTTCTCAATCTTCACGTCCGAGCAGCCGACTAAATGAACTAAATTCGGCACGTGCGCTTTCTTACGCATGGAGGGTGAATACTTCTCGTCCGTCTTACGGTCCCACCAAAAATCACCGTGACCGTTAATCGTACCGCCGCCGGAAATTTCAATGTTCGTTTGATTATAGGCGTGTATAAACGCTCGAAAAATGGGTGTCGGGTCATCCGAAGGTAAAGACGGATGCTCTTTCCAATCGTCGATAGGCCACGAATCGGTCGATTTCACCGCCTCTAGAAAACTTCTCGGACCATCCAAAACAATCTTCACGTTCGATTTCAACTCTAAAGGACCAGTCAACCATCTTCCCGGCGGAAACGCCAACGTCTGCGTTCTTCCTTGCGCTTTCATCGTCAGACTATCCAACGCGTTTTGTATAGTCTCCGTATTTACCGTCATACCATCACCAACTGCTCCAGCTAACGCTACATTCACGCACGACAACACTGGACACTCAAAACTCACTTTCGTCGAATAGGGATGCTTCTCCGTGGCGTGAGAGCTTTCAAACTTATCCCGCGCGAAGTTCGTCTTCATCGAATCCACCACTTGCCTCGCGTGAAAGACTGGATGAAACAAAGCTTTGTGAAATCGACTGTCGCCAAATTCTGAGCTATCGTACTCTTCTTGGTATTCCTCGCGTTCGTCGTTATGAATGTACCCTCTTTCCTCGTGTCCGCGCACCGCAAACACGCCCACGAAGAGAAAAAATCCAAGCACGAAAAGAACAATCATTTTCACGCTTCTGTCCAACACTCGAAACTCTCTCAGTTTCATCGCCATAAAACCCGCGAATCCTTGTAAATGATATTTCAAATGATACGGTATTCTTTGTAAAGGCGTATCTGGCACGTGTGTCAATCGGCGGCCTCGTAAAACCGATGTAGAAGTCGTCGGGAGCTCATCCGGCTTCGCGCTTTGTTTCTTTCGCTCGTGTCTTATCGAGTTCGCTTTCGACGCGAGGTCGTCGAGCTTGGCGGAAAGGACCGCGAGCTTGTCCGAGGTGGAGGACATAAAAAGGAGGAGGAGGAGGAGAAGGAGGTCGACGCGGTTTCAAAGCGCGAGGTGTTGTTCGGTTATATTCGTTCTCGTATGAGTGAAACTTTTTTAATGAAGAAATGGAGTTGGTGGTTGGAAAAGGAAACCACTTGAATGTGAGCGCGACGAAATGAACGCTATTTCCAATGTGCTCTTTCAATCGGTCACAAGCTATGTATGTATGCATGATTCAACTCACAACATCTAGTTTCTCTCTACGAATAATAGTCGCTCTTAAACTCCCACGGGCAATTCTTCTCTTTCTCCTCACCGATCGGGTTTTCATCCTTCTTCGCTCGAGAGCGACACGAGTACCCGCCTTCGGCTTTGCTCGCGTCGCAATAGTTCAAGCACGCGGCTAAGCATCGTTTCGGCGCTGGTTTGCCGGTGGCGATGTAATCGAGCCTGTACATGAGCTCTTCCGCGCCGCAGGTGAACTTGGAGCTGTCCACGGATTTGGATAAGGTCCAAGGTTTGTTCGATGGTAACGTGTTTTGCGAGGACGCGATGGATTGCCACGTGGCGTGGCCGAAATCGATGACTCGAGCGCGCACTTTTGGTTTGCCCGTTTTCGGGCACAAGCCGTACGCGAGGAGGAGGGAACTGTCCGTGAATTCGACGAATCGTTGTTTGCGCATGA
>Ga0115557_1001723_pt1 | contig 14991 bp, 10 predicted proteins | sample COGITO_mtgs_1104_FD_87280 | JGI IMG/M metagenome (GOLD analysis project Ga0115557, IMG submission 87280) | Pelagic marine microbial communities from North Sea - COGITO_mtgs_110421 | ecosystem: Environmental > Aquatic > Marine > Epipelagic | place: Germany:Helgoland, sampling site Kabeltonne...
AGCAGGCCGGCGGGTTTCCTCAGGGGTGGTGGTTTTGGGGGGGGGGGGGTGTTGGGGGGGGTGGGAGGAGGTAAAGGCGGGGGGGGGATTTGGGGGGGGGGGGGGGGGGGGGGGGGGCTAGGGCCCCTTGGGGGTCTCTGTCTTCGGCGGCGGCCCAGTGTCTGGCGGGAGACGATACCTGTGCAGTTCTAAGGCTGCCAAGGCCTCAAAGCACCCCTCCCCTCAAAATTGAACCCCGCGCCTGGTCTTACATCTGTGACATTCCTTTTCTGTTCCATTCTAACACCTTTTCAACGCTCTATTCACCCTTCCACTCTCACAGAATGTCGGGCCGCGTCTCACACTTCAAACTGGTCCTCCTCGGGGACACAGCCGTTGGAAAGTCGTGCCTGGTGGTGCGATTTGTGCGGGACGAATTCTTTGAGTTCCAGGAGCCGACAATTGGGGCAGCCTTCCTGACCCAGTCCATCGCCCTCGATGACACCACCATCAAATTCGAGATCTGGGACACCGCCGGACAGGAGCGGTACCGATCGCTTGCGCCTATGTACTACCGGGGGGCTGCTGCGGCAATTGTCGTCTACGACATAACCAACAAGGACAGTTTTAATGGCGCCAAGAGCTGGTGCAAGGAGCTGCAGCGACGCGGCGATCCCAACGTTGTCATCGCTTTAGCGGGGAACAAGGCGGATCTCGAGTCGCGCCGGAAGGTAGAGTTTGAGGAAGCGGCCGCCTATGCCGAGGAGAACAACCTTTTGCACCTGGAGACCAGTGCAAAGAATTCCAACAATGTCAAAAGCCTTTTTGTCATGATCGCCAAGAAACTGCCCAAGGCGTCCAACGCGCCCGAACGCGAGGGGCCTTTTACCATCAGCCCTCCCAAGGAGACTAAGAGCTCGTGCTGTTAGGATTAAAATACTTCGTTAGGATTAAACACCTGTGGTGTGTGTATCAAATTAGACCCTTACCTGGGGAAATGTGTGAAATAGTGAATAAGTTTGCGCACAACAACTTTTGGAATGCTGTGATTTGAAGGCGAAGGCGAAGGCGAAGGCGAAGGCGAGTCGAAAGCGAGAGACAATCTATCCAATCTATCCAATCTATCCAATCTATCTATCCAATCTATCCAATCCTCAAATCTCGCACACTTCATTTCAAATTTATTCTACCGTTCTTTCTCAATTCATGTCTCCTTTATCATCCTATTGGGACCTGCCCTGCCCCTGTATAGTGCTCAAAGACGTGCTTGTCCTCCCTCGCACCGAGCCAGTATAACAGCCGCAGAATATAGTCTTTCATAAAGAGTATCTCTCTCGCAGGAAGCGTCAGCACTATGGTCGGGTCAGAAGAGGAAAGGGCCAGGGCTTTGTCCAGGGCAGCCTGAGGGCAGGAAGGTGAAGTGAAGGTGAAGGTGAATGTGAATGTGAAGGTGAAGGTGAAGGTGGGGCGTTGAGCTCATTGTTTCAGAGAGACGAAAGTGCAAAAGAAAGCCACTCCAAGATACGTCTTACCTGGTCTGTGATCCCCCCCTGAACCCCTCCGCCATCCCCCTCTCCCAAATGACGGCACCACGTCTCAAAAACCTGCTCAGCCTCCTTCCCCCTCTGCACAGCAATTACCCCTGAGTGAAATTTATCGCAACCAGAACACCAGCCTATAATATGTGCCCCCGCGTCTGGGTAAAGAGCGATCGGAGTGCCTCGCGAGAACATATCACTCCACACATCAGGCACTTCCCTGACGGCTATTATGTCAGAGTCGAGGTAAAGGATTTGGCCATAAGGGGATAACTCTGGGAATGCTGGGGCCGAGAGCAAACTGCATTTCATTCTCTTCACCCCGAGGGTGGTTGCCATCGATTCCCGATGAGCGAACTTCACACTGAATAAAGCGGAAGAGTCCAGCTGGAAGGAAGCTGGGGGGTGGGAAGTAATTATGAGAATATCATTCTGCCATCTTCCGCTTTTGACGAGGGAATTAACAGCTAGGGAAGTCAGCCAGGGCGGATAGCCGTTCATAGCAATCAAGACAGCGACTTTATTATCAGCACGTCGCTCAGGTTTGCGCTTGCGATACTGCTGTTGTTGTCTTTGTTGTTTATGATGTCGGAAGGGAGTGACCAAGGATTGCATTAGCAAGGTGTTTCTAATGAATATAACCGTACCAATAAAGCCAATAAGGAGAAGACAAAGGCGGAGTGAGGACTTCATCGCGATTGGCGATTTTACCCACAAGCCATTTTGGGATTGTTATACAAACACACAAAATACAACATGTCATGTACCCACGGTGGACGATGGACGATGGACGATGGATTTCGGAAATCCAAAATAATTAATTGAGAACCCCCAGTGTAATAGAGAACCAGGGGTAAACGAAAGTCGCGAAACAATGAAATTCTTCTTTCCCGCCCTCATCACCTTCTCGAAGCTTACCAGCACTATTACCAGCGCATCAGAACAATGCTCGGTTGACCTTGCAGTAAGGCAAGGCTGGGCTTCTGCCATAAGAGAAGCATTCCAATCCACAAAAACTGTGAGAGAAGGGGCGATAGTATTTGCGCCTGCGGGATCAATTTCCAATCCTTCCGGTTCTTATGGTGCTCTCCGCTTCCCCGATGGGGACATGCTGGACCAAGAGAGTTGTGACTGCCTCGAGGGCACAACATGCACACAATTATTCCCCCCCAAAAAATCAAGCACGACCGCTGAATCTACGTGCGAGTCTACGTTTCTCCCCTCTATCAATGACGCAGTAATCACTATCGCGTGCCTTCCTCCCAACGAGATTGACTACTTCAGTTACCAAACGAATTTGTTTTCGAGGGCGATGAAAGTAAATGAAGATGACGACGCTAAAAGTGTCTACTTCCCCGAAGTTTCTCCCCTCCGCGCTATCAACCAGATCGATTTGAGCAACAGATGGGGGCAACCTTTCGTCATCATTACATCCCTATCGAAATCCTTAACTGATGACATTGTTGCCGTCCTTATAAACATGGATGACAATTTAACGATTGTGCGGGACGGTTTGGGCAGTGATAGCATCAACGTCGCGTCGGATTCTCTCCAAGTGATTCTCCGACTTAACCATGAGGACTTCACTGATGCTGACTTACTCCAGTACATCGACGATAGTGCATCTGAACAGATTGCCATCTATCTCCAAGGCCAAGGCAACAACGAAAGCGGAAGCGTTGTTGACACCACTGTAGAGGTGTCTTCTCCTCTTAAGGAGCGAAAAGATGAAACCTACGACCTCTACGAGACTTACTCAGCCCTCATGGACAACCTCGAAGATTCGATTGTCGCGAAAATGAGTGACTCCGGTTACACACTCTCTTTTAGTGCTGAGCTCTCTCCGGCGATGAATTTCGGCTATTCAAACACAGACACAGATGAATGCTGCATTGGTGGGTACTTTAACAACACGGAGTACTGGAGACCCATAATTCATTTTAGCACAAACGACTGCCTCTACACGGGTGCGGGGGTGACAATGAGCTTGGGAGGTGACGACCTCGTTATTGGGAATGTGTTGAGTGTGGACTACAGCGCGATCGGCGAGGGCATGAACATCACCACGCACAATGCATTCACTTGCGACGACGACAACAATCTGAACATCCTCTATAACTGTAGAGAGGGGTGCGAAGAATCAAGTTGTGGGATTGCCCCGATGCCGAGTCAGTGCACCCAAGTTGGCGACAGCCCCATCTTCTATAAGATCAGCTGTGGGGATGATGGGGCTTTAAGTACGCTGTACAGCGACGAGGGTTGCGAAAAGGTGTTGAAGGTGGGTGGTAATTTGGAGGGTGTTTGTAATAATAGTACAAAGAGCGTGGAGGGCGAAGCGTGGGCCGGCGGACACTTAAGGGATGGGGGCGTTGCAATCGCGCTTGGTGTGAACACGAATCTTCTCGGTAGGAGCAACTTTCACAACATATATCTCCCTCAGTTCAACACGTACACCGATTTAACGGTCGAGAAGTTCAACTTTAACGAAAAAACGCTCTCGGGGAGTGGGGTAGAGTGGGGCGGGGAGGGGTTTGAAGATCTGTTTGTGGCCGTATTTGGAAGGGAATGTGCTGGGGCGAGTGAAGACTTCTGCAAGGTGGTCAGTACGGATTTGCTTAGCGTGAAGGATGGCTTTAGTTTGCTAAGCAGACAATATTTGGACTTGACGACGGGTGTGGGGATGGATAAAGATTTACTTCCTGGTGGGCGCTACTTGATGTTTGACAAGTCAGTACTTGTCTAAGTGTTGGCTATTTATAATACAAGGGATTTTTAATGTAATTGTAATTAAAACTAACTAACTAACTAACTAAATACTGCCCGAAAAAAACTTCGTTTTGCTTTTGCACATCATTTATTGGTTACAGTATTCATTTCGTCTCCTGATAGATGCACCACGGGAGGATTAGAGCGAATAAAAACTTTACGTGTGCCCACCGTGATAATTAAAAAGGTGAGCAGTGATAACGGTGGTGTCGTCGATGACTTGCTCCTCCTTCATCCACCTGTTGTTTGCTTCCCTGACAAGAGTATCAACACTTATTCTTGGCTCGTTGGCCTCGACGCTCATTGCGATACACTCTTCGTTAGTCATGAATTCCCAGAGTCCATCTGTCGCAACAAGTATGCATCTGTCTTTCTCCGGGTCGAGCTCCCTCTCGAAGAACTCGGGCTCACTACTAACCCCAGCTGTGTGTGCCACAGCATCTCCAAGGCTCCTTGACATGGCAAGCCCAGGAACGTCCATGTGACCAAGCCAAACTCTCGGGGGCCCATCGATTCCGTCGTCATACTCTACAGCGAAGACCCTACCCCCAGCGGCGATGATGCGCTTCTTCTCGTCGGGAGTCTCAGGCTTGTGGTCGTGGGTGAACTCCTCCGCAATGATCTTGCCCTTGGGGCCAAGCTTGCCAATAGTGACTCTGCTGTCCCCGATGTTAACGCCAATGATAGTATTTCCCCTTATTATCGCCATTGAGAGAGTAGTGCCCGAAAATTCCGTGTCAACACGCGAATTCCGGAGGATCTGCTGCTCGCACTTGTGGATGGCGTCAGCTGTGGCCTTCTTAGGGTCGCTTACCCAGCTGGGATGATTGAACATCTCCTTTGCTAGCTCGCGCTTAAAAAACTGGCTGACTCCGTCACCAGCCTCGCCGTGACCGTCCAAGACGCATAGCACTAAGCTATTCGTATCGGCATGGTCAGCCATGATGAGGCTGTCCTGATTCTTTTTCCTTGGGTTGTAAGGAGCGTGTCCTTTCTTTGATAACCCAGAGTATTCTGTTACAGCGCAACGAGAGGTTCCGGAGGCCAGGGCGTCATCCTTAACTTCTAGATCAGACATTTGACCGTCTAGGGTCTCGGAACCACCTGCAACAGAGAGACGGCGCCGGATTGCTCCTACAGGGGAAACGCCCTTGCTCTGAGGTGTTGTGTAGGGTGTAAGGGGGTGTGGGGTGATTGCAGTGTTATTTTGGGGATAGAGAGCGATTGCGTGTCAGCGATTGTGTACGAGCGAATGCGCGTTCGAATTTTAACTTTGTTTGAAAAATTCCAATTTTCATCAAAACCCAACTCCCCTGACGCCACACCTCAGTGCTGGCATGGTAATGTGCACGTGCTGGGAATACTTACATCTTCGGCATTCTTCCTGCCTCCTCCATTCTTGGGGGTATCTACATTGGGTGCGCCGGCATAAGAACCGGCTGTGGAACCTCTGCGGATAGGGGCTGACATATTATAATTGTGGATCCTGATAGATAACGGAAGGGGCTATTGGGAGGTCAAAAAGGTTTCTGGTTAAAGGAAAGACAACAGAAGAAGGTAGAGGTCTTTAGAATCTATGAAACGAAATAGCGGTATAAATACTATTTTCACAGACCCAGAATAGATGAAAGATGTGAAAGCCTCCTAAGAAAATGTGAAAACAGGTCAACAGGTCCACACGAAAACAGGCCACAGGCCACGGGCCACGGCCAGGACGATCAGCAGGAAGGTAGAGACAACAACAACAGCAGTGTTGAACTGAGGAGGAATATTTGGAAAATAAGTTTTCCTTCGGAGAGGATTACTCTATTTAACGTGAGCGTTTAGTATTTTAGAAGAAGTTTTTATTGCTTGCTGAGTAGGCGGGTAGTGGTGTTTGGGATGGTCACCGGAAATGCTTATCAAACTGTTGAGGAGGAGCTAAATACGTTGGAAGCAGGTGAGTTATCGTGGCACGATGAGAGAAGGATATCAACACGGTTCTGTCGAGAATCATCCTTTCTAGATTGCTGCGACATCCCCTCTCACACCCTAAAATTTGTCAACTGTTCTACGACTGTGTCAACTGATTGATGACAGCCATCGCCAATTACGATAAGGCATTACCAAAGCTGGCAAACAACGTTATCTCTGCCAAGGCAGCGGCTTCCGCACGTAATATGGGGAATTTTGAGGGCAATAGAAACAACGATACACCACAAAAAATCTCAAATATTTTCTCTGAATCCCAAGCAGCCTCCTCTGCAGTCGGCACCCCCACACCCGTAAACTTTAGCAAAAACATGGTGTACCCCGAAGATTATAACCCTTTCAATTCCCCTCCCGGTGATGTCGATATGGCTACTCCAGGCTTGATCGCCCCTATCCCTCACACTGCCACCCCGGCTCAACCCACCAACAACTCCAGCAATGCCCTGCACGACAATACTCTACAGGAAAACGTTACCAACGTTATGTCCCATCTTGATACGCTGAAGTCCCAAATCAAGCGCGAACGGGAGTCCCTTTCTGCCGCATCTATTAACACCAGATCCCAACCGTCTCGTTCTAATGGTAACAATGATACTTACATGCAGCGACCCGAACAAAGAATCTTCTCCCCATCTTCTGTCGCCGTAAAAGTATCGAATGCACTAAAAGGACAACCCAACTCCTCCCTCCGTCGCCACTTTTCCCCATTTGATACAGATCTTTCTGGGCATCTCTCTTATCCCAGCTTCAAGTCAGGCCTCTCGGCCCTAGGCTGCGGACTCACCGAGACCGAGCGCGAGCGATTTACTCAATGGATCGACGAGAATGACGATGGTCTCGTATCTATGGAAAATCTTATCAACAAGCTCGATAACGAGACCATCAAAGACCTCAGTAAGCTTCCAGTGAGCAGCAGCAGGACCAAAAGTCAGCGGGCAGAAACTGCCGAAACTCCCCAGTTGAGATCTTTGACGGCCGCTGATCTTGACGGTGATAACTTTGGCGACGACGATAACCATCTCGCGACTGGCAGCTCGCAAACCCCTCGCGGGTTTTCGACTTCTTCCTCTCCTCCTACGGTGAATTTCGGCTCCTATCCACCTAACAGGGAATCACGTAGCAACGTTCCCACACCTGCAACCCTCGACTCGAATCCATTTGACGATGATATCGACGAAGATCAAAACAATTACAACCTCAGCAGCAACAACACACCCAGTGTCATCGAACCTAAACCCATCACTCGTATGCCATCGACGACTAGCAGCGCAAACGAAAACATGCTCAACAGTCAAAAGCGACTCCGAGAAGATGGGTTACAACACGAGGGAGGGATCCAAATACAAGATTCCCACGACAGACCCCCCGCTGGCACTCCCAGTATGACTAAGCGTTCTTTTAATAACAGCAGGAACAAAAACAACTTGCACATCAACACGTCCTCTTCCCCAACTCCTTCCTCCAACCCTCAGCCCCCCACTCTGGAATCTTCCGTCAATACACAGTCTTCCCTTCCCCCCCCTCCCCCCGCTGTAAGCCCCGAAACCTTAATGACGGCTCGCGGCAACTTGGGTGTAACCTCCCGTGAATACGGTCTCTTCTCCCCGGTAGCCAAAACTACGGGACTCACCTTTGAACATAGGCCCGACAGGCCCGCCACCCCAGGCACGACGGGTAAGGCGACCCTGGGCACGAGTGGCAGACGAGGAAGCTACATAAAAAATGGGGAGATGAGCATGTACGACACAGTCGGGAATATTATCAGTGAAGACAAAGTAGAGTCTGAGCGAATGGAGAACCAATGGGTTGGTAATCGTCCTTCCTCGGCAACGCGTCGTAACTTCTCGTCATCTGTCGTGCCCTCTCTTCTCTCTGGCGGGCCCCAGCCACATTTTACCAGCAAAAACTCCGAGCGATCTGCCATGCGCACGAAGGTACTCCACCAGCTTCGGACTGACAACCAAATGGCAACTAAAGATCAGCACCACAAGGCTCAAGCACTGTGTTACAGGAGCCACTTGGGCGGCGCAGGCGTCGAAGTGACGGAAGGGAACTCACCCCCACCTCCTCCACCAGTCCAATTCACATCTTTACAGTCACACTTACAGGGGGGATGCCTGGCGCCCTCCACCCCTGTCGGGGCTCCCCAGGTGGACTATGCTTCTCTACGAACCTCAGACATCAACAAGACGACCAACATGGTCGTAAGTCGCCTCTCAGGGAGCGGCAGCGTCCCCGCTCTCAAGAAGCAGCTAGAGAAGTATGACGGAAGCAGGAGTGGGCTTCTCAACAGGGATGAGTTCAAGGTTGCCATGGGACGGTATGGAATTGAGATGGAAGAGGGCCAGATCGATGCCGTCATGAAGAAGTGCCAAGTCAGCCCGAACACGGCTGACGCAAGTAAGAAGGCTCTTCAGTCTGGTAATGGTTTTAATGACTTGAATCAGAAATTCATGGAATACGGAAAGCTCATTGACGACCTCGACAAGAAAATTCTCCAACTGGAAGGCGCCGGTAAGACCAGCAAAAAGATGGCCATGAGCAGCGCACTGCGTTCCATGGAAAAGAGCGGGTACGGAGCTTTGACGGAGCGGAGCTTGCGGAACCCCGAGATGCACCAGGGTCGAAGGATGGCAAAGAAGGTTTTGCACGGATTGAAACACCACGACAGAGAGAATGTAGAGAGGGTTCTCAGCACAGTCGACTCCAGCGGGGTGGGGAAAGTTACCGGAGATGAAATCCGTTCGGGCATGAATAAGCTTGGCCTTCAGCTAAGCGATAAGGAGCTTTCTGTTTTGACTGAGCAGATTCTGAAACAGTGCCAAAACGACAACCAGAAGGGGGACGAGCGTTACAAGATTGAGGACATTCTCCCATCGACTAACTTCTTCTTGAATGTCTGCGAGGCGGAGGATCACTACGCAATCAATGAAGCAAGCAAAGAAGCTGAATCCAAGCGCAAGACGGAAGCAGAATCTCACTACGACTCCGAGGTCCTTCCTGCCGGGGGCGGCGGTGGAGCCGGACTCGGGGGTAGCTCTGTATTCTTCCACAGCAACGCGATTGTGCCGGAAATCGAACAGAACAAGGTGCCCACTAAGCGGGAGATCCAAGAGAGGCTTCACATTGCGCACATCTCCAAGGGCCTCCTGGAGAATGACATCGCACTCAGAAGGGCCTGGGCCAATGGGGATCAGAAACCCACCCCGGAGTGCATTAGAAAGTGCCTCTCTGAGGCCGGTATTCAGCTCTCCGATAAAGACGCGAAGAAGCTCAGCAGCATTGTCATAGACACGCCTGCCAGCGAGAACATCGACAAATGCGACTTTGATAGGCTGTTTAAGTCACTCAACATCCGCAACGACATTAAAACTGTTCGTGTTGACAGCAGGACAGGAAAGGGGTTCAACGGTATGGGGGGGAAGATGAATGTTACTGAGGGCGTGGTCAGGGGCGATGAGGAGGCAGACGGGGGGATATTTAGCAGGAGCGGTGTCTGGGAGAAGATGGCTTTGCAAGGGGACACACATTTTGGAAGCGAGACACTTAAAAAGAGGCTGGAAGAAGAGAAGACTTTTGACCTTGGTGCCAAGGGGAACACAAAAGGGCGGGGTGGGGACTCAGCAGAAAAGAATAGAAGGGACAGCTTTTTCAGAGACAGCGTCTTCGGCCAAGACAATGCGAGTAAATTGGACGAGATATGCTTTATTGGTGGCAATAAAAGGAGGCCGGCCACACCTGACACGAGGGCTGCCAGAGATAACATCGGGGTTGGGATGATGGTACATGACAGCAATCTTGGGGAGGGCAAAGAAAGCGCTTCACAAAGCGCTCGTGAAATCGCCATTGCCAAGAGAGAGGAAGGAAGACTGAGCCCTGAGCTTGTTGGCAACAAGAAGGCCCTCGTCGAATCAGGCTTGGAAATGAGGATCGGTAGCGAGAACAATGTTATGATCGCCCAGTCTCCCGCTGTTGTCAGTGAAGGGATCCGATTGTACCCAAATAAAAACGACAATACCGCGCACGGCAACCCCTACACGCACAGCTCTAAAGATCCCGTTGTCACTAGTCCTAACAAAAGATCAGAGGCGCCTTCAGGGTCCCGCTGGGCCGACACAACCCTCAAGGAATTCATTGTCGGTGCTGGTGGAGGCGCGGTGTCAACTCCATTGGAGAATAGTAGACCCTTCAGAAAGAGGGTAGTATCGGCCGCTAACCAACCCAGCTTCGGATTACTCGCGAGCCCCTTCGCCACGGACACTGATGTTATCCACTCGGGGGAGAACAAAGATCACAGCGCATTCGTGATGGGAAAAAAGCATGTGATGGAGGCCCCTCTGAGGGATTCGCCCCTCAGGCACAGGAATGAGAAGCACCACGAAGAGGCGAAGGGGGGAAAGCTCTACGGCAGGCCTCCACCCTTTGCAGTGGAAGGAGACAAACCTACGCCGGTGAAGAAGAGCCAGAGGTTCGAGATGAGTGAGAGACTATACGGATACCCTCATGGATACAACATAATCAGCAACCTCGACAGCGGCAAGAAACTTAACGCCAAAAACAATTTTATTCGGCAGAATTTCGAGAGATACCAAGAGGAGCAAAGACAGTAAGCTGTGTTGCCGAATTAAATGAAGTATTAAAAATAATGTAACCTTTCTGTGCGAAGCCTGTGTCGTTTTATTTTTACTTAACCACTTTCTCTTTCTCCGCCACACATAGCGCACGTCAGCATTATTGCCTCCGCCTGTTTTTCGTGCGAGTAAGTGCAAAATTTACACGACCACCCCTTACCCTCACTCGGAGTTGAGGTCAGGTGGAAGTTATCTAACGACTGGTAAGCATCTATTACCGCAAATGCGGTTTCTTGTTTTGATTCTATGAATGCATTGTCCTGGTTCCTCCACCTGTCTTCAATAGCTTCGCTCGACGAACTTTGATTCATAGGCGGCCAATGGCACCAAGGGGATAGCATACTCTCTGGACAATTCCCAATTTTGCCGTCAAATTTCGGACCGTGCACACGGAAATATACAGCATAGCGAATGTGCGGTGAAGTATTGGGGGCAATGTAATGTGCTGTCATATAGTTGGCCAAAAAGACATCACCAGGTTCTGCTAGGCAATGAATTGGCGGAGTCTTGAAGAGGTCCTTTGTGTCTTTCAATGGTAACGTGCCCTTTTTTTGGACTCGTTCCAAATTGTCACCGACTTGAAAATACTTAGCCAGGGCATCATGGCTTCCAGGCCAAACGCACAGCTCACCGCTGTTCTCCTTCTCTGTCTTTGATAGGCAAACACCCACTAAGCAGTCAAAATTCATAATTTTTCCATAGTGATCAGTCACACCAGGAATAAAATTGTTTGGACAGCCGTCGATGTGCCACCCTTCGGCTACGGCGGCAGAGTGAGCCGTGTTTGTCTGAGAGGTTTTCCCGATGCACGCATCACCAGGAAAGCGCAGCGCCAACTGACCAGCACCCTGTGAATAAGTTCTGTCACCACCAAGGAGTGCCGTCATCACAAAGGGAACAACGCTCTCATTAAAGAGATTTGTAATGCTTTTGTGTCCAGCAAACGTCTTTGCCTTGAACTTGTCAGTACCTGAGCTGCTTTCCCCGAGTTCCTTGTTAATTTCCAGCAACGCATCGTCAATAAGATTTCTATCTACGGCATTCGAGAGTTTTGCGAACCCCTCTTCCTGGAATGATTTCAAAAATCCAGGTGCATTTATGAATGATTCTGCTAATGTTGGGAAGTATGACTTTCTCTCCTCTTCAGCCCTTTCTCTCTCTACCGCTTCTTCCGCAATTCTCGTCAGTCTGGGGGGAAGATCAAACATAATTGCATCCCGAGAATTTTTATGAACAAGCTTTAATTTGGATTTGACTGAACCTACGACTAAATCCCTGTTATTGACAGGAGAGAAAGTACGATTGCTGTTGAGCACAAATCGACAGCACCATTCTGGATGTCCAATACTGCACCAAAGTGAAAGGTCTGTACCTGACTGGAATTTGCGATGGTTCACCTCAAGTGCTAATCCTCGATCGTCAGAAACACGGAGGGCTATCCCAGAAGATCTATCGGCTGGATCACCATCTGCGACGAAAGAAACGTTCTTTCCTTTGTTATTGAACTGAATGCCAATTCCTCGCCCTTTATATTGAGGGAGTTCATACTCTTTCCCGACAAAATTTATCGATTTGTCAGACTCAAACGAGGTCAGTGAAAATGTAGCCATTCCAGATTGGAGTTGTGTGTCAAAGATAGAGTGAGCAACCAACCAAGCTGCCTGGTTTGTTGCACAAGTGTGCAACGAGTGAGCAAAAGCAGCAAGTGAGCAACTTTTTTCTCTGAGCTGATGTTAAATTTCAGATATTTAGCAGTATCATGAAATCATGCCGCCGTTCTCCGCCGTTCTACCCCCCGCCAAAATAAATGCAATAAATTTAAAGATAACTAGAGATAAACTGAAAAGTCTAGTCGATCAGATTCACTACTCCCAGTAGAGAGAGTAAAAAAGACCCAATGCGTTCCCTCCCCCCCTCCAGGCCCTCGCCCCTTCTTCTGCGAATTCCCTTTTCACTTCCCATTGCCCCTTTGATCTCCATAACGTTACTATGCATCCCGGTCATCGGGTGGCTTATCCTATTTTTCACTTGGATCCCGCTTGTATATTTCACGACCGGTTACTACCTTCTGAGCCGCCGTCATACTCCCAGTCCCTCTAACTTCAAAACCATTCGCCAACTCATGAACACATCTTTCCCAATCATTATCCCCCACCGCCTCGGCTCCGCCACCTCCCCTGAAAACACTACCTCTGCATACAGAAATCACAAAGACTACCCCTTCCTCCATCTCGATCTGCACCAAACAGCCTGCGGTACAATTGTGTGCTTTCATGACACTGAGCCGCATGAGCGAAATCTACTCAAACTTACAGGTTTGGACTCAAGGTGAGTATGGGGGAACCGACTTCTTGGAAAAGTAAGCTTGGAAGGGAAAAGTACGTCGTGACTGACCACCCGCTTGCTTTTTAATCCCCTCGAGTAGTATTTCTTCAGTGCCGTATTCTTCCCTCCCACCCCTTCTCGAAAAGATACCGAGGAACCCCTTTTGTGAGTTCGGTTACGTTGAAACGAATGGCGGGGATCGCATATGCACATTCGAGGAGATTCTACAACTCGGTGGCAACAACTCTCTCTATCTCGAATTGTGGGACGATTCTGCTGCGTTTATTAGGGAAGTGGACAATTTGCTCTTACGATATCGTCGGACAGAAGACGTCATCTGGGGTAATAGATTCAACAACGTAATACGTCAGAACTGTACAGAAATCGACGGGGGGATACCGACGGTTTCTACAAGCATACAGTGGATTTTGATACACATCGCCTATTATACAGGAATCCTTCCCTTCCTCCCTCGTCGTTACCTCAACTTTGACATCTTCAACACTGTCCTTATTAGTCCCAAAGTTTGGTCGAAACTATTCTCAGGATCTCTGAGATTTTCGGAAGAAAACAGTCGTCGCGCCCAAAAATCGTTCGAGTATGTTTTTAGCCTCATCAACTTCTTCCTTTTTTGTCCTCGCCTTTGGGGCTACCTAAAGGGCGTCGGCGTGCCTGTTCTTGTCATGGGGGTGAATTTTGAAGATGAGTTTATGTTGGCGGAAGGTGGCGGAGCTAGTGCTGTCATAACAGACTATCCAGAGAGGTTAAGGGGGCTTCGCGACAGTGGCGCGAAAGGGCAACAAGGAAATTCAAGAAGAGAAAGAGAAAGAGACAGCAATCTCTTTTCGCAGCGGTTATAATTTCATGATTGAAATTTAATTTTCCTGAAATGTTTGCTTCCCCGCCATTCAACAACCAAAAAGCACATTTGTTGTTACGTAGGTTCACCAACCACACTTTTTTAATTACTAAATTACATATTTTTTATTCCCAAATATTAAGCAACAAAATTGCCGCGATACTAACCACTGAAGCAAAAATGTTCGTGTTCGTAGTTGCGGCGCTACCATCAATTACGTTATCCCCTTCTGGCGCGGGAATGCAAATCTGTTCGCAAAAATTACCGCAATTGAAACAGGGTTTTTCGTGGTCTTCTCCTTTGAAATCAGCAGCGCAAGAGTTCACCAAATCGCAGGTTGTCTGACACATAGAATCTTGTTCGCAGTCGCAAGCAGGAAAAGCGTCAACGCACAATGATTGTTTTGTGATTTTCTTGCAAGTCTCAAAGGGCCCTTTCAACATCTCTTGAAAATGATCCTCATCCTCAAGCTTAGCGTAGGTGTTCGCCGCTTGCGTATCCCGTTCCCTAGCTTCATCAGCAACGGCCCTTGTCACTGGATGGGATAGAGATATAGCCCCGCAGAAACTTTCCCCACTTAATGCTTGATAAGGGAACGGCACACAATCCTTACCATTCACTGGTGGATCGTCAGGATCAAAGAAAATATTTTCAGCTTCGGAAATTGCCGTTGGAATAACAAAATCTTCCCAAACAGCACCTGCGAGCTCCTTCAAAAGAAACAAACCCCCTGCAATCGGAGCAAATAACCTCCTGCTGCTTCGCTTGCCAACATTGTTAAGACAGAGATCATCTGGGGTGCAACCAGAAAACGAAAAGCGATTTCCTGTCACTGTTGAACTCGTCTCCAGCGCCGAACCCTGAATAGGGACATATCCACCATAAGGAGGAGGACAATCAATTTTCATGTCAACTATGGATC
>Ga0115557_1001726_pt1 | contig 14974 bp, 20 predicted proteins | sample COGITO_mtgs_1104_FD_87280 | JGI IMG/M metagenome (GOLD analysis project Ga0115557, IMG submission 87280) | Pelagic marine microbial communities from North Sea - COGITO_mtgs_110421 | ecosystem: Environmental > Aquatic > Marine > Epipelagic | place: Germany:Helgoland, sampling site Kabeltonne...
CCTCAAGGATCTAAAATTGAGGAAGACGTTCCGTGTATCAAATATGCATCTTTTCCACCCCACGAGGGGAATCCACAAATACTCGAGTCCGGAAGAGATTCTCAAGGACTTTGTGGAACTGCGCGAAGATCACTATGTGAAGAGAAAGGCACACCTCATCAAGGTTCTTGAAACAAGGGCTACCATGTGTGGATACAAATCAAAGTTTGTCACTATGGTTATTGAAGGTGATATCGTGGTCTTCAAACGTAAGAAACAGGAATTGGAGGCAGAGTTGGCACAGACTTTCCCCAAAATTGGTGGTACTTATGACTATCTTCTCAACATCAAGACTGTGCAATACACAGAGGAATCTGTCAAGGATCTTCTCAAGGAGTCTAAACAGGCTAAGGAAGAACTTGAGGTGATGAAAAATACAAGTCACATTGAAATGTGGAAAATGGATATTAAAAATATGTAGACAATAGATAGGTATGGGTGAAGCTGCGAAAATTTCGCTCAAAGCTATCGGAAAGCAAGACACTCACTTGCTTTCCGATGATCCAGAAGAATCATTCTTTAATTATACCAATAATCGTGCTCACTCCGATTTTAGAAAATATCATAGGAGTCGTAATGTAATTCAACCTGGTAATGCAGTCCCGGGGTGGCCTTTTAATAAAACAATTAAAGTTGAATTTAATCCGCGAAATATGGGCGATCTATTGAGTAATATGTACTTGAGTGTAACAATGCCCGCTATAAGCGATGGAAACTACGCGGATCAATTGGGTAGACATCTTCTCAAAAGTGTAACAATGTATGTAGATGACATTGAGGTAGAGAAGATATATGATGACTGGGGTATTATATATGATGAGCTTTATTTAGAAATGTCTGAAAAAGTTGCAAATCGATTTCTTGTAAATAGAAACCTTGGCTTTGATGATGCACCAGATAATATTGCTGTAGCGAGGTATAGTTCAGATTTGGTTATTCCAATCCACTTCTTCTTTTCGAGGAAGTTTGCAAGTGATGAATATTCGTCAAATAGTCCTAATAGACCCTATTTCCCCGTGTGTTCAATTTATAAACAGAAAATAGAGTTTGAGTTTGAGTTCCATAAACAAGAGTTCTTTACAGAAACAACTGACGTTGTAACTCTACCTCAGTTTAATATAATCACTGAAGAAATAACTGTAAGTCCAGAAGAGAGAATCTTTCTGACGAGTAAAGACCAGACGTTTATAACAGATCTTGTACGTCGACACCCCGTGATTGTTAGCGATCTAAATAGAGACGTCATAAGGAATAACTTAGTTCCTAACATTCCTGTAAAGTGCATTCACTGGTTTTTAAGGAATACAATATTTGAAGATGAAAGTGATGCTATAGGTCCATACGGTGCATCTGTCGCTGGTCAACGTTTGTACCAAAATCGTTTCAATTTTTCTTCGTCCCTCGATTTTCAAGGTGAGAATACATTCTTTTATCCTCTTATGTCCGAAGCAAGTTTCAACATAAATGGAAATAAACTTCCAAATGTAACAAAAACAGATCACTCATATTTCAAATATCTCATTCCATTCCAAAAAAGATTGGCAAGACCAATTAGAAATGTATATACGTATAGTTTCTCGTTGAATCCGATAAATGTGGAACCATCGGGAAACTTGGATTTTTATTGGCTACAATCCGATAAAACTAATATTGAAGTTAAATTGGATACTTCACAGCCGATTGACATTACAACTGAAACATTTTCATTAAACATGTACTACACCGGCTATCAAACATTTGTATTTTCAAATGGTTTTATGTCACTTGCTTACTAAATAGAGTATCTCGGTGATTGTTTATATAGTCAATAATATTATTCTTGATACACCATTTGATGAAATTCAACTGTGCCAAAGTTGTATGGATTTCATGAGATGTTCCCGGAACTGTGTATGCAAACTTCTGTGATCTACAAAATGGATCAAACAGTTGTTTACTGTAACCGTTAAGACTGGATTTATATGCACAATGAACAGTGAATAATTTACCATCACCAGTCTGATAAGCGGTGTGATTCTTCTTAGCGTAGTTTGTGATAAACCATTCCAAATTGCGAAGGCTGATACCACTGGACTTGTCTAAAATTTTTAATAGTATAGTTTTATTCTTCTCTTCATCGTAAAATTTGTTTATTGCTGTTAGTAGAATATCGTTTTTGTTCATTGTTATATTAAACCCCCAAATCTATAAGCCCGTTTGAAGCTTCACAACCGGGACACCCTCTTACAAACATGATCTCAGGTCCGTGATTATGAATACTTCCTGTACTTGAAAATGCCCTTTGGCATACACGATGACCCTGTGAGGCGTGATGTCTACAATACCCATTCTCAAATGCCTTAAACCCACATCTCTGCCCATTGTTTTTAGTACCTTTACACGTAGTAATCGTATAAGACTCTGGAATATCTTTTAAAAGTTGTTCCAATGGAATGCCATGTTTTTTTGATATTTTTTCGGCATACTCATTCACCACAACATTTATACGCTCTTCAAGAGATTCGTCCATAAGCTTTACAACATTATCATACAGACTCATTCCTAACTTCTACTGGATTATAATTTTTAAATAAGTCTTCAACGGAATCCTCCTTTGTTCTTGCTTCCTTAAGCCGAGCCCTCAAAATAGCGAGTGTACCTGTATCTTCTAAACCAAGGTGTTTACATTCAGCAATCAGTTGCTCCTTCTTCATGCCACTCAGGGAGGGAAGCTTGGGAGGTTTTACGGGTTTATGTTGGTTAATGATTTCACCAAAGATTTCCTCTTTGACATTATCATAGAGTGGGTCTAAAAGGTCACACACAGGATTCAAAAACTTATTGAGGAAGTAATAGTGGTAATCTACGGGGATGTTATGCTCTTCAACATACTTTGGGTCCTCGGACTTCTCAAAAGCCTTTGCCTTTGGATCCCCAGTCTTAGTAAGAAGGTAGGGTACACGGTCACCAGATTGTGGCTCTGAACCAGGTTTCCTTTGTCTCATTTTAGTGACTACTTGCACATGAGATTGATTAATGTTAACACTTTCTGAACTTGTTACAGATACAGATTTACCCCCAACTTTGTAAGAATCGGATAGACCTTGACTCAAAATAAGCTTCTGATTTGGTACATCACCCGAAAGAAGCTCAATAGCTCTCTCCTTGGCAAGCTCCTTGGGTGGACCAGGATCACTTGAAGTCAGAATTACATCAAGAAGTTCTTTGGATACTTCTCGAACGTGGGGTGTATTGTCACGCCTCACAAGTTGAAGACCCTTTACATCAATATAGTCCATATGCATATTATCATCCTTACCTTTTGTCCATAACTTCGCAGCATATCGTTTCTTACTGTAAAGGAAGTAAGGACAATATACCTTCTCAAGCTCTAAATTATTTGGCTTCTTGAAAAGAGCGCTGCATTCTTCTGCAGCCCTCTCACCCACCTCCCAACTGTAGGCAATAGCTTCTTCACCCGTACGATCACCGACATCAAACTCAATCATAACCGAGTCAGTGTCACCATACCTAACATATGAACCTGGGAAGTTCTTCTCAACGTAGTTCTTAGTTTCTTCAATCATTGAACGACCCTTTGAAGTAGTAGTAGAAGCAATGGGGACACATGGAAGAATACCCTTACCAGCACCTGTAAAACCGTACACAGAGTTCATTGAAATTTTGTAGGCTAACTGTTTACCATTGTAGACTTCCTTCATGAAACCTGTAGCTGCAGCCATGTCCCTCTTAGCCTGTTTTCGGAACTGCTTAAGCTCCGAAAGGATTGCAGGTAAGAGACTGGGAACATCCTGTGCAAACTTGTAGGTGCGGTCGCCAATCTTGAAAGTCTCATATTCAATACCAGATATATTACCATACTTCCTCTCATCCATTACATACGACGAATAACAGAGATTGTGAGCCATCATAATACTGGGGTACAGGGCTTCAAAATCAAGGGCTGTGATGGGTGTGTAATACGCCCCCTTTTGAGCTTCAAGGACAGTCGCACCCTCGTAGGGTTCTTCAGGGAGGGAACCATAACGAATAGTCGGAACCATAAATCCAAGCTCCCTCGCCTTCTTAGTCAGTTGGGAGAAGACTTTAATCTGCTGCCCACGTTCCACAAGGAATGGAACTGGAACCCACGTTGCCTTAGCCATCTCAACCAAGTTCAACAAAATACAAAGTTTCTTCATAAGTCTATGTGGAAGGAGAGTATCCTTAATACAATACTCAGCAACTTCTCTCAGTTTAACAGGATCTTCTTCCCTATAGCGAGCAAACATCTCCTTTGGTGCCATGTCAATCTTTTGATCTCCAAGGTACAGCTTTGAAACGCTATCAAGCTTATAGCTATCCAGTTTGTAACCTTTCTTTACCTCATGAAAGAGATCAAAAATAAACCTACCACTCATAGGAAGAAGCTTCAAAAAGTTATCACCCAAAGCGCTTGACGAGAGCTTTTTAATAACCAATTGGGAATCAATATCTTTTAGCTTTCCCAAGTTGTAAAAGTCGTAATTGCACTTGTTAATTTGCGCACGTTTGTAAATATATTCCATATCAAAACCGAAGATGTTCCATCCCGTAATTATATCAATATCCTTGGAATGTAAATACTTTTGAAATGCCTCAAGCATTTCCTTCTCAGTAGCATAGCTGCGAATATCACACCCCTCAAGGTTTGAATCTGTTTCCTTGTAACAGAGACATGTCTTGTCATATGGTTCATCAGAGCCAAACTTACAAAGAGAAATAGCAATTTGGAAACAAGCATCACCAAGAATATTTGCATCTGGGAACTTACCAGTAGAACTATTACATTCAATATCCACAGATGCCACTACAAATGGTGCAATATCATCTCGGGCAACTGGCTTTAGAGTAGTCCAATCGTTACAGAAGAGGTCAATATCAACATTCGCAATGTGAGAACGAACACATCTTTCACCACTATCAAGCCACCCAGTCGATTGAATACCTGTACGATGCATAAGACGCAATACCGGATCCAAATTAGATTCGTAGACCTTAACATTCCTTACACCGAAAATTTCATACAGTTCAGGACTCCTATCAAGTGGTCTACGTAAAAAGGAATCAACCAATCGGCGAGCTTGAAGATCTTTAAAGTTAATTTTCATATATGCAAACTCCTCATTATTCTGGAAACCCCAGACATCTTTAGACTTCATCAATGAATAAGCAACCAGAGAATCTTTGCACTGATTACCGAGAATGTCATAAATTCTTTGAACCTTTTGCGAATCCACGCCACTTGGAAGCTTAATAAAAAAGTAAGGTGTGAAAGCGGTAGTAACACAGACTGATTTGCCATCCTCGGTTTTACCAAAGATGCTAATCAAGTGTTCATCTTCTCCATCTCGAGCCTCCCATGTAAGTGCCTGAAAAACTACCATTTTCTTTGTTGTGTTATTAACGCCCGAAAATTTTAATATACTTTATTAGTAAATATGTCAGCTGCTTTGATTGATCTTGTTTCTAAAGGTGCCCAGGATGTGTTCATCACTGGTGAGCCACAGGTCAGTTTTTTTCGTCAGAATTACAAGCGCCACACTAACTTCTCTATGAAGCCCGAGCGCATGGACTACATTGGATCCTTTGGTGCCTCTAATGAGATTACCGTACCCATTCGTTCTAAGGGTGACCTTCTCAGTTACATTTGGGTTGAGGATACTCTCATTTCCAACATTGCTACCAACACTGACGGTCTCTTCTCCGCCGATGCCTCCAACCCCACTACTTTCCAACTCTGGATTGGTGGTCAGAAGGTTTCGGAACTTGACTCACTTTTCATCCAGGGTGCTTACAACCCCCTTCTCCGCGATAACTCTGCCAAGGCTTCATGCACTGTCACTACCAATGTTGCCAAGGAGAACCATGGTCAGAATCACTTTATGATTCCTTTCTTCTTCGGTGAGGACTGGACCAAGGCTCTTCCTTTGGTGGCCTTACAATATCATGAGGTGGAACTTCGAATTAAGTGCAGGGATGGTTACACTCCCCAAGGTACTCCCAAGATCTACGGTAACTACATATACGTTGATACCGATGAGAGGAAGTATTTCACCGAGACCGAGCATGAGATTCTGTTCACCCAAACCCAATACCAGCCAGCTACCAGCACTGATACCGAGATGGATCTCAGCTACTTCAACCACCCAGTGAAGTCTATCCACCTTATTTCCGGTGCGGCTGCAGGTCAGAAGTGGTATGATGAGTACACTTTCGGTACTTCTTCTCTCTACATCAACGGTACAGCTCTATTTGAGAATAGTTCCAATGTCTATCATCACAACATTGTTCCCCAAATGCACTGCACTGATCTCCCAGATGATGTATTGGATGATCTCCCAACCTACTCTTGGCCTTTCTGCCTCTCCATGAGCAAGGCGCAGCCCAGTGGCACACTAAACTTCAGCCGCATAGATAACGCCAAGCTTCTCGTCAACAATGTTTCTGGAGGTAACAACCTTCATCGCGTGTATGCCGTGAATTTTAACATTTTACGTATAAAGAATGGTATGGCGGGTGTCGCTTTTGGAAATTAATAACCTAAGTAAATACGAATAATATGAAAAACAAGTCAAAATGGATCTCTTTCACAAGTTAATTGATTTGGTTGATCAGAATGCGGAACGTCTTCCAGAAGGTGATTACGTGGAGATATGCAATGTGATAAAAGATATCCGAGAAAAGGTGAAACCACCATCTTTCCTCGTTAATCAAAATGAACCCATGACAATGCCGGGGTATATACCGACTAATACAGAGCAAGAGGAATATCCGGGTCTTAACCAGTTTCTTCTTGAACTCCACGAAGAATGGTCCAGAACGGATGACGGTGAGGAGGAGGATGAAACTCTCTCAGCTGACGAAGCTATAGGGCATCTGAGAGAGCACATAGAACAACACGGAATACCACAAAGTTTGACTATTAATTTTGTAGATTAAATATAGATGAGTGACCCTGTACTCTTTGTGGATACATCGGAGAGTAATGTAACTGTCACGGGTAATCTGCACGTTATATGTGACAGTACTGTAAGTAATCTAAATGTCACATCTAACCTCCACGTTACTGGTTCAACCCTGTCTAATGTAGGCAGTCTTAGCACGATAACAAAACTTTTCGGTGGTCAGTCTTACCCAGACCGACCCATCTCGATGGTGGGTAGGAATGGCGGGAGAGTATATTCCACCACCAATCCATTGGGGAATATGGTGGGTCAATACATTTGGAATGTAATTGGATACAACGATAACGGTTTATATAACTCATCCACCGGTCGGTTTACAGCTCCACCGGGGTTTCCGGGATATTACTTATTCACATTCACGGGATTAGGTGGAGCAAGTGAATCAGCTCCCAACACGCGATGGTGGAAAAATGGGTCTGTGTTCAGTTGGGGTGCAGCGCACGTAAACGACTCCGGGACTAGTAGCAGGCGCGGGATTTCGGCTCAGGTATTGATCTACTTGGACGAAGGAGATTACGTCGCTATGGAAGTCCATGCCGACTCGATTTACGGAGGCAGCGAGCTCCACTCAACGACGCTTGCGATTTATTTAGGCGATAAATATTAATTCTTTACAGTATATATGGAAGAAGTATCTACATTAGAAATTCGTATAACACTGTCGGAAGAAGAACATCTTGCAGCCAGAACTGTAATGGCTGATCCCCAAGAATGGGCAGACAACGCTATTCGTAACAGAGCAAATATTGCTGCGAATGATGTAGTTCAAAAGTATGTTTCTGTTGCGATTGATAATAATTGGACAATTCCAAATACACGTATAGAAATTATAAAGGCAGCCATCTCCAAGGGTGTTTTTAGAATAGAACAACCCAATGTTGTACCAGAAGAAGAACCACTTTAATCGGCAAGCATATCAATTTCCCTTTCATACGTGTGTGACATTAGTACAGATTTTAGATCCCTAGAGAATGTAATATAGTTTTTAGGAATATCTCCCCACAATCTCTCATTAGTAACAAATGCATCCAGTTTATGATCTGCTAAGAGGGGCTCCAATAAAACCCAATTAGGTTCATTGTAACGAATTTTTGTACACCCCCTTGCAAACCGTCTCGCGTATATATACCAAGCCGCAATACTTTTGTAAATGTGTTTAGGACGTTTTCCATGTTCAAGACATTTACGAAGCGTGGGTACCACAAAAGTGTGGAATTTTGTAAATCCATTCATACAAATCCTCTCCAAGTCATCAACGTTTGTAGAGTTTGAAAACCTTTCTTCAATTGTATCTACATAGTCGTGTATATCAAATGGAAGATCCATTTCCATTTCAATAGAAGGAATAATTTCCTCGTTTTGAAGATTCTTGAAATGTTCGCGATGTTTTTCGTCATTCATAACTTGATCAAATGTACGATAACCGGAAAGAACACCAAGGTATGCCAAAGATGTATGTCCACCGTTAAGCACTCTAATTTTCGTTTCTTCAAATGGCTCCAAATCATCCACAATATTTACACCAACTTGTGTTAAATCTGGAAAATCTGATGCAAAGTTATCCTCTATTACCCATTTGGAATATTCCTCTGTTTGAACCGGGTTATGCATGTAATGTGGATATCTCCGCCCTATTTCCTCACAAAGCTGTGATGTAGTCCTCGGAGTGATGCGATCAACCATACATGAGGGAAACTTCACATTACCTCTCACCCAATCAGCCATTTCATGTTGATTTGTTTGGTAAAGATATGCTAAAAATTGTGCCTCCAATACTTTACCATTTTGGCGAATATTGTCGCAACACAATATTGTTATTGGTGTGTTTCTATTTCTAAGTCCACACGCAAGATATTCAAATAAGGGAGATCCAGGTGCATACCCACTCTCTGTAACAGTTACTGTAATTAAATGAACACTCGGAAGAGTAAGCATATGCTTAGCTATTGTTCTATTCTTGGTCCAATCAATGTAGTCAAGATGACTCCTCACAATTCTGTATGAAGAAGGTGTCTTTAAAATGTAATCATCAATCTCTCGAAATCCCTCGTTTCTCAGATTGACAGCTACAATACCCCAACGAAGATCACCGGATTTTTCCATGTAATCATCTATATACATGGCCTGATGAGCTCTATGGAAATTACCATAGCCAATATGAACTATACCCGTTTGACACTCGGATTTATCATATGTTGTCTTATACATACGTTAAAATTAGTTAGATATTATTATTTAAGCGAGTTCTTCAAAAGTCTTTCAAGTCTTGGTTTCTCCTTATTCATGAATACAGTAAGTTTGGTGACGTCTCCTTCAATTAGAACCTGTCCATGTTGAGTATTTACATATTTGTAAACTTGGTCAACTCTAACAAAATCAACTTTTGTCATCTTTTGGGATGGAGCTTTACTGTGATGTACAGCCAAAACAGCTGCATCCCTCTTAGTCTCTTTAGGAACTACTTCCCCTTCATAGCATATAACGACATGAGATCCTGGACATTCGGAAACGTGTAACCACCAATATTTTGGATTACTCTCCGTAGAAAGTTTATCATTCTCTTTGGAAGAATCACCAACTCGGATAGTAATAGAGTCCAGGGATTCATAGTTTTTCATCTATGTGTAAATATCTCAGAATCTTTATCTATGACAATTTAAATGCACGTTGTATTGAAACCAAGTCCCTCGGTCACCCACAAACTTAGGGTGACTTTACCTAATCAGAGATCTATCGATTTCGGACAAAAGGGTGTTGAGCATTATATAGATCACGGTAATCCCAGACTCATGCGTGCGCATCTTATTAGAAAGGGTGCTATCATTCCTAAGGAGTTGCGAATTGAGACTGATCCATATGAAATACAACGTGAAATGTTAAGAGTTAAAGAAAGTACAGAGGAAGATTGGGAAGATTTCTTTAGAGCTGAATACTGGGAAAGGTGGCTCTTATGGTCTTACCCCAACCTAAACAAGGCTAAACTTTTTATGACTATGAGACATGGTATGCTTTTTATGCCCACACAAGAAGCTATGTGGTTCTGCGATAAAAATAATCCGTACTAATTATAATGAGTAGTTGTGCTATTAGTGATCTAGAAGTTCAACAGGACGATGGAACTATGCGCGGTGTAGAAATTGCACCCGAAGGTTGCCACCCCGTGAGTACAGATGAGTGTTCTTCGGGATATATGGCTCCATCTGAAAATGTCACATTTCCCGAAAACAGTATTGTGAAGCAATGTTGTAAGTGCAAAGAAGGTGAAAAATGCAACCTTTGCGCTGACCCAGATGCTTGTACAGAAGAAGAAGTTGAAAAGTTTATTAGCACCGATGAAACGTGTTACGGTGAACCACCCCCTGAAGAGGAGGAGGGTGAAGAGAAGGAGGAGGAGAGTGAGGGAACCGCAGATACATCTGTAAATTTTACAGTTTACGCTCTCTTAGGACTTCTCATTCTTATGTTATTAATGTTTTTCTTATTTTCCCGTAGAGCCAAAACCATCTGAACCCCTCAGAGTTTCCTCAAGGAGACCAATTTCCTTAATGTGAGGAGTTTCACACCTCTCAAGAATTAACTGAGCGATACGATCACCCTTCTTGATCTCAAAGTTGTCAAATCCACGATTGAATAAAACAACCTTGACTTCACCGGTATAATCTGGATCAATTACACCCGCACCTACATCAATGCAATGCTTGACAGCCAATCCTGAACGAGGAGCAACACGACCATAACAGCCATCTGGAATCCTCACAGCTAATCCAGTCCCAACGAGAGCGTTACCTGCCTGACACGGAACAATAGCGTCTTCATTGCTGTATAGATCGTATCCAACACTACCATCAGAACCACGAGTTGGAAGAATAGCATCGTAAGAGAGTTTCTTGATACCGAGAGGCATTCTATATTGGATACAATTATATTCTTTATGTAACACTCATAGATATACCAATTCTCGGTGTTATAGGTACGACATTGTGTTTAACATACTTTGGAATTTTAATCATATCACCGGGGTTTAGTAAATATTCAACATCGTCAATTATTACTACAACTTTTCCAACACACTGCCAATAAAATACATCCTCTTCGTCATAATGTAAACCTAAACTACCAGGTTTACGACTAATATTAAAATACATATGAGCATTTGCAGTATTTGTCATTTTCATCGCATCTTGTACCTTTTGATGTATATGTGCATTAGGTGTATTAAAAAATCCAGGTAATTTCATCTTTACCATCTCACCATATAACAATAACTGGTGCTTACTGTCATATTTAATATTTTGTTCATTTTTACACTCTTCAATTGAACTATTGTAAATGTCTATACAATCATCCCAATTAATTGTATTAGAATTCCACCCTTTTATAATTTGGGGTGTCATCTTATATTTAAAGAGGATGTATATTCCTTAAGTCAGTTTGGGAACATCTCGGGGAGATGCCCAATTCACGACGTCTTTTCAAGTTGTAAATCAAACCCCAACATGCAGCGCCGTACACAATAATTGGAATTCCTGTGACTAAAGCAAAAACCCACATTATAATATTAGTGTATACTATAATATGACCAGGGTTAATAAATCGGGGATCTTCACACCTCTTAATGAGAATGCTAACGATCTTGTGAGAGGGTATTTCATGAGGGATAGCGAGGGTGGTTATGCCCCCAACAACTACCAGGTTAATACACGTGGTGGAGGTAACAATCTAATGAATAATTACCTGAAATTTCAAAAAGCTATTCTTCAGAATAAAAGTAAAAAGATCCGCGGTATTGAGGCGCTTCACAGCCCTTCCATTATGATCAAAAAGGAAAAGAAGTCTACAAAGAAGAAGACTACTAAAAAGAAGTAAGTGTCAAAGCTCTGTATAGAGGTAATTGAACACCTGCGATATGGAAAACACCCTTCAAAAACTTTCGTTTGATATACAAAGAGTTATATATAAAACATCCAGCTGCGAAACAAGTCCACGTAAATACGTATATATTTTGGACTTGAATATTTACAAATACCATCATGTAGACATTGCATATTATATCATACCATTTAACAAGCTGACTTGTTGGTAACAATATATGATATAATATTCCGTTATTAATCACAATATAAGCTATTAATGATTCCGTACGTAGATAATGAACTATGTACGGAAGCAATCCGAGTACACGTATTTGCATGTTATTTTATTAATTTAAAACTTTAAGTTCAGACTTGCCGGGAATCGAACCCGGAACGCTGGATTAGAAGTCCAGAGTGATATCCGTTTCACTACAAGTCCATAGATGCTGGGAGCGGGGTTCGAACCCGCGCGTGTATAACACAGACGATCTTAAGTCGTCCTCCTTAGACCACTCGGACATCCCAGCACTTACCTTTACCCCAAAAAAACTTACCTTTGTCCCCTATTCATCTTACGAGTTAAATCTTTAAGTGTTTGGGTTCTCTTTCATATTCAATCTTTTTACTCAATATTTCACGATCCATTTTAATTTTATCTTCGATACCTGGACACTTATGTTTTTCTAAATGTAAACAACTGATACAGAAATCACCACTACAATATTTACAAGTCATTGTAATACCACATTTCTTTTTTTTACAGTTTTGGCACGGCATTATAATATAACTCAGATAAAGATTTGTTGAGTAAAATATTCAGAAATGTCTTACACTTACGCGCTACCCGCTCCAATTCTGGCGTCTACTCATGATTACAACAAACTTAAGAAAACTCTAAAGAGGAGTACTTGTGGGTATGGGTCTGCACTATCTGCGTCTTATTTCATTACCCAAGGTGCGGATCAAGGTGTATCTGTAGCCTTCGGGGCTCTGGCATCTTACACTTATGTTTCCCTGCTTTCCGAAAGGGTGGATAATTTTGAGAATTCAATTTTTCAAAAAGAGTTTCTCGCACCTATCAGTCTTGCAGCATTTGAAGTATCTTGGAACAATGCCCCCTTTGCTTTTGATTTTGATTATGGTTGTACTTTTGTTGGTTTTCTCGCTTATAAGTTTGCACTTACAACTGTTCTGTTTGAATGTGTAAGAGATATGATGATTGAAGATGGACGGAGTACATATGACACATCAGAAAAGATATACAATGACTTGTCCGATTGGAAGACGCAACACGGAGAAGTAGGTATGGAGGAGCTTGACATGTAAATTGTTTTGTTGTATTAAAATAAGTTAATGATCCGTTACGGATTACTGTTCTATGTGTATTTGCTTTCACGTCTCAGTGGTAAACCAAAGAAGAAATTCAAATCAAAGCCTGCGACGTGGATCTAACAACTCTGAAGAAACTGATCAATCTTTCTGGCAATACCCTTGCCAATACCAGGGACCTTCTTAGGACCATCAGCAAGTTCATCACCGTGGGTAACCTCAAAGTCAAGTTCACGAATAGCATTGGATGCCTTTACATAAGCCTTACCCTTGAATGCATCAGTTTCCTCTTGGGCGAGGGTCTCAAGGTAATAAGCCACCTCCTCATTGGTATCAGCGTAGTCGTCATGGGTATCATCAACCGCTGAGAGCTGCTCAAGCTTCTTGATTTTTCCAGTCTCGAGGAACTCGTCAATAAGTTTGGCGATGCTCTTGCCAATACCAGGAACTTTCTTATCACCGATGGCAATCTCGTGTCCATCGTCTACCTTGAACTTTAGCTCATAGATAGCATCAGCCGCTTTGGCGTAAGCATTGGACTTATGCATATCTTTCTCATGGTAAGAGAGAGCTCCCAAAGCGCGAACAAGCTCGTGGTTGTAGCATTCATCAAAATCTTCGGAATCCATAGTCGTTCGCTCAGTAGAAGCATAGGATGATACCTCGTCCTCGGATTCGTAAGACTTGTCAACTACGTAAGTATCGTCAGTCTCGTCCGAGTCGTAAGATAGACCAAGGTCATTGGAGCAGACGGATTCCTCGTCGTCAATCTCAAACTCGCGCTCATATTGAATAAGTTTGAGACGAATAGCAAGCCCGTCTTTGGCGAGTTTGTCAACCTTGGCAGCGAGCTGCATGTTCTCGGTCTCAAGCTTGGAAATGTAGGTAGCAATGGAAGCAGCGTTCATGGTCGTCATGTTGTTGATTGTAGATGTATACTTTTATACTGGTTTGGGAATGACTTAGGTCTCCAAAATACATTTTTATCACATAAAGATAAGAAGCGTAAACTGTGTAAAATGTTAACCCTCGCCAGACCTATCCATGTACAACACAAACGTGTTACTTTACCAAAAACTAACAAAGCTATTCGTCGCCCCGTACGAAATGTTAAAGTCCGTTCTGCTCTCCCTGATCAGGATTTAATCAACTACAGCCTCTTCCAACTCACTTCGTGGGTTATGCCGATGACCATCGCGGGTCGTCTACTCAAGATGGAGTACAAAGAGATCGGAGTTGGACTTGTCGCTATTGGAGTGACCAAAACACTTTTAGAAGCTGGTGGGATTATACACTATTAAAGATTTGGTGGGAAATTTAAAAAGTAATGTTTTTACTATCAAACCCTCTTTTAATTCGTCCACGTGTAACTACACACGCCAAGAAGAATGATTTCGTTGAGCCCTCTGAAGCACCTGGTGAAGGAAGACGCCGAATTCCAAGTGATAAAGAGAACAGAGACTCTGCACTCGCAACCCGGGATGATATTGGTGGAAGGGGGAGAACTCCACCCGAACCCAAAGAAGATGAGAAACCTCATCCATTGAAGAAGTTTCTAATGGATGTCTTCAAAATTAAGGAGATTGACTACGAGAAGTTCAACAAGGAAAATAAGTGGGCTATCCATCCAAACAAGAATAAGGATAATAAAGAATAAGAACAATGAATATATAATATGTCTTTTTCCCTCACACGTATTAATCTCACACGTAACGTTAAAACTCGGGTATTTAACGATCCCGCTCAATATGATACAGAAGTAAACGC
>Ga0115557_1001742_pt1 | contig 14893 bp, 10 predicted proteins | sample COGITO_mtgs_1104_FD_87280 | JGI IMG/M metagenome (GOLD analysis project Ga0115557, IMG submission 87280) | Pelagic marine microbial communities from North Sea - COGITO_mtgs_110421 | ecosystem: Environmental > Aquatic > Marine > Epipelagic | place: Germany:Helgoland, sampling site Kabeltonne...
AGAGCAACAACAACAACAACAACAAAAGCACACCAAAACGTCATCGTCGAGAATAAAGCTCGCGAGAACGACGACGACGACGACGGCAAGAAGAAGAAGAAGAATAGCAATAAGACCAAGGCGAACGACAATAGGAAAAGCATCCATCAAATCGCAAAAAGAAGTCATGCGCTTGCTTCTCGATTCGGAGTTAGAACCGCATCCCGAGGACGTAAAGGAAGTCGAAGCGCAGCAAAAAGCCAAAGAAGAGAAGGAAAGAACGGAGGCGGCGAAAAAAGCGGAAGCGGCGAGACTGGCCGAAGCGGCGAAGAAAGCGGCGGAAGCAGCGGAAACGGCACGGAAGAAAGCTGCTTCGGCTGCTGCGACGTTACCAGCTCCAACGACAACGCCTCTGGTGAGTGAAAAACCAGCGGCTTCGCAACCACCAACGACGACGACGACGACGACGACGACTGCGTTTCCCTTCCCTCCGGCACCGAATCCTACAGCGCCCGCGTTTACCGTTGGTTCGAGCGCAGCGCCTCCATCGTCCTCGTCCAAGAGAACGTTTCGTAAGAGACGGTAGGTTTAGTAGTATTAGATTTTTAAATAAAAATACCGGTAGCTTCGATTCTGTTCTTTTCGTCTCTCCCCTCCTCTCTCGAAAAAAAAAAGCCCGCCAAAACATGGAAGTTTCTTTTGTAACTGTATTTTTCGAAGTACACGTGAGCAGAAAAATGACACCCTCCTTCTTCACTATTTTGACGTCACACGCGACGTATAAAATGGGGATTTCGAACATGGACGACATCATGAAGACTCCAGAGCGTCCGAAAAAGAACGGAAACGGCGACATCGACCCGGTACGTGTCTCGTTCGCGACGCGATTGGATTAAAAAAGATTTTCCCCGAAACCGATTTTTTCTCATCTTTTTGTTCCTCTAAAGTGTCGAAGAGAAAACGACGATTGATTTCGCTCGGAATAACGCGCAAGTCTCGCGCGTGCGAGACCGAAAAGCGCAAAAAAACTTCTCGGATGTGTACTTACTCTTATTCTTTATTCAACACACTACAGAGCATCATAAACTCTCCGTTTATGAATTTCGTTTCCAACTTATCGCCCATACGATTTGGCGCTTCGAGTTTGGGAGGAAACAACACCGTCGTGCCCATCTGTTTTTCCTCGCCTTCGGCGTTTAAAAGGTACGTTCAAAAGCGCGCTCTGTGCTTTCGTTTTCTGGGAGTGCATTCCTTACGGTTTGATCATCCCATGTTTTCCTTTTGTTTGTAAACGTGAATTTCGCGCGAACCATATCCAGGGCGTTTTGATTGCGCGTATATGCGTTTTTTCCTTTCCTTCTCTCAGCAAGGAACAAACGCAAACGTCGAAGGAGGAAAAGGAAGCTCCACGCACGCCAGATTGAACTAAAAATATCTCAACACGAAGAAGTTTTGCCTTTTTTTTGGATGGATGTTGTGTGCACATGTTGCATTTTTTTCGTGTTTCAAAAATACTCACGACTTGTTCTCTCATTATTATATTCAGTCCGCCGAGAAAACGATCCGAGGATAACGGCAACCACAATCACAACAACACGGTTTCCTCCTTGGCGAACGATATGGGTCCCATCCCGGACAGTTTGATGGTTCCGTTTGCCCACGAAAAGCACCAACACGAAGACGCGGACGACCAGGACGACTTTGTTGGTGGTATTGGAGGAACCATGGGCGCGATTACGCTCGAGGATGAGCTCTTGCAGTTAGATAATAAGTTCAATAATAAGGTCAATAATAATAAGCATAATAATAGCGGAGGTAAGGGTGATAAAACAACCGCCAAGAAGAGCGGAGGGGACCAAAAGAAGAGTGCCAAGAAGAATGGAGGCAAAAACAACAACGCGTCTGTTTCGCCGCCAACTGGATCCTCAAAACGTCAGTCGACGACGGGTGCCTCACTCGAATGGAACAGTGGGTTCTCGAAAACGATTCGAGGCAAAGCGGCGGATTCACCGAGAGACCACCCGGTCGGGACGGAAAATAGAAAAGCAGGGGCCACGCCTATGGCTTCGACAAAGAAGTCCAGTAGACGCGATAGCCTCACCAGTAGCAACGATGAGCACATTACTCCACCAGTCGGAAAATCAAAAAGCGATGGTGGTAGTAAAGTGAAGAATACCCGCGATTTACAAACTCCCGGGTCGAACACAAAATTGACCTTTGCGGACAAATTGGACCAGAGTAAACTCGACGAAGGCATCGACTTCGACGGCGCGTCCAAGAAGTGCAACTGTAAAAAGTCGAAGTGCTTGAAGTTGTACTGCGATTGCTTTGCGGCCGGGGTGTTTTGCCGCGATTGCTCTTGCCAAAGCTGCAGTAACACGGAGGGTGATCTCGAGGTTGTTCGACAAACGAGATACCAGATTGAATCTAGAAATCCAAACGCGTTTGCGAATAAGATTGTCGACGACGATAGCGTGGACGCAAAGCACGCCAAAGGCTGCCATTGCAAGAAATCAGCGTGCTTGAAAAAGTACTGCGAATGCTTCCAAGCAAATGTGCGATGCCAAGACTACTGCAAGTGCGAAGGATGTAAGAACACGACCGATGGCGCGAATCCTTCGCAAAACGGCGGCGCCGCGACGGCGACGAAGACAACGATAACAACAACGACTACAACAACCGCAGTTAGAGAAGACGAGGGTAAAATACTCACAAACACCAACGAGGCGAAAAAGAAAGTCGAGGGCTTGAAAAAGTCTATCGTTGGGTCTGTTAGAGACAGTGATACTAGTTTCATATTGAATTCACCAGCTCGCGAAGCTGCTCGAGCCGCGCAACGCATGCTCGCCGACGACGTCTTCATGGACGACATGTCTTTCGTGAACTACGGACACGGGAACCTCGCTTCACCTTTGCGAACGTTGTTGCACTCGGAAACTGGCTTGTCTCCGATGTTTCAACGCGTGAATGACGATAAAGGTGCTACTGCCACCAACTCTAGACAAGGCAAGAAAGAGAACAACGACGTGAACGCCAACAACAAGAGTAATAGCGTCGGGAATAACACCAAAGCGTCTTCGAAAACGAGAGGAGCCGCGGGTCGTTTTTCCTTTTCAAAGACGAACAGCGCTATGAACACGAGAAGGAAGGCACCAGTGCCTTTATTCACGGACGACACCAACAACGTCGAGGAGAAGACGCCGGCGAGAACGACTCGAAGCAGAGGCTCGCCTAAGTTGGTAACGCCTTCTGTTTAAGAGCGCGTGCTTTTGTTGTATTCGGAAGTGGAACAATTCCCTTCCTACAACTTTCTTTTGAGAAGTTGTTGTAATTTAATATGTGAATGTATGAGAGAGAGACTTAACTAAACTACTTACAAAACTCTAAATACATTATTGTTTGTGTCCCTATTCTTCTATTTGTTCTCTCTTCATAGCTTCTACGCGTGCGCGGCGCGCTCTCGATATTGTAGTGGTGGTGGCTCTCTCTAAACTACCAAAAGTTGTTTTCTTCCGACCACGTCTCGACTAAAAAATCTATCATTTCCCCGAGCTTAATTGGTTTCGGGAATTTCACGAACGGGATGAGGAGAAGGTCCTCGTACGTCGCATCGTGTGGTATCGCCGAGCGTTGGCCTCGTTTCCTTTTCGTGATGGAAAACGCCGAGGACAGTTTTTTGTTCGTCTCTCCTTCTCCTGTACTCTTGTTGTTGTTGTTGTTGTTCAAATTCCTCCACGCGTTCCTTTGCTTCTCCCAAATAGCAAACCCTTCGTTGATTGGTTTACTCTTTTTGCCGCTGCTCGCGTTATGAAGCATCATAAAACTACTCCCTTTTCCTTCTATCGGTTGCGACTCTAAACCACTGCCGCCATTACTACTCTCACTCGTCAATAAGATTTTTGGCTTTTCCGCCGTCCTTCGTTCTTTTTGTATGACCGAGTCCATCTTTTTAAATCGATGACGACGTCGACGTAATAGATTCTACCACACTTCTTCTCTTCCCGTGTATGCGTGCGTATTTATGTATCGGCTCGCGCAATCTCAGCACGCTTTTCGCGCTTTTCCCGCCTGTTCCGTTTACACGAGATTTGTCAAACTTTCGCGATTGAGTTTTCGTGTTTTACGACATGTTTAGTGAGTCAGTGTAGCGCTTGGAAAAGAGACATTTCTTCCTGCTCTCATCGCGTGCTCTCTCTCGTATTCGGCACTATTCAACACATATAAATCTAATAAAAATGTTCGCTGTCCAACAAACTTTTGCCACGAAGACTGTCCAAGTCAACAAAGTCAACAAGACGACCAAGGCGTCCTTCGTCCAAGACATGAAGAAGGTAAATATGCATATCGATTTGTTCTTTTTCTGCGCCTAAATTTGGGGGGTAATTTGAGCCTCGTCAGTTTTCCTCCTCCTACGTCGATATATCGTTAGGGAAATAAGAAATTCAATCGGCCCTCGCTCGCACGAGGGCGATGCGAGATTTATATTTCCTCAAAAAAAAGTAAAACGCGGCCACGATCGTATCATTCGAACGAATCGACTCGTTCCGCGTCTCGTTGAATTCGTTTAGTATTGGGTTTTGGCTCGCGCGGTTGGGTGCGAAAATTTTACAATTTTGGACGCGATCGACGGGAAAGGAGAGGAAAGATTTTTTTTGGATGAACCAAAATTGGATGTTTTTGCGCTTGCAAGGAGGAAAATTTTTCTCCTCAAACAAGGATGAAATCAAATGTTGCCGTCATGGAATAACGACTGACCGATTCTTTCTATCTTCATTTCAACGCGACACAACAGGCTGCCGTCGTTGGTGCGACTGTCCTCATGGTCAATCCGGCGTTTGCCGCTACCATCAAGTTGGGTGGCGACAACGGTGAACTCGGTTTCTTCCCGCCGTCCATCACGGTCTCCAAGGGCGAAACTGTTGAATTCGTCAACAACAAGGCGTTCCCGCACAACGTCGTCTTCGACGAAGACAACGTCCCGGCTGGCGTCGATGCCGACAAGATCTCCCACGAGGACTACTTGAACGGCCCGGGGGAGAAGGTCACGAACAAGTTTGACGTTGCCGGTACCTACGGCTACTACTGCGAACCGCACCAAGGCGCGGGCATGCAAGGCAAGATCATCGTCAACTAAATCTATTAATTCTTTTAGTACTTTAGTTGTTTGTGATGAAAGGGGACGCGCGAGTGATGATGATGATGATGATGATGAGTCTTTTCATTTTTCTTCTCTCCTTCTAGTCGCTTTGAAGTTGCTTTATTAATATTAAACAAAAATCAAAATAATACACTAAAAATTACAGCGCGCGCTTTATTTGTCAAACTTCATCGTTCGTTGTGTTCTAATTATTGACTATCATTTTGCTCATCGTTGTCATCGTCGTCAGTACCTTCGTAAACTTGCGAAAAAAAGAGCTGTTGCTCGATGGGATTTGCCGAGTCTACCTTGATCTTGACCGTCGTACCGAGCTTAAAATCGTTCTCACGAAGTAACTTGAACGGCGTTTCAAATCCAGTATCCTCCAACAAAGCCAACGCAAATGCATCAGAACGCATGGATTTCACCACTGTTGCTTCGTAGATGTTATCTGCGGATCCCATTTGACGAGAGAAGTATTCGGTGACCCAATACTTGGATATTTCTCGCTGCGTTTTGATTCCCACCGAGGCGTTTGCTCCAGCCTCACTTAAAACCAACTCTAACTTCTCGTTCGAGATTTCAGACGAGTGCCTTCCACTTCGCAAGTACGATTTGATTTGGTAGTGTGCCAATAAATCAGCATATCGACGAATAGGCGACGTGAACTGAACATACGCGCTCAATCCGAGCGAGTGGTGAGGTCTCGGGGTAATGCCTTGCGAACTCGCCGTCATACACGAACGCATGGCCATTTCCGCACACACGCCGTCTGGAATTGTATCCCAGGTTTCTTCATCCAGCAAACGAGGTTCGCCCTGACCGCGAAATGGCAACGCGAGACTGTTCTCAACGCCAAAAGTTCCAGCAATCTCTCCGGCTAAAATCATCATCTCAGAGACTAAAATATTAGACGCAGAGTTATCTCGACGCTTGAGAAAGATTTCCGAACTCACGTCACCACCTCTCGCGTCGGCGCTTGAAACGAAAACGTCGAGCTCGGGTAAAAGAATATTGATCGCACCCTCATTCTCGCGCTTATGATATCGCGCGATCGCACACTCGTTGAGCAGATGAAGATCATTTTTTGCTCTTCCTTCATCTTTAAGGTGAGCGTCGACATCTTCGTACGTCATGCGAGTTACTCCAGATATGGTGCTCGGATAAATGTCGTACGATCTAATGGATCCATTGAGACGCGATATATCCGCTTGTACCGTTAATGCAACACCTTCGTTGTCGTTTCTTGTCGTCGTCTCATCATTGGCAACGCGTAAACTCAGTTTACCTCCACTTAGCGACTTGGGAAACATAGGAATCGATTCCGTGGGTAAATATAACGTCGTTCCTCTCTTCCGCGCCTCTATATCGAGCGGCGAATCGAAAACAATAAACCTCGTAGGATCGGCCACGTGAATATATACTCGGACAAATTCATCGTCGCCTTCGATTTTCTCGATCGATATGCCGTCATCTATTTCGTATGTAGACTCGTTGTCCACCGCGAATACTTCTAGCCGACTTAAATCGACTCTCGAGGACGCATCGAGATCCACGTCCGAAGGTTCGCACTGAATAGTTTGCGCCAGCTGTACAAGATTTTCGTCAAATTCAACCGGTATGAGGTTCCTTCGAAGCGCCAAGTTCTCGTGTTCTCGCCAAATGCCAAGTTTCACCAACACCTCGGCTGCTTTCTGAGAAGTTTTTTGCACGTTGAGTTTTGCCAACAAATCCTCCGCCGATGCTTTTTGCCCGGGTGTGTAACACTCATCACCGGAAGCATACGCCTGTAAACTCTCTAAGCGTTGATGTCGAGTACCGTTGTTATCATTGAAAACCTCCAGGGATTTCGCTTTTTTCATCGTCGTTCTGTCATCGTCTTTCGCGAGCATGGCGTTTTGAATCTCCGAAACAAACTCGTCTTCCAACTTCTTCGCGAGAAGTTCCGCATCGAGTTTCTTCTGTAAAGCGTTCGCATCGTCTTCGCTCCTCGTCGTGTAGATGATATCACTCGCACCACTACTGCTACTTTTTCTACTTTTTTGTTGCTGATGTTTAAAGTACACGTTCGTGCTTTCTGATAAGACTAACATCAAAGTCGTCTTGGCTTCCTCTTCGTCTTCGACATCTGGTACAAGCATCTCTTGTAAATCTTCAATCGTATACGTCGCACCTTTGTTATTGCCTTCTTCTTCCTCTTCTTTGCATATTTCCCAAGTTAGCTTCAAGCTCCCATCGGTGAGAAGCAATTTTGCGCGTTCAATAATAATCCGCAAATCGTCTAAAGAGCGTTTCTTCGTCATAACAAACTTGATGTGCTTCTCCGATATGTTGTTATTCGTCGGAGACGCCGACGAAGAGTCGGCGACGAGGATGGACCATCCAGATTTACCCAATCGCTTCTCTAAAACGCCGACGTGGATTTCACCGTCTCTATCGTATAGTATCGAACGCCCCGTCTCTGGTTCTACCATCGTTGAAGATTTTTGTTGCTGTTGTTGTTGTTCGTTCGTCGCGTCGTTTGCACCGCCGCCGGCGGACGAAGACTTTGACTTCTTCGCTCTCAACAAAAAAGAAGAGCGACAGCCTCTGAGATTTGATGATGATGAAGTCGATGGTCTGGAAAATAAGAGGTCATTTCGTCGTCGCGCGAACGCGTCGTCTTTTTCGTCGTCGTTTGAGTGGACGCAAGAAGAAGAAGAAAAACAACGAGCGGCGGCCGATTGGTGATGACGACGACGACGTTGCTGATGTCTTCGTACATTGGAAAAGACGACGAAGAGATTTTTTGTAGACGACGATGATGCGCAGCGCGAATAATATCGACCACTACTTTTACTGCTGACGTTGCTTCGCTTCCATCTTCCTCTGATGTGTGTTGTTGTTGTTGTTGTTGTTATCGTCGTCGATGTGGTCGAAGCGAGGAGCGTGCTCATCGTGCTTCGTGCTGCAAAAGTCAATTTGCGAAGCATACACACAGCGTGCTGCAGAAAAAAATGAAGAAGTTTGGATGAAAATGTTGCGGTTGTTTTGTGGTTGGGTTGTGTGATCACGTAATTAAAGCTGACTGTGCATTTTTTCGAAAGTAAAGAAAGATTATTGAGACATAACGAACGTCGTCAGAGAACACGCGCACGACCAAACACACACACACACACACAAACGAGAATGCTAATGCAGAGTCAATTTATATTCGGCCATCAGACGCGCATCGTGAGTCGCAGTAAAAACGGTACCATCATCGCCGCGAGTACTCTAAAACTCAGAAGTCAGAGTAATCAGCATCAAACTTTTGCCGTGACTCGTCCAAAATCTAACAACATACCAAGCAGCAGCAGAAGAAGAAGAAGATCATCATCATCATCATCATCATCATCATGGGTAACATCGACGATTGTGGTGGCATCGTCGTCGACTGGATTATTTGACTGTCCTATTTTCGCGGAAAAGGCGTTGGATAAGTTTCAGCAATCGACGAGTTCAACAACAAAAGCTACGACAGAAGAAGCGAGAGTTTTGTTCGAGAATAACTATATAATCTTGGACTGTCGAGCGCTCGATGAGATTGATTTCGAGGGAAGATGCTCCGGGAAACCAAACGTTATCGAAGTACCGTTAATAAACGCGAAAAGAGTGTACGATGCGGACGCAGGGAAGAAGGTATATAAGCAAGAAAAAGTAAACGCCGAGGCGTTCCTATCGAGCGTGACGGCGAAAGCAGGAGCGACGAAGGACGCGAAGATTATGATTATGGATAGTATAGGAGGCGTGAGAGCGGAAAGGGCGTTCGAGATACTCTCTTCGAATGGATTTTCGTCTCTTGTATTAGTGGACGGAGGTGTAAACGCGTGGAAAGCGGCATGGGATGCGACCATGCGCCGACGACAGTTGCCCGGCTCGTTTTCTCGCGGGTTCGATAACGCAATGTTTTCCGACTCCATGGTCAGTCACGCAGAAACGTTTGGAAGTGGAGGAGACGAAACGGCCTGGGTGGTATAGTAAGTATAATTTTTCGTTGTCGTTGTTGTTGTTATAATAATAGAAATGTAAAATATACGTTAAAAACGGATCTTCAACTCTCACGTCGTTTGACACCTGACTGTGGGAAGCTTGCATTTCAGCGTTTTACGAAAAATTCAAAAATCTCTCTCTCCTTTGAACAAACACATTGCATCATTCTCTTTCACACTCTCTTTCCCAAAGAAACTCAAACTCAAACGCCGATATATCTCTTCTGTCGTTCGTTGTAGAAGCATATCTCTCTCTCTCTCCGTGTGTGTGTGTGTGTGTGTGTGTAGCGAGATATACAAACAAGGGCCAATGAGTATGAACAACAATACCAAGAAAAGGAAGCCGATGGAAGAGCTTCAACGAAAAGCGCAGAAACTCCAAACTCTCGAGAGATTTTCGAATTTAAAAGTAGAAAATAGAGTCGTCTCGGGCGCGTCCATGGACGATAAATTCAGCGAACGGAGATTTATAAAGCTCGAAAACGTTACAAACGATGTGATTTCATCCTTGTCGAACGTTTTTGCGGGAAGTTCGTCTATCTTTTCGTCTTCGCGCGGAGACGCAAATTTAGAAACCAAAAAGTGGGGCACCGTCGCAGTGAGTTTAGAAAAGTCTCGGCCATTCACCACGGCGAACGGGAAGCACTTCTCCACGATATCGTTTGGTAATTTGGACAAGTCGCAATTATCGGTGAAACTTTTCGGCGAGGCGCACCAAGCGCACTGGAAAGAAGCGAAAGCGGGGATGTTGTACGCACTTCTAGACTGCAAGCCGTATCTCTGTCCAAAGACGAAAAAATTCTCGGTATCAATAGAAGACCCGTCGCAGATGATTAAGATAGGAAAGTCTCCGGATTTTGCATATTGTAAAGGAACGCGTGCGAAGGATGGGTTACCGTGCACAAAAGCCGTAAATCTGAGCAAGTGCGAATTCTGTGAATTTCACGCCGGCGGCGCGTTGAGAGCGCTGCAAACAGAACGTGTCGCTTTAGCCTCGGGGCGAGGTAAATTAGCCGGAGCCAATGGGAAAATAATTACCTCGTCGCAGACGTACAATCCGTACAGCAAAAATAATTCGGCAATCAATCAGTTAGGAGGGCAGTTTGCGGCGAGAAGTAATGCTTCTCGGTCGAGTCATTTCGTAAATCCAGGCGGAGGTATCGGCAACGTCGCGAAACCATCCGACAACATGAACACGACGTCGACACTCAATAGCATGCACAACCAGAGAGCGGGCAATCAGATTCTTTCTAAACTCGCACAAAAGCAACAACAGATGGGCACAATGGGGGTCTCTCAACGCAACGCCGCCTCACTTACGATAGGGAAAAATGACAACACGAGCGTTCACAAAATTCAAAAGAAAATGAGCAAAAACGAGGACAAAGACGACGACGACGATGATTCAGACGATGAAGAGTTGCTCGTTGAAGAAGCGCCGCGTGATGCGGCGTTGGATGCGCGCGTAGCCAAAGTTGCCGAGGCACAAAAGCGAGCGAAAGCTTTATTAGGAAACCAAGAGCTCAAAGCTTCGGATCCGAACAATACAAAAGTGCAGTCGTTTAAAAATAGGTTGCTTAACGTTGACCTCTTCGCTGGAAAAGGAGTAGGATTTGGTAAGGAGAACATGACGACGAGCAAAAGTGGTAGCACAAATTTAGAAAGTGCTGCATATGTGAGTCGATTAGAAGGTGAAAATAGTCGCTTGGTTCGAGAATTGAAAGAAACGAGAGACGAGTTGGCGCGTGCAAAAGCCGAACTCGTTCGACTCGGGAGCACTTTTAGCACGGGACGTGCAACCAATACCAATAACAAAAATAATAACACGGTTAGGAACGATTCCAGGAAGAAGGTTTCCACGTCATCCTTCTCAGACGCTTTCAAGAACATCGTCACGAAGGAAGATATATCGCGTCCTTCGCTACATGCAAAGGAAGCAGCGGACGAGGCGACCGATACAGTTTTTAATAAGATGGATGACTTAGAAAAGATGGACCAAATCAGAACCTTCTTAGAAGACGTTCGCGAACAAGACGTCGACGCGTATTATTGCAAACAGTGCAACAAATGGACTTCTTTCTATCCCAAGCAATCATGTGGGGACGAAGGGGCTAAGCACCCGATCGAAAAGAAGAAGGCTACGGCTCGATGGTTTACCTGTTCATCATGTGCCACGCACATTACTACGCTAAACCAGATAATGCCTCTGAAGTGTACGAAGCACGGGTGTAATGGTGGAACCTTCGCGCGAACGGGCAAACCTGTGCAAAGCGAAAAACGAATTTTAGGCTCGGATAGACTCGAGGATATTGCCGATCGAAAGTTGATGAAACCACGAGGAATCGAGCATGGATTTTCTCTTAGGACTTAGAGTATTTTTTCTCACGAGATACAGGTATTCGAGAAGTCATCATAGCGCAGCTTTATTTTTTCGAAGCCTTCTTGGCTTTGGCTTTCGCCTTCTTCGCCTCTAGTCGCAAGCGCTCTTTTTCTTGCTCTTCCTCTATGCGCTCGCGTTCTTTTCGCTCCATCAAATCAAGCTTTATTTTCAGCTCGTGAACCTCCCTCTCGTGCGCTCTTTTCACCGCGAGAGCTTTGTTTTTCCTCGCTTCTCTTTTCATCCTCGCCGTGTGCAAATTTTCTCCCCGTAAAGCTATAGCCTCGTGCAGTTTCAAACGCGCCAATTCTTCCCTAATCTCTTCTCGAGCGCTTTGTCCGCGATTTTGAACTTTGAAGAGTAATTCTGCGACGCTCGCGTTCTCTCGTGTGTTTGAAAGAAGAAGCAAAGGCGTTTGCGCGTTATCGTTTTTGGCGTGCACGTCTGCGCCTCTTGATATGAGCTCCATAACAATTCGGGCACGCGCGTCGTCGCTATTTTCTACGTCTTCGTCATTTGCATCATTTTCTTCTTCCTCTTCCTCGTCCTCCTCAACCTCTTCCTCTTCAGTTCTTCCCATATTGCTCTCGTCAGTTTGGAATCTGTTCTCGTTGTCTATTGTCGTTGTCTGCGGAGGAAATATTAATGCCGCAGAAACTGCTAAATGGAGCGGTGAATTCCCACAATCGCCGCGTGAGTTCACATCCGCGCCAGCTTCGAGAAGATATTGAATGGCTTTAAGGTTTTTTGCGTAGCACTGCACGTGTAAAGGTTGGTCATTATTGCGTTTACGAACTCGTACGTCGGCGCCCCTTTTGAGGAGGAAGTTGACCGTCTTCGAGGAAGTACAAGCGTGCAACGCACAAACTCCTTCCGCGGTATTCGCGGCAACATTGATGATGCTTTCTTCCGAGGTGAGAATCTCGTCGATTTCGTTGAGTTTATTCTCGAACGAAGCTTTCAGGAGTTTCTCTGCGTTTCGTTGTCGAGCGACTCTCCAGAGTTCCTCTTGGTCTTCTTGGTCTTCTTCGTTTTCTTCCTCTTCCTCTAATATCGCTTCTTGCAAGATACTCTCCGACGCGTTGATCGAGATTACGGCAGTGGCATCACCACGCGCCGCCGGCGCATCAATCGTCGTCGTCGTCGTCTCGAGAACGCCCACGGTGGTGGCAGACATGATTCTCCTTCGTCGTCGTTTTCGTTTGTCTCTTTATTTTTAAATAAGTAAGTGTAGGAAGTGTGTGGGTTGACTTCTTTGTTTTTTTTGCTTTCCTCTCTCGTGTATTTTTCGAGCAGCGAAGTGTTTAGGGTAGCAACTCCAAATCTGCGTTCGTAAGATACGGCTTTGCTTTTTGAAGAGAAGAAGAGATTTCCATCGGCGCGCTCCTCCCGTCTGCGTTATAAATACACGCATCAAAAGCAACTACTCTTATATCGAAGATGTCCGCTATTGTTTCTTCTTCCGCGAGGTGAGTGTTTTCGTCGTCGTTCATCTCTTGTTCTTGCTGAAAGAGAGAACTCTATCATTCTTTTTCTTCCCTTCTTCTTGAGAATGGATTGCTCGTACAGAGAGAAACGTGAGAGAAGAAAGAGAGGAGGAAAAGAGAGAGAAGAAGGGCTCTTTTTCTCCCTTTTTCTCCCCTTTCTGGATGATCGTTTATTGATTTTTTTTTCTCGCGCGCTTTTCTTTTCTGCGCTCGATTAAAAGTAAAGAGTGACGAAGACGACGAAGACGAGGAGGAGTAGGAAGAGGACGCGCGTCGTGCGTTGGATGATCACGCCGTGATCTTCCTGAAAAGAGAACGTATCAAAAATCATCGCAAGAGAGAGGAGGAGAGGAATTCTTCTTTTTCATCGTCGTCGGTTCAAAATCCACCAGAAAAAGAGAGTCCTGTGTGATCTTTTTTTTGGGTTGGCATGGTTGGGGGGGTCGTTTTTTTCGGTTTCTTTCTTTCTTTAAAAAACAAAGACTTAACATATATATTCTCTTTCTCTCTCCGCGCATAAAAACAGAATCACCTCGCGCGTGAACACCTCCGCGTTGAAATCTCGCTCGGTGTCTCGCCAATCCGCGCGCGCTTCTTTCGTCGTCAAGGCGCAAAGAGACGTGTGGTGGCCTGGAGTCGACGCGCCGGCGCACTTGGACGGCTCCTTGCCGGGCGACTTTGGCTTCGACCCGTTGGGCTTGTCCGTTGACCCGGAAATGAAGAAGTGGATGGTCCAAGCCGAACTCCAACACGCCAGATGGGCGATGCTTGGTGTTGCCGGCATGGTTGGCCCGGATTTGGCCCCGTGGGATACTCCGTCCTGGATTGAGGCTGGTAAGTTTGAATACTGGGCGCCGGCTGGTCCGTTGTTCTTCATCCAAATGGCGATGATGAACTGGGCTGAAGTCAGACGCTGGCAAGACATGAAGGACCCGGGGTCCATGAACAAGGATCCGTTGTTTGGCTACAACGCGAACGACACGAACACGGACGTTGGTTACCCGGGTGGCTTGTTTGACAAGCTCGGCTACGCGAAGAAGGATTTGGACACGTTGAAGTTGAAGGAAATCAAAAACGGTCGTTTGGCGATGGTCGCCATTGCCGGCTGCTTCGTCCAAGGCGCGACGACTGGTGTGTCTCCGTTGACCAACTTGACCTCGCACATCGCGAACCCGGGTGCCGTGAACATCTTCAACTAAGTTTTTTTATCGTGAGAAACGCTTGCGTGAATTTGTAAGAGAGAAATCACATCGTCATGTTTTATAAATCAATATAGTTAGAGAGAGAGAGGGAGAGAGAGAGGAGAAAATGTAAAGAGAGTGGAGAAAAGAGTGAGAGAGAGAGAGATTTGGTGAGTAAATGAACGCGTGCGTGTTGTAAAAAAATTTTGCTACAGAGCACATGCTAGGGAACACAAACTACAATACATTATAACTCGTCTTGGTCCGCAAACTGACCGGTTGCTTCGATCCCGCTTGTTCTCATACCAGATTCCGACTTTTCAATTTGCATGTACGTCTCTAAATCTATCCCTTTGCACGCCTCTCGTTTACACACTTTCATGAATATATCATCCATCATCGCTTCCTCTTGCGCTTCGTTCTCTCCGCCACTATCGCTATCCTCGCCTTTCTTTTTTTTATTCTTTTCTACAGTCTTGGCGTATTTATACATCAACCGTTCTATTTTCTCCTCGTACGTGCCTACGATCTCTCTGCACGCGTTTTGCATCTGCGGCGGTGGGTAATTATACGCGATGAACCGTTTCACCTCTGAGCAGACGTTCGACATGCTTTCAATGACTACTTCTTCCGGACCGATAAACTTAGACTTGTCTCTGATATCCTTCCCGATTTCCGTTAAGGTTGCGTTGCAGGCCACGCACGTAGCTTTGTCCCCGACT
>Ga0115557_1001746_pt1 | contig 14883 bp, 11 predicted proteins | sample COGITO_mtgs_1104_FD_87280 | JGI IMG/M metagenome (GOLD analysis project Ga0115557, IMG submission 87280) | Pelagic marine microbial communities from North Sea - COGITO_mtgs_110421 | ecosystem: Environmental > Aquatic > Marine > Epipelagic | place: Germany:Helgoland, sampling site Kabeltonne...
ACCCCCTCCCCCCCACAACCTCCCCCCTCCGAATCTTCCTCACCAACCTCCCCTACACAACAACCGAGTCCACCCTAACCTCCCACTTCCTCACCCTCCCCCTCCCCACCACCCTCTCCTCCCACATCCCCCTCTCCCCCACGACCGGCCTCTCCAAGGGGTACGGATACGTGTCGTTCGGGGATCCCGACGACGCCACCAAAGCGCTAAGGGAGGACGGGAACGTCTTGCAGGGGAGGAGGATTAGGGTCGTTAGAGCGGAGATGAACGACGAGGAAAAGTCCAATCTATCCCTCTCCCATCTCGCCGACGGCACCGACGACGACGGCGGCTTGACATACAAGGCGAAGAAAGAGCTCCTCCGAAAGTCCACCGCGTCCGTCGCGTACGGTTGGTCGTCGTCGTACGTGTCTTCGGACGCGGTCGCGTCGTCCCTCGCCGCTCGTATCGGTGTCGGTAAGGGGGATATCCTCGACCACACCCGTGGGAACATGGCGGCGAGGATGGCGCAGGGGGAGGCGGAGATCGTGGGGGAGAATAGGGAGTGGATGAGGGGGGAGGGGATTGATGTTGACGTTATCGAGAGTCGGAACGGGAGGGAGGACGAGAAGAAGAAGAAGAAGGTACAACGTAGCACCACCCAGATCCTCTGCAAGAACCTCCCCTACACCCCCCCTTCCGGCATCCCTGAAATCGCCTCCCTATTCTCCTCGTTCGGTCCCCTCCCCCGTCCCCCGTCCCTACCCCCGTCCGGGACCCTCGCCCTCGTCACGTTCGAAAGGCCGGCGGACGCGAGGAAGGCGTTCAAGAACCTGGCGTATACGAAGTTCGGGCACGCGCCGCTGTATTTGGAGTGGGCGCCGGTGTTGTCGGAGGAGGGGGGGGGAATGGTGGAAGGTAGGGGGGAGAAGAGGAAGAGGTTGATGGACGACGACGATGACGACGACGGAGATGACGACGGGGGAACGACGGTATACGTAACGAACCTCTCCTTCCGCACCACCGCGTCCACCCTACGTGCCCTCTTCGCCTCCTTCGCACCCGTGCGATCCGTCACCCTACCGCCTCCTCCTTCCGGCTCCCGCGGTGGCGGTGGCGAGAACCGGGGGTACGCGTTCGTGGAGTTCGAGGATCGGAGGGGGAGAGGGGAGGGGATGAAGGCGGGGGGGAGGAGGGTGGACGGGAAGGTTATTGGGGTGGAGGTTGTGAGGGGGGGAGGTGGTGTGGGGAAGGAAGGGGAAGGGGGGAGGGTGGAGGGGAACGCGAAGGAGGAAGGACGACGACAACAACGCACGAAAATCACCGTCAAGAACCTCCCCTTCCAGGCGACCCGCACCGACCTCCTCTCCCTCTTCGGTCCCTACGGGTCCGTCCTCTCCCTCAAGGTTCCCAAGAAGTACGGCGGATCCTCCTCCGGACACAGGGGATTCGCGTTCGTTGAGTTCGGGACGGGGAGGGAGGCGACGAGGGCGATGGACGGGTTAGGGAGGACGCATCTTTATGGGAGGAGGCTGGTGTTGGAGTGGGAGGGGGGGGGGAAGGGGAAGGAATGATTAAGGTGTAATGATGAGGAAATAAAAACGATTTATGGAAAAAGATTAAGAAGGGGATGGTTTTTTGGGAGCTTAATAATTATTTTTCGAGAGTGGGAGACGAGAGACCGGATGTTTTTTTCCGCTTGCAATAAGTTAACCCCTTATATTTCAAAATAGTTTTTCTTTAAATTACATCCCGGTTGTGGTGTTTCGGTTAATCTCCTCATCGAGCATCCTCGCATCTCTCAAGCGTCCCCTCGGCGTGCACATTTCCTCCTCCCTCGGCCCCTCCCCCTCCACACCCTTCAACACTTCAAGAGTCCCCCCCCCGTCTGTCACGCGCGCGGCTCTACGATCCACAGTCTCCACCGGCCCCTCCCCCTCCACACCCTTCAACACCTCGAGAGTCCTCCCCCCGTCTGTCACGCGCGCGTCCCTCCTATCCAAAGTCTCCACCGGCCCCTCCCCCTCCACACCCTTCAACACCTCGAGAGTCCTCCCCCCGTCCGTAACCCGCGCGTCCCTACGATCCAAAGTCTCCACCGGCCCCTCCCCCTTCATATTTGAAATGTCAACGCTTTCCTCCTGTAGCCCATCACGTCGCTGCATGAACTCCTGCGGGCCGGCGCCGAGCAATTTCTGGATGGACGATAGGGTTTCACCAGCATCCGTTATCCGCGCGTTTTTGCGGTCGAGTACACCATCTTGCGGTCCCTCACCCTCCAATTCGGAAATATCTGCATTTTCGCTGTCCACTGCATTCGTAGCATCGCGTCGTTGCATGAACTCCTCTGGACCTATCCCATATCCGGACAACAGAGTCTTGATTGCATCTAGGGTTTCACCAGCATCCGTTATCCGCGCGTTTTTGCGGTCGAGTACCCCATCTTGCGGTCCCTCACCCTCCAATTTGGAGATATCTCCATTTTCGCTGTCCACAGCATTCGTAGCATCGCGTCGCTGCATAAATTCCTGCGGACCTGTGCCCAACAAATTTTGAATTTCCCGTAGGGTAGCTCCAGCATCGGTTGTGCGGGCATTCTTCCTTTCATTTGCAGGCTCATTTCCTTCGATGACTTGAGGAGGAGAAGTAGTGTCCTCCTCCTGAGAACAACCCAAGCACCTTCTCCGAGCCCAACGCTGCAGCAGCCTCACCGCCGTTGATCGGCTGATACCACTACACTTATCAAGAAATCGAAATGTGGGGAAGAACGATAGCATGCTACTTTCTAATCCCACCTCAACATTCTTGCCGCTTCCAACGACGGTTTTCTTAGTTGAAAACATTTTAAGTGTAGTTGCGCTCAAATCGTTCAAAATTCTCTGTGTGTGTGAGGTGACACGCGACGACGACGATGACGATGACGATGACACGACATTAAGGTGCCGCCGTGATGGCCGTGATGGTAAGTCAAGGTCGAAGGGAATTGGGTTTGCCGCCGCGATTGATCTGATCTGATTTGATCTGTCGCCGTCTCTTCTCACCTGACTCCACAATATCCCCCTGAGGTACAACCCGAGCTGACTGACGATTGCGCTATGCAAGGTTGTAACTTCGTCTCTCCCATCCGCAAGAAGATTGACGATAGGCGACCCTCCGACGAGTGATTTCTTTTTGGGAACAGTTGCCGTCTCGCTCGCATTCGATCGTTTCCGTTGGCTGCTTCCACTGCTGTCGTTGGCGGTAGCGATGTGAAGATAAAAGGGGATAACGAAACGGGTCACAATCAGAGGGCTGTAATCATGGTTTTGGGGCGACCCCGACCCCGTGGATAACGACGGAATGCCGCTGCACAGCCTGAAGAGCTCGATTCTTGGGTGCTGGTCACTCAAGTGCTGAACAGAAATGACAAACGTGCGCAAGTGTCTCCTGGCAATTCCCCTGGTGCCGTGGAGCTGTTTGAAAAACTTCATAATAAACTTGTCGAAGCGGATGAGCTTCGGTTCACCGTCACCTTTGTGCCTCATCTCCCTGAACTCATCGTTTTTCTGCTTCTCGCTGTAGAGCTTTGCAATGAAAGTGTTTGTCTGGGCAAGGGAAAGCAAAGTGAGTTTGTTGTCTCCCTTTTTTTTCTTCTTCTTCGTCGTTGAAGAAGATTCTTTCACCAGGGCGGAGGTGGTCGGTTCTGAAGGCGGCGGCACTTCTACAGAAAGTTTTGGCTCTTCTTCCGCTTCCTCCTCCTCAATCGTCTTGTCTGTTGCTGACTCTTTGATAATGTCGCTTGGGTCTGTTTTGTCTGGCAGACCCCCCAGAAAGCTGAAAAACTCGTCATATTTTATTTGCTCGTCGGACTTGAATCTGAGGGTCTTGTTCTCGTTGAAAGTAATACCCTCTATCAACCGGAGCAGGATCTCAATATAGTCATTCAATACAACGGTTTCACACCAGACATCTACGAGAGTGAAAATTGCCAAAAAAAATTCTTGAAATGTCATTCTGTTATTTGTGCTGTCGTTTTCCCAGTCCTGTGTGCTGCCCTCACGAGCACGGTCCATGTCTATTGGAGGCGGAACCATGAGAAGCGTGATCTTTACCGTCAAAACCAGGTATGCCTCCTTCGTCAAGTTCCCGTCCTCATCCTTCAAGAGATCCACACAACTCCACAATTTTTCAACAATTTCCGTGAATTTCTTATTCTTTTTGATTTTCCTCCTCTCGAGCTGGTTCTCAAAGCTATAAAGATCAAAGTTCACCTGGTCAAGTTTCGAGGGAGTATTGCCCGGAGTATAGGAACTAAAAACCTGTCCCTCATCTATTTGATCTTTAATCATCGTGCGGCGCATGGCATACTGCGACATGGATATTGCAAATGAAGCCGTCTTGTAGAAGGAGTTACCCTCACTTTTTATGGCATCGGATTCTGGTGTCGCTATAGTAGTTGGACTTATGGGTGCAACCGATTCCTCCTCCTCATCCCCATCGCTGCAGTACCCCTCATCGTCAACCTCCTCCACCCCCAAGTTCTTCAAGCTTTCACTAAAGTTGCCTAAACTATTCTGGCTCTTGAGGGTCTTTAAAGAGGGGGGATAATTGTGCATGGAGGCCTCGGAGAAAAGCGAGAGGAGCGAAGCACATCCTCGAAGCTCGGCTGCCGGGTCTTCCATGAAATCTTCGTCCATTGTTGTTTCTCAGTGTTAAGTTACGAGACGATGCTTTTAATCCCCAGTCTTGAAACTAAAATCTCTTTCTTTCTTTGCTGATAGCGGGAATGAAGAAGAAATGGCGGTCCACAGGCTTTGGGAATCCGGAAAAAGAATAAATACTCTGTTCTCTCAGGGTTTGGGGCTGGTATCCAAGCCGGCCGGCTCAATGTTATCTGATATGTTATTTGAGATATTATCAACCCTGCGATAAGTCATGAAAGAGTTCCAGGAACACTATGATTCTGTTCTTCTTGCCGAATACACGTTAATTTTCATGGGAATTTTGGTTATTGCCTCTGCTTCTTTCATCAGAAAGCACGCAGATCCAAAGAAGTTTCGCTTCCACACATACATCTCTATCTATTGCTGTTATATATTTAGCGGTGGAATCATCATACTTGCCCCGACGGACCTTGCGCTGACAGTTGTCGGTCGTCGCGAAGACTACAACCTGACATTGACGACATTGACCAATTCGAGTGAGGAGGTCAATCAAACAATCTATGCAGCCAACAGCAAGAACATCTTTGTACTCTACAACTTCTTCTTCTGGCCATGTGTCCTGCTGGGTTCAGTCATCATGCCTTTCCAGGAGAAGTATAACTCTAACTACTACTTCGCACGATCCCAGCGGCTCAAGAGCACGGCCAAGTCAATGCTGAAAATCTATTTGATTGCTTGTCTTTCTGGTGGGGCAGTAATCATATTTCTAATCACCAAGAAGATTTTCTCTAGTGTGGAAGCTTTGATGGCGATGGTAAAGGCTTTCTCAAACACGGCGGGCTTAGCAGTGATAGTATTCTTGCTCGGCTACGGGTTGGTTGAGCTCCCCCGGGTTCTATGGAGGCAGAGCAATTATAAAACCCAGCTCAGCAGCAAGAAAATGGAGGTGGCTTCCGAATACAAGAAATTAACAGAGGCGACATTGGACTGTAGAGGGGTAGTCGCCAATGCGATCAAGACTAGCGAAGCCGTTCATCGCATGCGCAACCAGACACTTATAGATTACGTGAAAGTCATCAGAAGCGAGTGCCCCGAGGAATTTCAAAGTGGGAGCACAGGCCAAGTAGCGCAGGATGGAAGCGGCGGAATCACTGTTCACACTCTTTCCGAGCTTCGATGCAAGGTCAATCAATGCAGAACGAAGATGGAAATCCACAAATACCACCTTGAAAAGCTCAAGATGAGCGCATTTTTCATCGAGGATCTTCTGACTAGAGTTGGCGAAGAAAACGACGAACTTTCACCGTCTGAAAAGAAGAAACTGTACAGATACTATTTTGTGTACAGAAAGTTCTTTTTTCGATCAATCAGTATCTGCTTTTGGATCATGAGTGCTCTGTTCCTTGCCGCTTACATTGGGGTGATGTTTGGCTACGACAACAGCATGAGCCTCTTCACAATGATTGTGCACGATGAAAAAATGCACATAGCAAACGTGACCGTTTTTTGCCTTGTAATGCTCGGTTATTTCACGTTGGTTGTGTTTTGGAGTCTAAGCCAGATCAGAGTAATCGGGGCTGTGGAAGGCGGGAAAAGGACCACTCCAGCTGCTCTGAGCCAAAATGCGAGATTCATTTGCAAGCTTGTCCCACCGATAGTTTTCAGCTTCTTTGGTTTGATATTCGAAAACGGACTTGTGAAAGGAGAATGGGTGAATGACTCATGTGGCATCGAAACGGACACAGCCTACGCGAGATTGTTCGACGACATGACTTTGGTCCCGTTGTTCGGTGGAGACAAGTTCAACACGTATTTCCCCCTTCTGATTGTTTTTCTTTGTGTCGTACAATTGCTCAACTTGACGAATAGGATTTTGGTTCGACTCGGTCTCGTAGGGTGGCAATTTGGGTGCGAGTTAGTCGATTTCAAGACAATGCAAGAAGGGGAGCAGCAGTTGAGATTATTCAAGCTCCAGATGGCAAAAAGTCAGAGGCGAGCCAAAACAAAAGAGATTTTGCTCAACAAAACAAATGCTCTCCAAACCATCATGTTTAACCAGAAAAATGAGACAGAAGAGAATATGACTACCTCAAGCGGTAAGATAGAAAACAGCCAGAGAAAAAAAGGGCCCCCGAAAATCAACGGCTGGGTGGAGAAGAAGGCACCAAGACAAATGAAAACGAAATTTCTTCGCCTTAGTGCATGGCAAAACAGAATGTTCATGGTCCGTGAACCCGGTATTCTTTTTTATTATTCTACTGCCGATACTTCTAAGCAGGCGAAAGGGTCTGTGGACCTAAGTATCGTCTTGGCAATAAACTTTCACGAAGATGCATCAAAAAAGGTAGACAAGTGCAGATTGAATTTGTCCATTGCCGACAGGGAGTTCAAACTCAGATTTTGCAACGAAAAAGATTGCGCGAGGTGGAAGGGCGCACTTACAGAGTGGCGCACCTATCATTTAGCTCAGAAGGATCTTGAAAGCAGCAGTCCATCGATAACTCAAGAAGAGACATCCGAAATTGTGGTATCACCCCTTTCGCGAATGGGCGTGATGTTGTGAGGGATGAAAAACATTAAAAACACACACACACACACACACACACACACACACACACACACACACGCTCATAATGCGTTGCAATACAGACGGAAAAATGATGATGCTTAGAGAAATATTAAAAACAACTTGGTAGCAAATTAGGTAGCGGGTGCAAAACAGCTCACAATACACTATATCTTACAAACAAAAAATTCAACGGAGAAGATAATCGTTTGGCCTATTTCGAATACATCATTGCCCGAGCACTTGCTCTAGCAGTATCATTTCCTCTAGCCGAGCGAGCAGACATGAGGTCCCAATTTATAGCCCCCTTGTCAACAGTCTTCATCCGCGGCTCAAAAATGACCTCCTTCCCCAGCACCATTTTGTCATGACCAGGATCTGGGTTTGTCTTTTGGTGGCCTTTCCACGCGATAACAGAAGGGATATGAAACCAACTTGGTGCATCCTCGCTGATAGTGGTATCGTCCCGGTGCTGAAATTTGGCTTTTCTGGACCCACTAAATTCTCCGCACATGCCTGTTTGGGGCACGTGATGCATGACAGCTGGGATATGCATAAAACTAGGGGCATCATGGCTCACACTCGTGTCATCTATGATTCTGCCGTATCCTCCGGCTGCCTTCGCATACGCAGTCCAGGGCGTGGTGCTCACCTTCATCCACAAGGGGGCAATTACTTTCTTATCGTAGAACAACGAGGCAATCTCCCGTCGCTCTGTCAAAGATGTAGCATTCTTATCTAAATTGCTATCACGCTCGTAGACCTTCCCGCCAATCCCTATCATATTAGTCGAACCCCGCCTGTGGGAATTAGCCGCTGTTCCCAGTTCATGCCTCGAAGAAGGCTGCTTTCCAGAAGAAGCAGCGGCTGTTGCTGGGGTTTTTCTGGAGCTTATCCCCCCCCCTACACGAGGCGTGCGTTTTGCACCCATGACACGGCCCGAGAGATTAGTTTTTTTTATTCGAAATAGATGGGGGTAGGGTTAGAGAGAGAAGGAGAAGTTATCGGAGGTAGTTGTGAGTTGAGCTGCCAAAAACGTATTGCACAGTGCTAAAACATTTTTTTGAAAAGAATTTGCGTGAAATGATAAATTAAGTTTCCTCTGCCAGTCCCAAAGAGGCTAAACCGATGGCCAGTGGAAACGGTGACGAGCGGAACGTATCTGATGATGGTATTGGGGAGTGGGCTGAGGGAGGGGATCAGAGGGAGTATGAAACACCCACAATTAGTGAGGAAACCGCAGAGCTCCTCCCAAACTTCCAGCTCCAATTCGACGATGCAAGGAACGAGCACTATCTTTTCCACCCTTACACTGGCGAATGCATCTTTGGTGTTGATGAAAGGGGGAACTTAGTTTCTGATCTTGATCGCAATAAGTCCATGTGGACAAGGGCTACACTCTTCTATGAATCAGTGGAAGACATGCGGAGAGAAATCACGGGGCAGCGGATCGCCAGGGCCAAGAGATACAAAAGCACGTTCCCCCCTAACCGTAGCATCTATACAGAGGAGGTTGCTATTTCGATTCTGCAGAATTTTTTCAGACGGATTTATGGCCTCATGCGGTATCGGCAGAAGATATTTGACACGTACGTAAAGAATTACGATGCTGGTAGCTATTTGTTTTACTTCACAAACGTCGAAACCGGGGTTACTTCGTGGTGCCGCCCGATTGGTCTGGGTCAGAGCGCTGAGAATGACATACCTGAGGCTGTGGAAGACATCATGGTAGCCCACGAAAATGGTGATTTTGGTGATTACCAGCTTGCGGAGTACAAAGATTGCGGCGAGGATGACTACCAGGATGGAAAAACAGAGGACGAGGAGCTAGTCTTAGGCTTTCCGGCCGTCAAGAAGAAGTCTCCTTTCCTCATTGGACCGTACTGCAAGCGCACAAGGGGAGTACCGGGCCGGAGGGTTCGTAAAGCACTGGGCAACAAGAAATTGAAGAGCGCGGGGGCAGTGGTGGACAGGTTCGGGAGGACGGGATTTGCGCACCCCAAAGACATGAGTATTGACGTGACACTATATGGGGAAGACATACCGGCCTTGGACGGCTTGGTTGTTAAGGACGCGACAGTTGAGCCGTACATGTTGATGCGGGCGGCACACGAAAAAGGACCCCAAGCTGTACTTGATTTGATGAAAAAGCACAAACAGAACAGGCACATCATCATGTTTGGGTGTTTAAGCTTCTGCAAGTACGAGATAAAGGAAACCGAGGATGGTGTTGCTAGTGTCGAGGCGACTAATTGCTGCAAGATGATGCTATCTTTGTGTGACGACGAGTGGACGGAAAACAGGGCTATTCTTTCCGCTGCTTTGGGGGCGCTCGCTAGCCTCAGCGACAATTACTCCAATCGAATCATGATGCACGAGACCAACTGGATGTCGAGGGTGGTCAAGGTGATGAAATCTGTAGAAGAGGAGACCACCGATGTGTACGTTCGGCATGCTGACGGTGTGACCAAAATGTCTGTCACAAACGTGACTCGCCAGAGTGTTGACATTGCTGTCAACGGTTGCAAACTTCTTTTCAATATGGCTTGCGATGAGAGCAATAGGGAGTACGTTGCCGACTCGGGAACTCCCCTCGTCATGTACGTCATGAAATTTGTGGATGACAATGCAACGGTGCAGCACTACGGTGTCTTGGCGCTGTACAACTTTGTTTATAGGAACGAGGCGGCACACTTTCAAGCCAACGAAGACGGTGCGATGGAACTCTGCGAAGAAGTTGTTGCAAATTTTCCGAACGATGACAACCTTAGGCGGGCAGCTAAGAGGACGATAAAGGCACTTACTCCGGAGGGCTGGAGAGGGAATCTTTCGACAACTCACGACGACACAAAGAGCTGATTATGTGATAATTATTGTGAAACAGTTGGATATGTTTATTTAACGCTAGAAAGCGCTGTAATTTTACTGTTATTACCCGACCCGACGATATATGATATCGACGATACCAACTAAATGGTACGCAAACGTTCGTTATTCCTAAATCTAAGTTTTTTTGGCTAAAGTATTACACAATGTCATCGTCGTCGTCTTCCACATCGAATTGCGCCGTATTTGTATGTCCGTCAAATTTGCTTATCTTGCCCCGCATGTCCGAAGTAGAAGAACGGTTTAATACAACAGCAGGAGGCGGCCGATTTGCACTCAACCGATCATGCTGCTGAGATATGCTTTTGGCAGATGTGACTTTGCGAAGAAACCTATCCTCGGGACTAACACTTAGCTCGCTTGTAGTCGACTCATTAAGTCTCTCTTGAACGATACTTAAGGCAGACAAGTCACTGGTATCGGCAGAACTGATACTGCATGCCAAATTCCTTGTGCTCATCGAGCTTGTGGAAAATTCGTCATACTGTTGTCCAACCACTTTGCACTCCTCGTCGTGATCAATTTCGATCTGGGTAATTTGCATTGCATTGAAAGAAGGCTCTTTTCCCCAGGATTCCCAAAGGGCGAGATTTTCCTAATACGGGAAAAAAGCGGTAAGTGTAAGTAAAGTGGTTAGTCACAATCAACCGCAACCGCAACCGCAACCGCAAAAAATCGCTCACCTTCATATTGATAGCAAAAATCTTGATCGCACCCGCGTCCGAATCAACGTGGTTTGTGAGGTACTCGGTCCAAATAGTGTAAACAGGTTGCACCAGGAAATTAATGAACCCCTTCTGAGAGCCAGGGATGCTGTTGACATCCTTGCGATCGCACAGAGGACTGATTGAGAACTTGCGACGGCGCTCTTCATCTCCCTGGGCAAAAAATTCGCGCATAATCAAGCGGCTCCACTTGAGATGCAATGGGGGAGATTTTGTCGGGTGCCCGATATCACTGCACTTGATGGCCATCTTCATTGCCATGAGATTCATCTGCTCCTCTTCCTCGGGAGTAGCCTTTGTGTCCGTTTTCGAGAGCCCCATTGCTACCACTTCGTTCTTGAAGCTAGCGACTATATCAAAGTGGAGCTTTAAATCAGTCGCCAAAACAAGAGCGATGCAGATTTCGCGGCATTTAGCCTTTTCTTGCTTGGGGAGGTTCTTCAGAGGGTCGAGTTTTTCCTGCTGCATCAAGATAAACGCACTTGAGATGTGATGGTTCTCCAGTACACTGGAATCATTGTGAAGGAGTGCTAGCTCATGCCCAGTCTTTACGAGAAAATTGTTGTTCAGCCCAGGATGTCTATAGTCATGAACTATGGAGGCAAGCATTAGTGAGAATACCTCCAGTTCAGAAAGTTTGTTCCTCATGCCGGCCACATGGACCATAAAGTGAGCTGATTGAACCACGTCTGTTGCATGCATCTTATTGTGATAAACATTGTCCTGTGTGATGATGCGATCATATCGATTGAGGACAACATTTGTTTTCGGTGTGCGTGAGCGTGAGTATGAATTTATTATTTGATTTGAGGGGTAGGTGGGTAAATGAATGGATGGATGGATGGATGGATGGTTTGGTGAGTGTGTCTAGTGGTAGTAGTGACTGTTTTGGCAGTCTTCGTCTTATTCGCTGCCGCCGCTGAATTCACTTCCTGAACTGAGACTCACTCACCCCGTAGTTTTTTTCGATCTCCGCAACAAAGTTATTCCAATAGAATTCGTTCGTATTCAAAAAGTCCGACCAGTGATACCGACTATCCGAAAAAATGTAGCTGCAGAGGCCAGTAAGCGGCTTCCCCTTGCAAATCTTGCCAAAGAGGTGCACGTCAAAGTCCCAGTCATCTAGCTTCTCAACCAGAAATGTGTCTATTTTGAATTGGCGGCCCTGCCTCATTAAGTTCAAACCCACGACACTGCTTCGGTCTGGACAGCTCAGGACCCGCGAGTCCCGAGGTAAGGCCTTGTCACCGACAGCAGCGTTGAGTGAGGTAATTGACAATCGTCTGATGTGCGCTTCATTTGCAGACAAACGCTTCGTTTTTCCTCGTTTAGATTGCCACTTTTCGTGCACCCACGCGCTCTCAACATCACGAAATTCTTTGTTTCCCTTGGCAGCGTTTTTAGACGTGGTTAAGGACGAAGAATTTTCGCTATTGTTGCTCGTTTCAATGATATTATCGGTACGATAAAGCGTCTGGTGGCACACAAGGAGTAGGAGTTGCTTTAGTTCCTTCAGTTCTGAACTAGAATAGTGCACGCCGCCAGTGTTTCTTTTGTATTCTAGTGCCCGTCTCATTAGCTGGACCAAGCGGAGGCTGGGGATATCTGAGGGGATAGAGGACATGCGGCGGGAGCTGCTGGAGAGCCGCTTCGAGAGGATTCTCAACAGCCCAGACGGGGTCGCCGAAGGGTTCTTAGTACTATTTTCTTCTTTTTTCTCGTTGTTGATTGAGACAAATTCTCCATCAGAGGCGAACGCCTCATGGAAGAGCTCTGTTCTGGCAGGAAGAAGGATAATTCGCCCTGCAATTATCGGGAATTCCCATCCGCCGATGACGTCAGCCCCAAGGCAAAGGAACAATATAGGTATTATCATGACGAAGTATGCGTCGATGAGGTTGGGGACAGAATGAACGAGATGCTGGAGGCGGGTGTACACAAGGAGGAAAGTTACTTCAACTAGGGAGAAAAATAGGAGGACAATCTGCGTATTATTCAAGTACACTTTTGCCGCCGGGTTGGTGTGATCATTGCTCATTAATTTTGAATACCACACCGTGCTAAACAAAGCCACAAAAACCGCCGAACTGATGAGGAAACAGTTTCCAGTAAGGCTACAGTAGATTGAGGCCAACCTGTCCCCATCAGATTGGTTGATCCCAAGCATGGATGACATGGATGAGGTCGATGCTGAGGAGGACAACCTGTACCGATGTAGAGGCATGGCCACGCGCGACTCCTCCCCTACAAGTAGGAATATTTGTGGTCAGGGGAGGGGGGATGGGTTTAGATGAAAAGTTTCCCGATCCCCGAGAAGCAACTGATATGGTCCCTCTTGATTAAATTGAGTTTAAAGCGCTCGGCCAGGCTCGCAAATTAAGCGAACGTACTGGTATAGGGAGTTCAAACTTAGGAAGATAATGCAAGTTTTGTTTCAAACAGCAGAAATATCACTCAATTTGACCAAGTCAGTTCTCAGTTCTCTCGATCTCACAAAAAAAATTGGAGAGTGCGGGGCAAAGAAGAAGGCACCTAACAATCTAGAAACGTATTTAAGAGCGTTAGACGGGTCAATTCCTACGCTTGTTGTGTGATTTCGCTTCAATTCACTTCAACTCTTGTCTCTCCTAGTGCTTGCTTATTGCAGGCTAGCTTTCAAAGACAAGCTCGAAAGCACAACAAAAAACATGAATTTGGCGCATAATTCACCGCATTCGGCTGATTCTCCCGTCACTAAGTACTCAACGTTGCCGTCTTTACAATACTTACGTCAGACAAAGCTCAAAATATACATTAACGAAGCCCTTTCTGCTCTCCTTGCACAGGCGTCAGCACAAGGGCACGAGAATGGAGGTGTGAACGGAGGCGGAAATTCCGGAGGGGTCAAGGGGATCGACGTAGGGAAGAGACCGCTTCGGTTCTTGTCTAACCACTTTGAGTGCGTCGTGAGAAAGGTGAGTAATTTTTAGTTTGGTGTTGGTGTGGATCGGGTAAGAGGGCATGCATATGATGCAGCACAAGTTTGGGAGCAAAGCTGCAAGCAACTAACGGACAATTGCAGAACAAACAGTCGCACATCACAGCGAAAAACTTCACTTATCTCATCTCGACCCCTTACAACCGGTTAACATTTCTGCAAACCTTTTTGGATCTGACATCTTCATTTGACAAAATGCAAGTCACAGCCGATGACTTTCATCACCTCGTCCTCATGCTCTGCCCGGACTTTCCCCGCAGCGTCATCCATTCTGTGGCGTGGCTGGGGGGAGAAGGCAATTCAAAGGCGTCCAGTGCAAAGTTTGAGTTCTCCCGGATGGCCAGGGGATTTTTCTATTGGTTTTATTGGGCTGAATTTTTCCTCCAACTGATGGTTTTCTTTGAAGCAGCTTACGACGGAGCCAGTGGAGGATCAAAGGGCACAAAGAGTGGAAGCGGTGGACAAGCAAAGAGGTGAGTTCTGCGGATGCTGATGGCTCCGAAATTTCATGTTTTCTTTTCGCGAATCATCAACCAACTCACATCCTGAACTGTGGTTGCTTTGTGCGAATAATTTACCAGCATTGTGATGCCGCCATTGATATCCGACGCAGTGAAATCACCGTTGCGCGAGCTCAATATTGTATTCGGCCAATCTCCAGGGCATTCATCGAAAGATCAGCCAGCGAGGACGTCGTCATGGAAGCGCGCCTTCGGCTGCAGCGTCGACATATCTCACATTGTTGTTGCCCTTAATAGAATTGAAAAAGGTTGCCGATCGATTGGACTGCCTTTCGTCCCATGCTCTATATTCACCAATAGCGACCAATATATAAATGCCAATAACGTCGTGACTGAGGTAGGGTCGGAGGGAGTTGACGCCAGCACTGCCCTTCCACCGACTAAGGCCGGTCAAAAGGTGACTCTTGAAAGGCTCTGGGTTAACCTCACAAGTGACGAATTCTTCGATGAAAAGTACAGAAACTTCGCAAACAACAGTGAAGGAGGAGGCAGATAAGATAATTTAATTTAATTAATTATTGGAGTAAAGAAGGAAGTAGACAATTTTGTTGTGGGGAAGATATAACAAACGTGTGGCCTGTGTTTG
>Ga0115557_1001750_pt1 | contig 14866 bp, 7 predicted proteins | sample COGITO_mtgs_1104_FD_87280 | JGI IMG/M metagenome (GOLD analysis project Ga0115557, IMG submission 87280) | Pelagic marine microbial communities from North Sea - COGITO_mtgs_110421 | ecosystem: Environmental > Aquatic > Marine > Epipelagic | place: Germany:Helgoland, sampling site Kabeltonne...
CCGTTCCCATTCCCGTTCCCATTCCCGTTCCCATTCCCGTTCCAATCCCCGTTCCCATTCCCGTTCCCATTCCCGTTCCAATCCCCGTTCCCGTTCGTTTCCTTTACATCGCCTGAAGTGGGGGGGGGCACTTTCAGCTTTTTAAGATTAGGGCTAAGCCTCGAGCCGATAGGCTCGACGTACGATTTCGTCGGGCTCGCGTAAGAGTTCCCAAGAGATGACCTCTCTTTATCGGGAGGGCTGGCATTGAACCCCTCGATAATAATCTCCGCCCTCTTTATGTTGCGGTACTTGTCCTTCAGGTCCACAATGCTCCTGTGGCGGAGCTCGTAGCAGAAGGCGGTGTCCTCGAGGATCTTCGTCCAGGAGGACTCCCCGTACTTGTCCACGCCCGCGCGGAGGGACTCCTCCTCCACCTTTGACCACGGCTTTCGGATCAGCTTAGCTTGAGTAGGGTCAATGTCGCAGACAGTCGATTTGGGATGTTCGGCTTTGTCGCTTTCGGTCGTCGGGTCGTGCAATAAATAGTTGTTGGCAAGAAAAGCGGAAGGGGTTGGAGTAGACGAGGCGGTATTACTGCCGGTGTTGCTCGTAACCGGCGGTTGCTCTGCTACCTTGACGACTTCCTCAGTGAATGCACCGATACCAGCCCCAACACTACTCCCTACAACTTTGACTGGCTCCAAGCCATCACCCCCCAGAGGTTCAAAAGCGCCCTCGTTTATATCGTCAAACTCGTCCCCCGCGGTTTCGTCCGCCTCCCATTCCTCCTCAATATGCTGGAGCATCCTGTCATGGCTGTGCCAGTGGGCAAAAATATTTCCCAACTTTTTATCGCTTAGAATGGTGTCGAACAACGTGTCGACCTTGCGATACTGCTGTTGTTCCTCCTGGGTGTCTTTCTTGATGACATCGCCCCCGAGTCCAAACTCCTTTAGATACTGCCATTGGTCCAATTCGGGCGCGTCGCAACGGTTCCGATCAAGGTCGTAGTGGTTGTAAATACAGAACCAATCCTCGTTACCGCCCTCTTCTGTAAATTTTGGGTCAAGCTGATAACCGGGTCGAATCATTCTTGCCTTATTACACCTGCTGCAGTACACCCATACGTAAGGGTCTGCCATACAGTCCTCCAAATCCTTGTTGGTAAACGATATTTTCGGGTTGGTTTCGTCTACTATTCGAGCGGCCAAGTTTTCCTTCACGGTCTGCCGGGCGTAGATTTTTTCCTCCATCGTCCCCTCGCTTACCAGCCGATACACGAAGACTTTCTTTTCCTGTCCGTAACGATAGCATCTGTAAATTGCCTGCAAATCGTTGGCTGGGTTCCAACTGCTGTCAAATAAAATGACCCTATTTGCACTGACCAGATTTATCCCCAGGCCGCCGGCCCTCGTGCTAATCAAGAAGCACTTGTAGCTCGCGTTGTCTACGCCCCCAAAGTTCTTTATGCTTAGGTCTCTGCTCGAGGCGCTGTCTTTACCATCAATGCGCAGATATTGCTCGTTTATTCGCCAGTTGGAGAAATTCTTCTCCGCCTCCGTCTCCTCCTCCGCCGATAAGCCTATCTTGCCTCGCATTGCTTCGAACCAGTCCTTCTTTCCCAAAACATCCTCAAGATAATCAAGCGTTTTGATGCAGTTCGAGAAGACGACCAACTTCTCCCCCCTCATAACAGCCAGTACCAAAACTCGGAGGGTTATCAAGACTTTGTTTCCCATGGTAATTTCACTGAAATCGATGCCCTTCTTGATCTTCACGGCTACCTTTTCGTCGTAGTACATGTCCTGTATTCCTCCCCCCCCGCCGGCTACCTTATTCCCCTTATCCCCTCCTCCGCTCTCGGCGCCTTCTTTCCTGACCCTCCTCTCCTCGATGATGCGCGCCCTTTCTTCCCTCAACCTATTGTAGGACGACCTTACATTGGACTCGCTTTGCCTTACAGCAAGAATTAAATTGTCGTTTAATCTCCTTCTGTCGTTCTCCCGCTGGATATCCAGCTCTCTCATCGCGATGTTAAACATCGCATATTCTTGGTGATTCACGCCAGAGAGGGGGTATCTCAACTGCAATTGGTAGCGCGCCTTTATCGTAGCATCATCGTGCGACATTAGTTGTTGGCGACTGATCCCCATAAAATGATGCCTTCGATTCTCCACCTCTTGTTCCTCTTTCATCTCCAAATCCCGTGCCTCCCGCTCCAAAGTTTCCGTCTTCAATTTTGTCTCTCGAATAAATTGAACGTAGTCTCCCCTCGGAACATCGTCTCCCTCTGGGCTTTTGAGGTTTGCAATTTCTGCGTCTCTTTGCAGCTCCTTCTCTGCGCGAAGGGCCTTGTACCTTTCGCTCACTTTCAATTTTACCTCTTGTTGGTTCCCGTCGCCGTTTAAGTTCTCCAGCAAAGTGATCTCTTCCCTCTCCCTCTCGTTGAGCAGGTTCAACACCTTGTCGTAACGGGTCAGTACTGCCGCGGCATCACGCTGTCCGATGAAATCCTTTATGATATGAAACGTCATTTCCCCCGGATGACGGCTACACCTCGTCAACTCAGCTAAGAATTTTTCCCAGAAGCAGCCTTTGCCGTCGTCAGTGCCTGCTGCGTACTCGAACTCCTTTAAAATGGTCATGTCATTCAGACCAACGATCAAATCCCCACGGTCGAAGCCGAAATCTTTGTTCGCGCTACCTTCCAGCGGGGGGGAGCGAAGTGGCGGGTTTTCTATGATGATAAAGGGCAACAAGCGCGCCATCCAATCTCCTTGCTTCCCTAGGGGTTCCATGCCGTGTAAATTTTTTTCTGGGGGCACTGTGATCTTGACAATCTTCATTCGCTTGATGTACTCTATTTCCTTCTCCCGATCATTGGCATCTTCAAAGAGCTGGAATGCGTCAGTAACATCCGAACTGGGTAGAAATTGAGAAATAGCATCTGCGTCCACTGCAACGGTTGGCGAGCTGCGAAGCTTCCTCTGTCTCTCCGTAGCGTTCGCCTCGTATGCTTTCAGCAAAGCGCCCGGATGGTTCATGACAGGTCGCATCGTAGCGTATGCAGTGAGGAGGTTGATCTTATCCTCCTTCCTTGCCAACATATTATAGTCTGTATAGAGCTGGCGCTGGAGGGGTGTCGTCTTGACGAAGATTACAGCGCATTTCTTTTCCTTCAAGTCCTTCGTCAGTATACTTGGTCCCATTCGATGCACGATACCCGTGAGCTTTCTGTGAAGCCTGCGAGATTTGATCTTCATCTGCTTCTGCTCCGATGGTGTGGAATCTGCTGTTGAGCCTGCCTTGATAGGAACAACAAACCTATTCAAGAATCCGTTCCTCCCGTTGTACTTCACGTTCGAGTTAGGGGGGTCCAAAAAACCGCTCCTCACCCAGTCCACCATGTAGTAGTACTCCTTGAGATTGTTTTGCACGGGCGTCCCAGAGATCGCAATCCGAAATCTAGACTTCACTTGTGTTAAAGTCTTGTACGATTGGCTCTTTTCGGAGCAGAGCATCGTGTGCGCTTCATCGAGCACAACCAGATCCGGTCCAGGAGACAAAAGTGCTTCCTTCACAGGTGAACCGTCCCCTTGGTTTTTCAAAACGGCCTTAAAGGAGGTCTCTGGCATGATAAGTACACCCCCTTTATTCATCCAATCCTCCATAAAGCTAGTCCTTGCTCTCTGGTGAACCTCGGCGGCGTCGAACGTCCGAACTCGGAGCCAGAGCCCCTTCCTGTCGAAGATTTTAGGGCCAGTCCATTTCTCGAACTCGGTCTTCCAGTTCTGCAGGACGCTTTTTGGGCATAAGATTAGCGCCCGGAACTTGGAATCGGCCTTTGCGTTCCCGAGGCTACGACTGATTGCTCGCCTCTCACTTTCGAAATTGGGAGATATCATGACTGTGTGCACCAGGGCAATGACCTGGAAAGTCTTGCCCAAGCCCATGTGGTGCGCGAGAAGGCAACCTCTCTGACTGTCGCTCAAGCCTGGTTTCAGAGTCTCCTTAAACATGAATGTGATCCCCTCTCTCTGGTGGGGCTTGAGAAGATCGCTCAACTTAGGATGAACCCTTAAATTCACCTTCTCGTCCAACACAAAGTTGGACGCAGTGAATTCCTCCTCGACACTGGTGGTGCCATTGTCTTCTTCGCTGTCATCCGACGGCAACATTGTTGAAGAGTCAAAAACTTGGGTGAGTTTTGCCCTCTTCCTTTCCTTTCTACGCGTTGTTTTTTTGGACGCGTGCGGAGTTGACAATTTCAACTTGCGTTTTTTGTCCCCGGTCTTGTCGGTTTTGTCGCCAGTTCTGTCTTTTTTGCCATTTCTGCTGTCACTTTTGCCATTTTTGCTAGAGAGTTTTCTCGTCTTCTTCTTCCTGCGGCGTGCACGATTTTCCTTTTTCGTCGCGATGGCCGACATCCGCCACTCACTGAAGACGTCAGCGTCACCGTTAATGTCAGCATCGATGCAGCTGTCATGCAACTCTCTCTGGGTTGGAGGACCCTTCTTCTTCCTAGTCTTCTTCCGCCAGGGCCTAGACGATGAAGAAGAACAAGAAGAAGAAGAAGAAGAGGAAGAAGAAGATGATGATGATGATGATGATGATGACGAGGAGGAAGATGACGAGGAGGAAGATGAGGAGTCGTAAATTAGCTCTTCTCGGCCTTCCCGCTCGTAGATGCGCTTCACGCGCACCGTCTTGTTCCTCAGATCTAGGTCTTCTTGCTCCTTCTTCATGGCTTTTTCAAGTTGCGCCGCGATTGCAATCTCGTCGTTGTAGCTAGCATGGAGGTCTTGTGATTCGTATCCTGTTCGCTCTTCTTTTGCCCTCGTTTTTCTTATGGTTTCTTTGATATCCTCTATATCCTGCAGATCCTCGGCCTCCCAGTCAGACGGGTGCTCCTCAAGATCATATCCATCATCTTCGACAATCGGTCCCCGAGGCCTTACTTGCTCATACCTCTTGGCAATGATCGCATTTACCTCTTGCACGTCAAAGTCTATCTCGCTTTCCTTGCCGTACAATTCAGTGCGGCTCTTCCTCCTCTCGACATAGAAATTGTGGATATCCACGCCAGCTGCTTCTAGTCTGTCCCGATACTGATCCACCTCCTTTCCAAACCGCACCAGCTCTTCCACCCATTCGTTACGATATTCTTGCACTTTCCTCTCGATGAATACATAGGTAGCAATCTCGGCGGTACAAGGCGTGTTATCACTGTTCTTTTTCAGTTGATCAGCAACTATCGCCTTTCGAAGGTCCGTGATCGCAGACCGCTCCAACATTGACTCCGCCTCTTCCTTCTCCGTTTCAAAGTGGTCCAACTCGTCAATGAGACCTTGAACTTCGTCCTCGTTCAAATTATTGAAAGTAGCTAGCCTCGCCGAAACCATTTCTTGCTTCATTTTTTTCATCGCAAGCGTCTCAAAGCACGCAGGGCAGCTGAACGATGCAGTCTCCAGGTTCTCGATCAGCGAACGATGCACATCGATCGGCTGAAGGTGCTCAAGGCAATTGATACAGAACGATTTTGGACAGTCGTCGCAGCCAACCAGAGTCAACGAGGTGGAGATTTCGTCAGGAGCCGTCAGGTTATAACAGCAGCTGCACACTTCTTCGTCATCGTCGTCGTCGTCGTCGTCGTCATCTTTTTCTTTATCGTGGTCGTTACCATCAACTTGCCTCCCTGCACGCTCAATTAAGTAACTTACTTCGTCGTGATAATCGCTTGGCGCCGACAGTTCATAAACTTCCCGGCGGCGGTCACTGGGGCCTGAATCACCCTCGACTTGAACAGGCTTCAGTGCAGGCTCTTCTTTTGCAGATTTTGGGGCATCAACCTTCGGCAGCCAATTCGCTGAGACGATTATATCTCCCTTCTGGACTGAATAAAGGGAGGCGATTGAGTTGGGCACCACGTCTTTGATCACAACAGGTGACACAGATAAATTCAATTCTGCACCCAAAGGGTAGCTCTTGGGAATAGTTATTGTCACCATCTCTGCCTCCTCTGCAGGCGTTGTGATGGAACTAGTGATTGGGGCCGTTGTGGGACTCGCGGTGGGACTCGCCATGGGACTAGTTCCAGGGCTCGATGATAAGCGAGCTCGACTCTTGTTCATTTCATACTCTGAAGCCGTGTCAGCGCAATGAACACAAAGGGGCAGAGAGAGGATCGGGTGACTGTACAGAGCAAACTTGTCGCGGATAGAAGAACGACAGATGCAGCAGAATAGAAGAGATGTTGTAGAGCTTGAGATCGACGAGTTGAGAGGTGAAGAGGAATCGGTGCTAGAGAGCTGATAGGGCAAGGGCTCGTCAGGGTCCATTTTGCCGCTAGTCTGGCTGAGGGGTATCCAAATAATATAGATTCTTCTTGCAGGTTATGATTAGAGTGATGTTGGCATATCGATGGCTTTTTACTTGGATTATTCCTTGAAAAGAGGCGCTTTTTAATGTTTGAGTTTCTCCCCCCAGCAGCAGCAGCGGAGCGGAGTCGTCGGAAATCCTGAGGACCATGCTAAGAGAAAAGGAATTTTCTTCTGTCGAGTAGTACTCCGCCCGCCCGCTAGAAATGTGCCTCTTGTGCGTGAAAGAAGGGCGAAGGCGGTGTCTCTCCTGCGACCGAGCGGCATTTATGCGAGGTTGTTCAAATTTGGGTGTATTTCTGCTTTCGCTGGTACTCGTTCCATTGTTGCTCTCCGTGTTTCTTGTTCTGAGCACCCCTGTGGCACTCCTGAAGGTTTTCCCTGCCGGTAAAGAGAAAATGACGAAAGCTTTAAAGTCGTACCACGAGAGACTGGCTCGTGGATGCGCCGCCTATGACAACGATACTAATCCAAACAACGCGAATAACAACAGAAACCTTGATGAGTGTGATAGGATTTTTGACTCTTGTATTGGAGAGATCTCTTGTTGCTTGATTCCTTTCTTCGTAGTTTACCTGTTGCTGGTGATCCCTTGTTTACTGGTTTTCGCTTTAGTATTGGTATTTTTCAATTCATTCATCGCAAGTTTCGAGGCTGCCTGCGCACGACCAGGGAAAACTGAAGCCGATGCCTTTTCAAGGCTTAGCATCATAAGCCTCAAACTGCAGGAAATTGATGCAGAGAGTAGCATCTTGTGCTTCAATGACAGGACTAGAATGCGTTGCTTTACAGGGAACAAGACATCGCCTCCACAGCGGCATCAAGACGATGATTTTGCTCTAGCCCGACAGATACAAGAGCAGCAGGAAATCAGAGAAGCTCAGCTCCAGCGACAACAACAACAACAACAACAACAACAGCTGCCGTATACAATCACCCCTCCACGGACACAATCGACTTCTTTCCCGCCACCGCCGCCACAAACAAACGCTGAAAAGGCAATGAAAACAGCAATTAACGCGGGCAAGGCAGTGGGTCGTTTAGCGAAATTTGGCGCCCAGGTTGTTAAGCAGGCGACTGAGGATGAGTTGGCTCGACGAGAGGAAAGGTGCCGAAGGGCAGATGGAGAAAATGAACGCAGAAGTAGAGAGAGAGATGATGACGCTAATATTCCCATCGCAGAAGTGATAAGCGCTGAACCTCTCAACTCTCAACCGCTGACGTTTTAGAGTGTAGAAAAGAATAAGAGATCAGAAAATTTTGCATGAAAGCTCCACGTTCTTATTAAATAAATTTGACTACCCATATATTGTTCACGTGTGTTCTATTGATGATCTGGTTTCTGCCATCATGTGATCGCCGCCGCACGTAATGTCGCGTCTATTCGTAAACATTGAGAACAATGACACAGTGATGCGACGATGACGATGACAAATATTAATTGTAGACATACTTTCAACACTCAGATAGTATAATTAATTGCAACATTTACCCAGTGCTGGTTTCATCTCACTGGACACGATCATTCAAGAATCACGCCCTTCGACACACAACGGCCCAGCCCAAAGCTCGCTAACAAAGCTACCCATATCTCAAGAATCACGCCCTTCGACACACAACGGCCCAGCCCAAAGCTCACTAACAAAGCTGCGGCGATTGCCACTCTCTACTTCTTCTACACTGTGGTACTTTTCACTCACAAATACGATAGCATCCCCCTGTCTTATCTCGTCAAAAGTTGTTACAGTACTCCTGTCTGACTCGAGGCAAGTAAATTGGCCACCTGTGAAATCGTCGGGATGGCTCAATAGGATGGAAGAAGTGACGAGACTTCCACCATCGCAATGTGTTGGGTCGCAGACACTTCCTCCACACGTGTAGGAGTGATATTCCATCACCCTCACATTGGTGTCTGGTTTGTCAGCGAGCAGATTCCAACCCTGTTCACGGTCAACTTTTGCCATCACTTCAATTATCTTGGAGTAAATCGCGGGAAACTCTCGAAACATTCGCTGTTGCACGTGTACGAAGACTGACACATGATTCGTGGATCGCAGTCCATCAAGTGCAAGATGGTGGAAGAACTCATTCGCTTCAGAATCAAGTGGGCCTTTTTTCAATGCATTTTCTTCTTCTTCTGCTCGAATAGTGTCATACAGTGCCTTTAATTGCGAAATTTCGGACAAGTTCAGTACAGAGGGCACCACAATTGCGTCAGTCGCGATGGCCTCCTCCTTGGTCATTGTCATTTTCTTGAGCGGTGTCTCGGGTGGGGTTTAATGGCGTTGTAAAAGTGAATTATGCATTGTCCTGAATACTCTGAGGCTCTTTGTGATAAAAACGAATGTGGTGGGGGGGGAGGCACGAGAATGAGCGATACAAACCAACGCAAAATGAGGGAAGGAAGACAATTAATCTCGAAATCAAAAATCATCAAGACTTCTTTTGGAGATCATTAAAACGTGATTTTAATTTGTATCATCGCCCTAATCCATCAACGTCCTATATTCCGTCGAAGTATGTCCAATTCAAACCCCCCTTCTCCGTAAGTTTTGCGCTCCCTTGCTGCATTCCCCCCACCCAAGATCACACAGCCCTGGCAGATGTGTGGTCTTTCGATTGCTCTGGTCGATCCTACGAGATCTCAGAGCACTACGACCTTCGGCGACGGGGCGACGGGAGTAAGCTCGCCGACCTTGGAGGCTATAGGGATCGTCGATTTCGGTTCTTTCAAGTGTCTCTGCCTACACCCCCTTAATGCAGTCAGTCAAAACTCACACATTCCCCTCCGCAGCATTCGCCGCAACTACTCTTCGCAATTTGGAACCGAGTCCACTAACTACCAAAACATTGATTTGAGCCACAACCCAAATACAAATTGGATTACTGGCAAGGGAGTTTTTTTGACGTATACAATTCTCATCCTCATCTTCCAAATTGCTATCAGCAGCAACATTGTGACAAAGGAGAGTAAATTGAGTTGGACAGTTACAAATGTCTCCCATATGGTAATTACGTTTATTGGGATGCATTGGGTTAAGGGTTCCCCGAACCATTATGGGCAGGGCGAGCTGAATGGAATGACATGGTACGAACAACTCCGGAACAATGAGGATGCTTACAACGATCTTGTGAGGAACGGTCTCCGGTGCGTTCCGACCTGTATCACTTACCTCGCTGTACACTACGGGGAGTATGATCGAACGCTTATAGTGATCAATGGCCTGTGCATGGCTATTTGCCTCGTAGCCAAGATGGACAGCTTGCTTGGTGTCCGCGTCCTCGGCATTAACAGAACGCCCGGAATCGATGACAGGCAGTCTTCGAAGGAAGAGTGAAGAGAGAAAAAAACGCAATTAAAATTTTAGCTAGCTAACCGCTTTTTACCCGATAACGACAGGGTTATTTATAGTTATTCTACTCTCTCTCTCTCGATCGATCGAAAAGCTCCTTCTCCTCTCACCATTTTAACCCATTGTTGTCCATCACTTTCTTATACCATCCTGCGACCTCCTTGGGCGTCCTCTTCTTGGTCTCGTAGTCGACGTGCACGATCCCAAACCTCTTTTCGTTGCCAAAAGACCACTCAAAATTGTCCAGCAGGCTCCACGCGAGGTACCCTCGCACGTCGCACTTGTCCTCCACAATGGATTTTCTCACCTCTCCTAGATAACCTTGGAAAAAGGGAATTCTCTCGCTGTCATTGTCCACCGCCAAGCCGTTCTCCGTGATGATAATGCCTCCTCTCGGGTTGTATTGCTCTTGAATGTGGTTGAGAAGCTTCCTCAGGCCCCACGGAGCGACCGCCCAACGCATGCTGGTGTAAACAGTCCCATCAGGATCTGGATAGACTCCAACACCAATATCCTTGAAGTAACTCGTCGCGAAGGGATTCACCATCGGTTTAATCGCTTTCAGAAACCTGCCAAACGATCCCACAGACTTGTAAAGGGTCATTATCTCTCTCGGCAAGCACTGCAGAGCCATTCCCAGGGACGGCCTCCCAGCAATGCGGGTAGAGTAATGGTTCAGGCCGAAGAAGTCGGAAGAGTCCTTGAGCAGGCTCTTTTCAGCCGCCGTGAAAGTCGGCAACCTCGTTCCCGCCGTTTCCCTGACGACGCTTGGGTAGTCGTTGTCGTTGTCGTTGTCGCCGCCCTTGTTTCTCCCCCAGATTGGCTCAGCGTAAATCCCCAAAGTGAAATCCATCGCCCTCCTTGCAGCCGTTAAATCTGCAGCATCAGAAGACACAGGATCCCACCACTCCGAGTTAAGAGTAATCCCGCACATTCCTTTCTGTTCATCTTTGAATTCCTTCACGTAGATCCGGTAGGTGTGCGCGTGCGCCAGCAGGAGATGGTGGCTCGTCAGGTAGACCTCCGTCCCCGGATTCTCGCAGTTTCCGGGAGCGTGGTTCCCCAGACCATACCCGAGCACGCAGATGCAGCTTGGCTCGTTGAAAGTAATCCACTGCTTGACCCGATCTCCGAACAGCCGGAAGCACTCCCTTCCGTATTCCGTGAAATCTTCAATGAACTGTCGGTTCAGCAGACCGCCGTACGAATCCTGCAGAGCTTGTGGAAGGTCCCAGTGGTAGAGAGTGACCATGGGGGTGATGCCAGCAGCGATAAGGCCGTCGATGAGATCTGAGTAGAACTTGATGCCGGCGGCGTTAGGGGCTGAGACTAAGCCCGTGGGGAACATTCTCGGCCAAGAGAGAGACATCCGGTAGGTCTGTACGCCCAGGTCTTTCATTAGCTGGATGTCTTCTTTCCAACGGTGGTAGTGGTCCACTCCCACATCAGCCGTGTCTCCATTCACCACCATACCCGGGGTGTGGCACATTCTGTCCCAAATGGATTCGCCTTTGCCATCCTTGTTCCAAGCGCCCTCGATCTGGTAGCTGGCAGTGGCGACGCCCCATGTAAAGTTTTCGGGGAACTTTTCATCAGAAGATGAAGGTGGTGAAGGAGCTTTCTTCATTCCGGAGTCATATATATAAGGCAAATCCCGCCGCAGAATTTGGGACCAGAATTTCGACACAATAGAGTGAGGTGACAATAAACACCTCCTCTTTTTTTTTTCGAAGTTCTCACACACCCTTACCATATCTCCTCCTCCCACACGATATAATTTTATTTACAAATTCTTACGTCGATTCGTGACAAACGACCTCGCCCAGTTCTCCGCTGGCAAATGACGACGACAGCAGCGCTAAACAATGCTTTCGCTCGATCCTCGTCAAAGAACTTTGCAATAGAGTTGTGCAACTATGGAGGCGGGACAAATCGCGGAATTTACGCTCAGAGAGACTTTTTCAAAGGAGAAAAGATCTGCATAGCTTATCCTTTAGTGGCCGAAATGAATTACACTGCTGCTGACACTGCTGCTGCTAGGGGTGACTGTCGGGGTCGGTGCCCGTTTTGTTTTCGGCTGGAGCGTCACTGCCTTAAACACTCTTGCTTAAGTGCGAGCTCATCTTTTCGATTTAAGTCGACCTCCTACAGAAAGATAGTTGCCCAACAGTTTGACGAAGTCAACGCTGCCAAGAGAGAAACCGATGGAAATTTCCAATCTCTAATTTTGAAACTCGCAATCAGGACGATGCTTGAGCCTCCTTCTTCTCCAATCTCGACTCCCGCCCTTTTTACAATGCAGAACTTGTGCTATGCAAAGATAAATCCAGAAAACGTGCCCCGGGATGAGTATGAGAATATCCTCTCGATGTTGCGCACACTTAATCTCCCATCGAGCGAGTTCCTTACTTTTGACCTTTACTTGCGATTCCTTTCTATTCTCCATTTGAACACTTTTCGCTTCACTGACGCGAGAGGGGGGACGGGTAGCGCACTTTACGGAGCTGCGTCTTTTTTCAATCACTCGTGCGAGCCAAATTCCGAGAGCAGGTTCAACGGAGCTTGCATGGAAGTAGTGGCGGGGAAGAGCGGAATTCGCCGGGGTGAGGAAATATTCACTTGTTACGATTACAGCGACGACGTTGTCGGCGGAGATCAGCAAGAAGAACGACATGAAAGGTTGGTGCATAATTACGGTTTTCGCTGCGAGTGTAGGCTGTGCAGGGAGATAATATGAAGTAGAGATTTGCCAACAAAACTAAGAAGAAGAGGTTCTTTACACAACATAGAAATGCTGCTCTTCTACACTCGACATTATTTTCGTTGCTAGATTCGTTTAATCGCCTGATCTACTCCTTCGTCAAGATTTGGTGCTGGCACGGCACCACCAAGAAACACTGCCGCCGCAATACCTGTTTTTCCCGCCACATAAAAGAAAGCGTCTCGGAACCTAGCAAGCGCTGGAGTATAACCGCACTCAAGGTAGCCGATGAAAATCGATTTCAGCGTAATTAGCGTGGTTTTTCCTCGTCTCTTGCGTACGTACTCGTTTCTTACCAACTCCTCGAATGTGTCTTCCCCACTCCTGCCCTCGTTATATCTCCTCAAAACCTTCCCGAGACGATATCCATCCTGGAGCGCCTGGTTCGCCCCTTGTCCTAAAAAGGGTGGCATCGCGTGGCATGCATCCCCGACAAGCACGACCCGACCACGGAACCACGGGCTGAAAGGCAGGTGAAAGTACACTCCCAACTCGAAGAACTTCTCGCCAGCTTTGGCGATTCGCTCCACGCCAAGTTCTGTAGGAATTCGTTTCTCCTTGCATATATTTAAGAACCCCTCGCCGGTTTTGCTGCTCGCGTCCCACGAGGCGTTCTCGTCGTCGCTTGTCGATTCGGAGTTTTTACTGTTGTTGTTTTTTCCTCCACTGCCCTCGCCCCAAATCAAGGCGCACATGTCGTAATTCCCATACGTTCCCGTGAGCGCGTATCCTCCCCGACCGAAAAATTGGCAGAGCACCGACTTGGCGTCAGCGTCGCCCGTCGTCGAGTGTGGCTTGCTTTCGCGGCCATTTCGCGCCACTGCGTATGCAATTCGTATCCCGCTGTAAATTTTCCCGCCGATAAAATCACCGAGGATCGGGATGGCTTCGTTGACGTGACGCTTGGCGACCGAATTCACGCCGTCGCCTCCGACTATGAGGTCGTAGGGACCGTGCTTATTCGAGTCGGAATCGAGGAGGAAGTATAATCCATCGGAAGTGGAGTCGATTGATGTTATTTCGACGCCACCTTTGAACGATATGATGTTGTCGTCAGTGGTGGTGGTGACCAAGGAGCGAACATTCCGAATCAGCAAAGAAGTTAGGGTTGCCCTCATGACCGTAAACGCGTGTACCTCTCCATCGTCATCAACGAGCTCACGGGCTTCATCAGCCTTCGTAAAAAGATCCCTAATATTCAACCTCAGCACATTCCTCACCCCCTCCCCGTCAATGTCACCATCTTCTTCGTCATCATACAACCCCCTCCTCGCCCACACACCTTGCAGGCGGCTCGCCCTCGTTCGAAACTCGTCCCAGTTCGACCGCGTGAGAACCCTTTTTAAAACAGCAGCGCCGCCGTTCAATTGGATCCCACCGCCGGTTATTGAACCCGTACCGTCGTCGTCGTCGTCATTCTCAATATAACGAGAATCAAATACTTCGATTTTGTAGTTGTTATTGTCGTTGTTGGTGGTGTTGTTGCCGTCGTCGTGGTCGTTGTCGTCGTGACAGTCGCCGTTCAAAATCGTAGACAAGAACGAGCAGGTCGCCACGCTCCCTCCGATACAACCTATCCGCCGCATCTCTTCGCCGGAGATCTGAGTAGTCCGCCGGACTGGTCGGGCGCCCCCGCGGTAAAGGGCGAAGCTGTCCACTGTAAGCAGTACAAACGAGAAGGGTAATAGAAATAATCTCATCACGATCGTCAGAATTTATTCAAAATGTGGCTCTTCCGTGCATCACGTCGACAGGAATATCCGTAGAAATAATAAATCAGTGTAAAATGGATTCTGCTCTGCTTTTTTTTGGGTGTGTGTGAGAACGCCGCCGAACTAAAGAACTAAAGAACTAAAGCATCAAAAGCTCGTCTAATTTTTTTTCACCCTCGTCGCCCCCATTAAATGCGGCTACGTCCTCTCCTAATCTCTCCTTCCCTCCTCCCCCCAACAACCATGAACGAACTGACGACGTCCGCGGATCTGTATTCGTTGACGAACCGCCGTGTTGAACCGTCGTTCCGGATACCCTCCTCCCCTTCGCTTGGCGTGGGGGGAGGGTACCGCAAGATATCGTGTCCGTGCTGCAACCGAATACAGGATTCGTTTGTGCCGTTGGAATTTATCAACTTTTCCGGGGGAGGAGGAGGAGGAGGAGGGGGGGGGGAGGGTACGACTTTGGATTCGAAAGTTTGCGCGTCGGTCGGTGAGACGACGACTACGACGACGACGACGACAACGACGTCTTTCCCGAGTGTTGAAGTGCTTGAAGAAGTGCGTGAAATAGTGGCCAACCTGGACATCCCCCTGGTCGACACGCACACGCACGCGAACATACTACGCACTTACCCCCCGATCCCTCACGTACCACACCGCACCCCACACTCCGACGCC
>Ga0115557_1001756_pt1 | contig 14826 bp, 10 predicted proteins | sample COGITO_mtgs_1104_FD_87280 | JGI IMG/M metagenome (GOLD analysis project Ga0115557, IMG submission 87280) | Pelagic marine microbial communities from North Sea - COGITO_mtgs_110421 | ecosystem: Environmental > Aquatic > Marine > Epipelagic | place: Germany:Helgoland, sampling site Kabeltonne...
AAAGAAATCTCCTGTCGCGAAGTGTTTCAATCATCCTCACCTAACTTATTTGTATTTCTATTTGTATTGGTATTGCAAACAAAAACCATAGCATTGCAATTGATACAGCTTCCAACATTTATGTTACAGGACAGTGGGAGTACAAAGGGGACGGAGGTGTCGCCGAGGATACGATGTACTCGAGCTTCGTCCGCAAATATGACAAGGACGGTAGGCTCCGTGTGGACCATAAGATGCCGAGAAGGTATTTGCAATTTCCCGTGGATATTGACGTCGATGAATCGAGAGTCTATTTGACGCAGATGAGCAGCGAGAGCGATCACAGGCTCGTCGGTGACAACAGCGGTTATGGGGGTGACTTTATCGGGGAAGTCATCGCTTTAGACAAGCACAGTTTTCAGCAAATTTGGCAGACTAACTTTCACACTGACGAGGGGAAATCAGGAAATCCGAATGGTAGCGATGCAGGGATGGGAAGGGCCACCCCAGATCGAGATGTGCTCATGGTTGCGACGGAGGTGGGGGACGCTCACTTGGTTATCGCCGGTGTAACAAGCGGTGGAGGGCTCTTGATGGGTGGAGATGCAGATGAATCGCTCGTGGAAACGGGATTCTTGACCAAATTGGATAAATCTACAGGAGCCTCATCTATTTCTACCAGATTGATCGCAGGACAGCACATCAGTGGAGTTTGTTTAGATAATAATGAAAACGTTTTCGCCGTTGGTTTCACGCGAGGGAGTGATACAGTTGACGCTTTTGCTTCGAAATTGCTTGGAGCCGATCTTTCGGTCGCTTGGAGGGAAACTTACTCGTCTGAACGTGAAGACTTTCCCATGGGGTGTGCAGTTGAAAATAGGGGAAGCAACAGCGTCTTCATTACGGGGATGACTATGGGTGCAATGACAGGTGTCGCCAGTGACAGAAAAGGTGGGTATGACTTGTTTGCCCTGAGCTTAAACACCGTGAATGGCGACGTCAGGTGGAAGAGTCAAATTGGGACCAAAGAAGACGAAGCTGTGATGACAGACAATAGGCTTGGGAGCATGGGAGGGATCATGGTGGATCCTAACGGCGACGTCATTATTGCAGGGAACACGCGCGGTGAGATGTTCGCCAAGGGTATGGGCAACAGCGACGTGTTCGTGTTGAAGATCAACGGTCATGAGGGGACGATTCCACAATTGATAACAAATGAAGGGATCGACGTTCGTGAAGCCAACAGAAATATTGGAGATGGGGTCCTCATCAACAGCACGATCGGGCTCTTGTTTTTGGTATTTGTTGTTGTTGTTGGTTGCATTTTTGGCTACAAGTGCGGCAAGAATAGGACAGAGAGCAAATATGGGAAGCTTGTGGAGGAAAAATTCAACGGGGTGAGTGGCAACTTCACACCTCACGGCGCAGCTGTGATGTGTGAAGTTGCAGCTGAGACGAATGGAAACACCGCAGTTGAGATGGTGAAGCACAATAAAGATGAAGGACATAATATCTAATGACAAAAAAAGGACTTTCGATCGCAAAATTACATTCCTCCCAAAAGTTACAATTAGTGCCCACATTATTCCTAAAATCGTCTAGTCACACATATTCCCCATGAAAAAAGCAGGAAGAACTTAGCCTTTAATCACTTTGTCTTCTTTTTCTCGGCCTTGTACTTCTGCATTTTCTTCTCGTGGGATTTGTCGAAAGCGTAATCCTCTGCGGTGGTCTTGAACAAATAGTCCATCACACCCAAGACACCATAGTTGCAGTTGAAATACTCGTGATGCATGTCATGGTGCTCGGCAGATCCCTTTCCAAACAGATTGTCGGCTCGCATCCACTCCGCAAAACCATCAAATCCACTGTGCGTGTAGCACACCTGGAATAGAGTCAAGAAAAACCAAAACCGAACCACATAGGGGTGGGCTCCCATCACAGCGGGTCCCAGAACAACACCACCCTGATTACCCAGCATGAATTCAAACCAATGGGCGTACATACCCGCAGGCGCGGATGGGTATGTAAATGTGTGGTGTAGTTTGTGTACATGCTTGTAGAAGAACGACTGGTGCAAGAGCCGATGCGTCCAATAAAACCAAACTTCAATACAAACAACACAGCCAAGAAGCTGATAGGCAGCAAGACCCCAAGTAAATTCAAGATTTGGTCCATCTGTGTGGGTTTTCCACCACCAACCAGTCAAGAATTGCAAAGGTTGTGAAATAATCAGCAAGTTCCAAAGCGACAGCTTCATGGCCTTGCCCCACTCCTGCATGTGTCCCCCATTAGGTTTGTAGGGCTGGATCCTGAACTCCTCAAACATCTTGTTGGATTCAAAGTAATAGCACATAATGTTCATTGCAAAGAAACCAGAGAGCCCGCATACACCCCATATCCACATCTCTTCGTGAAAAGCTTGCTCACGTACCAAAGACAAGAAATTCTCCATCCTAGTCGCCATGATTGTTGACGTCAGAAAAAGAAGAGAATGGTGGATTTTCTCAGTGTAGTTTAAAACCCTATTCCCTTCCTAAACGGCGGAGGGAAGTATGTTGTAGCAAATTAACAACGGATTTGAGGTGATTTGCTTTTTGACAGTTTAAGGGCGTTTCTTTGAAGAAAAAAAAAAACGAAAAAACAAACGAACTTATAAAGCCAAAGAAGTATTTTCTCGCGCTCTTTATTAACATTTCGGACAAAAAAAGTCTCTTTGGGCATTATACTACTTATCGAGTGCCGATGCTACACCCCGAAGATGATGCAGGGGTTGGAAAGTCATATGCAGACACTTTCAATAGAGCTCGCAACATGCCCTCTGACCCCAATTTTATCTCTTCCTCAACAAAGGCTATTCTCACTGATCGCGGGCAGTATCTCAATTATCTTGAAGCTCAGCTCGACAGGGTTACTACTTCTTTGATGTCACACTCGACACTAGAAGGGCGAATGAATGAAGTGGACGAGAGAGTGAGCAAGTGTGACGAGCGGATCAGCAATATGAGTAAGATCGCTCGGCTGTCCCAGTCCTTTAGCGAAAGGTGGGGAGAAGATACAAAAGCTTCTGTTAGTCGCCTTACTGAGCGGTTATGTACCGTAGAGGGCATGGTAGGTGGCTTTCATGATGCCATAAATAAGGAGAATGGCAAGGAGGAAACTATGAAGCTCATCAACGGAGTTAGTGAGCATATGAACCACGTGAATAAAAATAGAGACCAGTTTGAGGCGAAATTAGAGAGCAGAATCTCCGAGACGGAGAAAAATATCCTATCTGAGGGTAAGAATGCCCAGAAAATGAGCCAGAAGATGACAGAGATGGAGAAGATGTTTGACGAGAAGTTGAAAGAAGCCGAGGAGAGATTTGTGCAGAGCTCAGATACAATGAAACAAGAGTTCGGATCTAAATTTGAAAAAATGGAGAGAAACCACGCGGAGAACGTATCGCGGCTGGATGCTGAGATTTCCCGCTTGAAGCATGAGAATAGTCTGATGGAGAACAGGATGCTCAGTGCGCTGGCCAAGCAGGCGAAAGTTTCTCAGGAACAAATAAGCGGGATTCAAGGTTTGTACCAGGAAACGATAATTGCTAGTGGGGGGAGCGTTGGAAACAATGAAAATGTCAACATCAGCAATAACAGCCACACCAGCAACAAAAGCGAAATTGACGACAGAAAAAATAACTGGTGGAATGACCGTGACGACAGCGACCGGGAGCGCCGAGCACCTCATTTCAATATAAACAACAATTACCAAACGAATCAGATCAATAATAGCATAGCAGATATAATGGACGATATGGAAGAGGTGCTTTCGCACCAGCGCGAGCAGCGCAAGCTACTGAAAGATCACGCTGCATTACTCCACAAACATGATCGTGCGGGAGGCATAGTGGAAGAAAATATCGAACTTATTACGAAGGAGCTAGGTGTGATCGATTCTGCTGTTAAAGATATGGGAGAGAGATGGCTCAATTTGAGCGAAAATATTGGAGAGAACGTTTTGAAGTGTGTGGGCGAATTGGAAGCCAAGCTTAACTCCGCGTTAAAAGAAATGCAAGTTGACATTGAAAGAAACAAAGAACGGGGTCTTGTTCTTGAGAATAGTTTCCAAGGGCAAGAAAGGAACACTGTAAGAGACCCTAACAACAACAACAACAACAACAACAACAACAACAACAACAACAACAACAACAACAACAACAACAACAACATTGACGAAACAGGAATTTTTAGCGATGCAGTCATGTCCGCGGCAGATACTAGCCAAATGATCTCTAGAGAAGTCAAAGCGCAGATGAAAGAGACTACCAAAACACTCCTGCATCATCAAGAAAATATGTTGCGGATGCAACAGGAGCAGCTCAGTGATCAACTTCACGCGCAATATAAAAAGGCGAAGAAAAAGAGTGATAAAGACAGAGAAACGTCGGCAATTAGTAGCGTGGACCTGAGTTCCATCGTTGCTCCAAATGCTCCTCCAGTCGTTGCCCCAGTTGTTGCCCCAGTTGTTGCCCCAGTTGTTGCTCCTCCTCCTCCGTCCAAAAAAGAAACACATGCCGACAAAATTATTCGTCGGCGACGCAAGGTCGAAAATGATCGGAAGAGAGAAGTGTTAGCTCTCAAACCGACCTACTCGCAACAGGTCGACAGCGATGATAGCGACGAAGAAATCTACCAAGAGGTAGTTCGAAGGAGAGGTAAAGATGGGGGGAAAATTCACACGCCCGTTCGGGGAAGGACTGCTGTAGGTGGGGCTAGGGATGGACCAGCGAAAAGGAGGTCTTGGACACCACCGGGGAAAAAAGACTTTTCCAAGCTCGGAGAAAGAATAAATACTACGGTTGACGCCCCTGCCCCCTCCAGCACACACATGGCGACTGATTTAGGTTATGCTGGTGGCGATAGTGAAACTGTAACAACTCGAAGTACAAGAAAGTAGAAAACTCTGTGATAATACTGATGATAGCAATATTTGAAGAACTTTGCGCGCAAAAAAGACACATCTACCTTAACGACGACGGTTTCTTGCTCTCCATCATTTCTACAACTTCCTTACATTGCTCTTCGTTCAAGCCAATATTATCGCAGTGGTACTTCCCCAATGCTTCACAATCATCACCTGGGTCTATCTTGATGATATACATCTTGCCATTGAAATTTACTTCGATAAACCTAGTCTCGTCATGAACGATTTCCACTTTGACTTCCGTGCCGTCAACCATTCCCTCGCACAAGACCTCGAATTTTCCCCGCATGACGTCAACTGTTTGCTGTTCAATCTCCCCTATTATGCTCTCTACTCCGTCTTTCACAGACTTATCGTCCACCTTCCCGCAGATCCCTTTCACCTCATATTTTTTCATTCCCCTCAGAGACGACGAAGATGGAGCGTCAACATCCCACCAATCCATTGCGAATGAATTGCTGTTTTTTTCCATTGTTCTGAAGATGTCTTGCTCGATCATGTATCTGTCGATTTGGTAATTGTTGGTGCCGTCGTCACTAAGAGACGCAAACAAAAAACCCTCCCAAAACTGGCGCCCCATTTTCTCCACCCCCAGTGGAAGATCCGAGTTTTCTCCGTCAACGTCATAACCATTCAACCCGAGGCTGTGGTCGTGGTCAACCCCATTTACCTTCCCAAGCAAGTAATAAGGAACCCCAGCACGAATCAGTCTACCCAGCCTCTCCTCGTCGTTCTTGAATCCGTCTACATAAGTCTCAGCCTCGCAACAAGTTTCTCTCATCTTTCTTGCCACAGCCTCAGGCCCACCGAATGACTGCAAGTGCCACCCAGAACCATCATCGATAATGCTACCGGTGAGTCTCTCCGAGGTAAGATAACGGAGGTTCCTGCGGAGACGACTGGCGCCCTTCTCTTCAATTTGCTGTAGCGTCGTTGCGACGCAGCCTTCCTTCGCAATTAAACCCCATTTCGTACGTCCGACCAACCACTCCATCGAGTAAAAGTGCCACGAAAGGTGGAACGTAGCCGGCAGCGAAATCTTGTCTTTATTCTCTGCAAGCTGGAGCATCCCTCGTTGACTAACGATCTCATCCGCGTCGGATACGACCACAAGGTGGTTCGTTGGTGTAAGCTCAATGCCTTTTGTGACTTGTAAGTTTAAGAGGCCGTCCAAAACGTAATCTCTCTGAATCTCTTCCCGCTGTGTGACGGTGAGGTTCGGATGGTTAACCAGGTGTAGGGGTACTGCGACCGGAATAATCTTTTGAAGGTAGGGTTTGAAAAGATCTACTGTCTCAACGGTGCGATTTAACCAATGGAGGTCCTTCGGGTTGCCAGTGTGGGTCAAGGGAGACTCAATTATCAAGTAGTAGTCAGTCACATCTGATGTTTCCAAAAGACGGAGAAGCAGGAGGGGGAGCTCATTGAAGAAGGGGAGGGCTTCGATTATAGTCACTTTAGAAGAAATACCTGGACTCAAAGTGTTGCACTCTTCGGCGTTATTGTTGCCAACAACCCTAACATTGTTGACGGCCGAGGAAGTTGACTGATGGTAATTTTTTACCATGCCATCAGAGACCCAAACCCCACAACCGACCTCAAAATTAACGGCGATTGTTGTCGCAGGCGGTGAGGTTGAATCAAGCGATTGTGATGAGTTCTGGGGGAGAGGAATTATAGAGTGGTGAACTTCCTGGTATTCATCACCATAGGAGCCATAAATCCCTGCCCCCCTCCAGCACTTTTTCAGAGGAAGAGTGTACCCAGTGAGCTCGTAGCAGGCAATTCGTTCGTTTGCTTCTTCAGTTTCGGTCGAGGTGCAGACAAAGTCAGATGTCGGGAGGGAGACAACGAGGTGGAGATGGCTTGAGTATATTTCTTGGATAGAAGAGGGGGAAATTATGGACAGGGATTGACAAGGTGAGCAGAGAAGAAACACAACAATAACGATTGTGAGACAGAACTGCTGTATCATGGTACCATACAAAAAGAACTGGATTGATGACTTGACACCTTTATTTTTGTCGAGGCAAATTTGGTCAGTTTGTTTTCGTGCGGGATATTAGAATACTTGCTAGTTTTTTGTTTCCGTGCGGGATTTTAGAATACTTGTTACAACACCGGTTCGCTCAACATTTAGATGGACGTCATCAAGGCAACAATACAGAAACCAAAGCTCAACCTGAAGAAGTTAGAATCCGCCCTGGCCTCTTTCGTTGATAAAGAGATCAAAGGAGGGCAAGGCGAACAGTCAGTTAATCCTCTTGTAACCTTTCTCTCCCATCACCCACCAAAAAAGGGGGCAGAAAGCAGAATTCTGTTCCACAAAGTATTACTATGTATGAAAATATTACTCCGGAACGAAAAAAATAGGCAAATCTTACTCTCTCCACACAGTTCTGTTGCCTTCGACAGAATCGTTTTTTTCCTTTCGGACCCTCTAGGCAGCCGAGAAATCGCGAAAGAAGTTTGTAATGTCTTGTTGAATCTTTGCCACAGCTCTGGCAGTGTACCAGTAATTGTGGAGAGAGGAGTGATCTTTCAGCTTGTCAAGCTATTCACAAAGATCAGCATCCAGGATGCTGAGGTCTTGTTTGCCGTCTTGGGGGCTTGCCAGAGTGTGTGCACAGAAAAAGATGGGCGGATGGAGTTTATGTGCCATGTAGTGAGCGAAAGGGGGGAGGTTATGACTCGGATAAATGATATTCTGTTGTTTTGTGATGACAACAAAGAAAATGTGGCGGCTCAGTGCCATTACATCGACAAGGTAAAAGAGCGAGCGCTCTCGTTGTTGCACAACTTATCAGCTGATGGTAGTAACATTGCAATAATCCGGGATGCGAAAGTAATACCGGTTCTTATTCCCTTTTTGCGCTCGTGTAGACCGAATTTGGTAAATGGTGCTGCATCAACGCTCCAGAACATGTCAAGAGAAGTCAAGAGCAGAGAAATCATGCATGCCCTTAATGTCACGATCCTAATGCTGGATCTGGTGGGAGGGAATGACATGAAGATTCAAATCATTGCAGCGGCCACACTGCTTAATCTCGTCGGTGAGAGATTGTCTAATCACCATCTCAAAACAAAAAATATCTTTCATGAGACATTGACTGAGCTGATAACGCTCGGTGCTCTCTGTGATTGTTTCGAGTAGTTGTCGACGTAATGGGCTAAGTAGAGGAAATATATACGTGATTGTAGAAAGGGGCAATTGCACAATCTTAGGTTAAAATCTACTCATTTTGTCGTTGTTAGGATGATCGAGTCGGCATTTTAAACTTTCTCGGTGGTGTCGTCGACGGGCGCGCAATTAGAAGATACAATCAAGCAGATGCATCTGCCGATTTCAATTCTTATGCCCAAGGATCAGATTCATTGAACGAACTGTGAAGAGCAGGTTTCAACCAAAACCACAAGAACCCAAGGCTCTTGGCAAAAATTTACTTATTTTCAGAAAGGGGGGCCTAGGGCCGAGGGATTCGGGTTTTGAGAAAGTGTCTGATGCTTTTCCCTTTGGGTGGTTTTGTTGTTACAATTTAATTGGTCTTTATTTTCCCAACTCGTCCGGCTTTTGGCCGAGCGGCTGCAGGTACTTTTTGGCAACACTCCTGAAGAGAACTTAGACAGAATATATATTTTTTCGCCCCTGGCGACAACAGCCAGGTACTATCTAGTGTGTCCTCCGGACTGGCGGAACAACCAGAGCAACCCTGGACCCTAAACACACACAACTCCTTCCACAAAAAAAAAATTGCCCCGGGTAACTAGTCCCACCTTCCCTACCCCCTTCGCCGAACGTTTACGTTCGTGCTAGAATCCGTCGACAACCATGATGGCTGCCAGAGGAAACGCGGCCAAGAAAACCATGGAAGCTAAGGCTGCCGCTGGGGGCACGAAGCGCAAATCGAATGATTCAGATGAGATCACTGCCGAGGACCTTGCCAAGTTCAGAAAGGAGGAAGAGGAGAGGGAAAAAAATAAGGTCAAGGATAAATGGCGAGACCCCGACTGTGCGGGGAATGCTCTATCGAAGAAATGGATGGAAACAAGTGCAGTGATTAAATCTGTTGCTTACGGCGACAATTTTGGTGGCTTCATTTTGGTTTGTATCATCATTGCAGGTGTGCTCGTCGGAATCCAGACATACGAGGGAATGGAAGACAACAATATCGTGAAGATGACTGATTTGGTTATTTTGGGGGCGTTTACGGTTGAGTGCATAATGAAAATTTTTAGTGAGGGTTTGGTAAGTGTTGTGTGTCCTCCTCCTCTCGCCCCTATACGTAGTCGATATCTAACCAACCCCCTTTTCCTCACTCTGGGTCTTTTGTATTGGTCGTTTTCCCTCGTCAGGCTATTTGGAGTTTCTGGCTAGGTGATGAATGGAAATGGAACAACTTTGATTTCATTGTTGTGATGCTGTGTATGCCTTTCTTGGAACATCTAACTGGGGGAAATGTTGCTGTTCTGCGTCTCATGCGCCTAGCACGACTGGTTAAGATTGTCAAAAAAGTTCCGCAGCTACAAATGATCGTTATGGGACTCGCTGGTGGGCTCAAGTCTATCGGCTACATCCTCCTACTGCTCTTCCTCGTCTTCTACCTCTACGCAATTCTGGGGATGTTTGTCTTCCGTGATAACGATCCTTGGCACTTTGGTTCTCTTGAGATCAGCCTCCTTACACTCTTTCGAGCATCCACCCTTGAGGATTGGACAGATATCATGTACATTAGCATATTTGGCTGCGACCTCTATGCTTCCACTTATGTCACCTCGCCGTCCTTCACTGACTTGAATGTCGACTACTGGTGTAAGAACCCCTCCTCTAACTATGCGTTGGCACCGTTTTACTGGGTTTCTTTTATAATAGTCTCAGCGCTTGTCATGTTGTCACTCTTTATCGGAGCTGTGACGATGAGCATGACGGAGAGTATGGATCAAATGAAGGAGGAGCAAGAGGCGGCAACGAGACAGCGCATGAAGGAGAAACAAATGAAAAAGCTGGCGGCTGGTCAGGAAATGCAGAAAAAAATTGACGAACAAGAATCTGCAAACTCTTCCAGCAGTGATGGGGCGACACCAAAAGTTGCCAAAAGGAGCAATTCGTTTAGCACAACAATTTTAGGATCACTCGGGTTTGGGGAAGAACAGGGCAGCGCTTATGAAGAACAGGAGCAGATGAGCCGCTTATTGAGTTCCATCTGGGAGGGGATACACTTGGAAGACGTCATCAGCTTAGACCGCAAGATGGTTACTGGCCATCCGGTTCGCGTCATGTACTTCAAAATGAGCTTTTACATGGCAGAACTTCGGGACAAGAAATGGTTTCAGAATTTTATCACATTTGTGATTCTTGTTTGTGGAGTGCTGGTTGGGCTCCAGACTGACAAGGAGTTTGACGCGCGGAACAAGGAGATTCTGGACTTGTTAGACTCCGCGATCCTTTACATCTTCACGGTGGAGATTTTGGTCAAGTGGATCGCTGAAGACATTTACCCTCTTCGAATGTTCCGCTCGGGTTGGAATGTATTTGATACACTCATTGTTATTGGCAGCTATGCTCTGGCAAACAGTAGCGCGGGGGGGATGCTGGCTATGCTACGGCTCCTCCGCCTCCTCCGAGTCTTGAAGCTTGTGAAAGCGTTCCCCCAACTGCAGGTCATAGTGAATGCGTTGCTGATGGGCATCACTAGTATTGGTTTTATTGGGATCATTCTGGTCTTAGTCTTCTACATGTTTGCCATTCTGGGCATGATTTTGTTCAAGGACAATGATCCTTGGCACTTCGGGACTCTTCAGTCCGCAATGCTCACGTTGTTCCGATGCTCCACTTTGGAGGACTGGACAGACGTCATGTATATAAATTTCTTCGGTTGCGACCAGTACGGTTACAGCGGGTGGGACGATATGAAGACTCTCTGTACAAACCCTAAACCTTTAGGTTGGGTCAGCGGTTTTTACTTTGTCATCTTTACTATTCTGGGGGCGCTGGTTCTGCTCACGCTTTTTATCGGTGTCGTAACAACTAGCATGGACGAAGCTCAGGAGCAACAACGAGAAGAGCAGGAGATCGAGGAAAACATCAAAAATATTCAGGAAATCGAACTCTTGTCAGAGGCTGAGATCTACACCTTCCGTAAGGTCTTTAGCATGCTTGACCTTGACGGGGGGGGGACAATTGAGGAAGAGGAGCTCAGGATCGGTCTAGAGTCCATTGGTAAGACGCCTACAGACGAAGAGCTAGCGCAAATGATGAAAGATGTTGATGAGGACGAGAGCGGGGAGATAGATCCGAGCGAATTTGTTCAGTTCATGGTAAATTTAAGGAAACAAGATAGGGAGAGTAAAGATAGGAATGAAGCCAAAGAAGTAAAGAAGGAGCAAAAGAAGATAGACAAGGCCAATAATGGATATGATTTTGGCGAGGAAGAGGGCGGAGGAGAGGAGAATGGCACGCCTATGTCATCCCTAACCGCTTTCGACAGCAGTAACAACGCAAGGGTGGGCAGTGACAATGGCGACAGTATGACGCCGATGGGAAAGTCGAAAAAGACGGCTTTAGTTCCCATCGCTGCAAGCCAAATCACACCTGTCAAGAGCATGGCCACGGTTGGCGCAGAGCACAATTTTGGCCTTCCTGTCTTGCAATCACCCGTTAATGAGAATTGGCTGGAAATGAGTCTGGATGTCGGCAAAGGAAGCAAAAAGGTTCTACCACGAATTGGCGGCGCAAAAGGGAGCAAAATTGCACCCAGCGGTTAGAGTCTGCTGTACGCATATTTGTAAAATAGCTATAGCTATAGCAACTTTTTTTCGTTTTAGTTTATACATTTCAGTATTTTCAGTAAATGCATAGCGCATCAGTAAGTCAACTTCATCTTCTCTCTGGTGGCATTGAACTTAAAAGTCTTCTTCAGTTCGCTTGGCGGGGGTTGAGGCGACAAAAAATTCGTCCGCTCTGTGTCAATTTCCTCCGGCAAGATGGATTCAAGAGCTCTTAAATCCATTACATCGAGTTTCACGTCAACAGGAAGCATTTGCTTCACCTCCTTCACCTTGCAATTGCCAACAGCAATACCAGCAAGACTCTTCTTCAGCTCTTTCATATTCAGAATAGTTTGCCTCGCGTCCTTCTGGTTGTCATCCAGCCTTCTCTTTAGATCAGTTATCTCTTCATCTTTCTTCTTGAGCTCGTTTTTAAGCAAGTCAATGTCACGGTCAGCAGCCTTCTTCTTGGCCCTTATGCTGTTTCTGAGTTTTGTTTTGTCGTCTTCTAACCGAACATTTTCGCTTTCTAGCTTGGCGTACAATTTCCTGCTCACTGTCTCTGACAAAAGCTGCTTCTCCTTAAAGGAGGACTTAGCGTCCTCGACAAGAGTTTTGTTTTTGTTCTTGAGATTGCTGATTTTCTCCCCCAATTCGATTCCCTTCTTCCGCAATTGGTTCGCAAGCTGCCGGGAACGGTATTCGCTATCCTCTGCGGCGTTCAGATCTTGCTGCAATACGGCAATTTTCACAGGCCACTCTTGCTCCAACAACTCCTCAGATAAGAGTCTCTTCTCCTGAAATCTTTGAATGTTAGTCAGTGCACGGTTCTCCTCGGTCAGAGATTGTACCTTCTCTAACAGCATTGTGTGCGTGCGCTCCATTTTTTCCATAATGTCGCCTTCTCTCAATTTGTCTATCTGCTTCTGTAAACTCTCACTTTGCTTCCTGTACATGATGGAACGTTTCCGCTCCAGCTCCAGCTCCTTCCACAAAATTGCTGGGTGGGATATCGAAGACACAGTCAAGCTACCGCCGTTTGTGCGCTTATTAGAGAACGACGAAGCAGACCAAGGTGTCGATTGCTTTTGGTGGGAGTTGGGGCTGGTATTGTTGTTGTTTTCATTTTTGTTTTCATTTGCTTCCAGGGAATTGCACAGTTGCTCCTTGAATTCGCTCACAAGCGTCTTTAAAACGCTGTTTTCCTCGTTTATTCTGTTCAACTCATCCTTCAGGTTGTCCTCGACAGCCATTCTGTCACCAATTAGCCAATTTGCTGAGAAGACGGAAGGAGACAGAAGACAGTTTCTCTTCACTTGCAGAAGAGGGGTTGGGGTTTCCTACCCAGTCAACGGTTTTATATATATATAATCAACAGGGGCAGGTAGAAATCAGGAGAATGTCGCCAAGTATAATTTAGACCTTAAAATATGAATTATGAAGTTGGAAGACAAATTATTAACATGCAGCCCAGTCCCCATCAAAAAGAAGTTGATGTTATTCTCTCAGGCTTGTTTTATATACTGCTCAAGCACATCCATCTCGATAACATCGCTATTCCAACGAATCTTGAGCATTTTATCCCCGTAGGCTAAAAAATGGAGCCCAAGGAACTCCAACACCTCAACAAAGCCCTCAATGACTTTATGTATGAGGAGGTCAAAGATAAGAGTAGGTTTCGGTTCATTACTGAGGATAGGGTCGATGCTGTTTACAAGTGTCAATTCATTCGGGGTGAAGAGCGGATATTTGCCTCTCAGTTTCAGACTTTGCACAAGTGCGCAGCTCAGAACAATGTTGATGGCATTAAATACTTCATTGAGAACCGGCGTTGGGACGTGAATCGACTGAATGACAGGCGTGAAACGGCACTCTGTTGCGCAGCGCACCATGGCAGCAAGGATGCCATAAATGAGCTTTATCACGAGGGGGCGGATCTTGACATGACAAGTAATAAGGGCTGGAGCCCCATACACTATGCTGCAAACAGTGGCCATGCCGCTGTTGTGAAGCAACTGTACGATCTCGGTGCTAACGCATTATTACAAGACAAGAGCGGTTTTACACCCGCACACCTTGCCGCACAGTGCAATCAGATCGAAGTCCTAAAAACCCTGTATCTCTGTCAGCAGTTACCTTACACCCCTGATTGCCTTGAAATTCGCTCTAAGACGGGAATTACGCCGGCGCACATCGCCGCCCAGTTTGGGTCGCTGGAGTCGCTCGTCTTTTTGGACCGCTGCAAATGTGAAATCGCCAACTGCAAGGACAATATAGACGAGACTCCTGTTCACAAGGCAAGCAGGAACAATAACTACACTTGCTTGGAATATCTGAGGACAGTGAAAGGGTGCGACGAACATTACCCGAACATAGAGGATGATACGCCTCAAGATCTTCTGATGTACTGTTCCCGACATGGGCGGGCAAGTAGTTATGAGAGCGGGCCGACTCAGGTGATCTACCAAAAACAAATCGTGAAGGATGCTTGCAGGGACAATAACTATTTGTTCTCAAGCCAAACTAGCCCGTTGAAGAGCTCGGGAGACAAAGCAAATCACAACAATGAGCATATCGGGGAGGAGTATCACGCCAGCATAAATGGCGTGAACCGGAGGGGGATGACTCCCGAGGAGATGCGAGCATGGGCCAACTTTAAAAATAAGGAGAGGTTTGATGGTGCAAACTACGTTGAGCCCAAACCAAAACCACCACCTGGTAAACCTCCCAAATTCCAGGGACGATCAGGCGTATTAGATTTCGAATACAAAGCGTGACAGGAGTAACTTACAGGAAGGCGTAGATAAACGAAAAAGAAAGAAGGTTGTTTTGCAGAAAGAATTTCATTAATAGTAGTCAATCGAAACTTGGAAACTTGGAAACTTGGAAACTGCTGCTGCTCTGTCATCATTTAGTCCTTATTTTTTACAACGAATCTGGAACTGAAGCGGAGGAGCGAAGAATAAAAAGTTTGGCGAAATAATTTGGTATTGAAAGGGCTCCATTGGTGTCGAAAGCACGTAAAACCTATCGACAGTTAATCGCCCTATCCAGATCTATTTCTGTTGCGTTTCTTACAGGAAAGCATTTATGGCACCAACAACCAGTGAGCAA
>Ga0115557_1001758_pt1 | contig 14818 bp, 6 predicted proteins | sample COGITO_mtgs_1104_FD_87280 | JGI IMG/M metagenome (GOLD analysis project Ga0115557, IMG submission 87280) | Pelagic marine microbial communities from North Sea - COGITO_mtgs_110421 | ecosystem: Environmental > Aquatic > Marine > Epipelagic | place: Germany:Helgoland, sampling site Kabeltonne...
GATGTTGTGTGACCGTGTTGCCATCGCCAGTGACCAGGCCAGAAGCTTCGCCCGCCCCCCAACCCTCCTTCCTCCGTCGCCCTCCCCCCTCCCGCCCCCCCCCCCCCCCCCCAACCAACCCCCTCGCCCCCCTCTCCAAATGTCCCGAATGCTCGACTTCACCGACAGCGGTTTCAGGCCCCTCCGCAAGGCCCACTCCGAGCCCGTCTCCGACCTGATGGACCGCCTCTCCCTCGTCTCCCTCCCCTCCGGCAGCTCCTTCGTCGGTTCCTCCGGCTACCTCCGCACCCCCCACAACCTCGCCGCGCGACAGCGCGAGCTTCTCGGGGGGACCGTAGAGAAGGACCCGTGGGCCCCCCTGACCAAGAGGAGCTCCTTCGGTCACAAGGCAAGGGAGGAGGACAGGCACCCGCCCAGCGATACCAGCCCGTTTAAGAGGCTGGTGAAGAGGAAGTCTATGCCCCGGGGGGGTAACCCGGCCGTGGTTGTCGTCGACCCTTTTAGCAGCGGGGCGATGCTAGGTGAGGGAGTGTTGTTTTTGTTGTTTTTTGTTGTTTTTGTGTCTGTCGTTGTGCATTGCATACCTGGTAGTGCATTGTGGTGCACTGTAGTGCATTGTGTTGCATTGTTAAACACTCAACTCACACCCTCTTTCCCCCTGGTTCTCCTTCTACTCACCCACTGCACTGGTTCTCCTCACTCCCCTCCCCTCCCCTCCCCTTTCCACCACCTCACAGCCTCTGGCGTCGTCTCTCGAGGCTACCACTGTATCCGCGTTCTCTCTGAAAAGAACTCCCCCGTTGCCTCCCTGGTCTCTGACAGTGTGACCCTGGAATACGACGCCACCCTCCAATACGACTCCTCCCTGGATTCCTCCCTCTCCCCTTCTAACCCTTCCGTTGCCTTAGACTCCCTGGTCCGCAGCATCTCCCGCCTCCCCTGGGACGTGTCGGCCGTAATAGCAGGCAGCGAGACCGCCGTGTCGCTGACCGACCGACTCTCCAAGGCCCTCGGCCTGAAGGGCAACGACCCCTCGACGTCGCGTTGCCGCAGGGACAAGCACGCGATGGGCGAGGCGGTGAGGTCCCGGGGCGCCAGGGCGGTGCGGCAGATCCTAACGTCCTCCTGGGAGGAGGCGGCGGCGTTCGCGAAAACGTGGGACACCTTCGGCACCCCGGCCTTCAAGTGCATCGTGAAACCGAACCAGTCCGCCGGCAGCGACGACGTCTTCCTCTGCGAGTCTCTCCCCGACCTCAAGGCCGGCTTCGACAAGATCAACGACTCGATCAACGCCGTTGGGGCCTTGAACGAGGGCTGCCTAGTCCAGGAGTTCCTCGAGGGGACGGAGTACGTCGTGGACTCCGTGAGTTGCAACGGGGTCCACAAGGTCACCTGCGTATGGGAGTACGACAAGCGTCCGGTCAACGGCCAGTTCAACGTGTACTTCGGCATGCAGCCCCTTCCCATAAACACCCCCTCGCTGCGCTCTCTCGTGGACTACGCCCACACCGTTTTAGATGCCGTCGGCGTCTCTGACGGGCCGTCCCACGCGGAGGTCATGATGACCTCCACGGGTCCCTGCCTCGTGGAGGTCGGCGCGAGGTGCCACGGGGGGGAGGGCACCTGGAAGCCCATCGCCGACGCCGCCGTCGGGTACAACCAGATGGAAGCCACTCTCGACTGCTACCTCGACTTGGAGAAGTTCCGACGGCTGCCGGACGTCCCGGAGTCGTTCAAGGCCCACGGGAGGGAGGTCTTCCTCGTGACGAGGAAGGCGGGGGTCGTTCGGAGACTGAAGGGGTTCGACGAGATCAGGAAGATGCCGTCGTACCTGAGCGAGGAGATCATGCTGACCCTCCCCGGTTTCGCGCCCCTTACCGTCGACTGTTTCTCCCGTCCCGCCTCCGTCCAGCTCCTCTCCCTCGACCCCCAAACGGTAGAGGACGACTACCGAAAGATCAGGGAGCTCGAGGTCGACGGCCTCTACGACTACTCGATAATCTGCGGCACGAAGCCCTCGAAGGGCGCTGTGGTGGTTGTTGACCCGTTCTCCTCCGGCGCCCAGCTCGCGGCCCGCACCATCTCCCTCGGGTACCACCTCATCCTGGTCTTCAGCACCGTGGACAGTCCCGTCGCCTCCCTCGTCCAGTCCGGCACGTCCCTAGCCGGCACGGTCGTCCAGCACGACGACGCGCTCGCCGACGCGGACACGGCGCTCGGGAACACCCTGCAGCAGGTCAACTCCATCGGGGTGCCCGTGGTCGCCGTGGTGCCCGGGGCGGAGACGGGGGTGCTGCTGGCGGACGAACTCGCGAATAGGCTCGGGACGAGGACCAACAACATCAAACTCAGCGACGCGAGGAGGAATAAGTACAAGATGGCCGAGGTCATACGTTCCAAGGGTCTTCGAGCTGTGAAGCAGACAATATCGTCCGACTGGGAACAGGTGGAAGACTGGGTGGACAAAGAGGACCCCAAACCGTTCAAGGTCATTGCAAAGCCAAATCAGTCCGCCGGGAGCGATGACGTCTTCTGCTGCGAAGATAAGGGGGAGTTGAAGAAGGTGAGTGGCTTTTTCGGAAATATTTATTGTTAGTCATGGCACACGCACCACCATCATCACATGTTTGTTTGTTGTCTTTTTACGCGGTGATTATAAAAATCGATTAGTCTTTCGGCAGCATAATGAATAATAATGCGGTGATGAAATTCAGTTAGATAGTACCTGAGCGAGGAGGGAGGAGACATATAATATTATTTGTGATAGATGATGGATGGATTGATTGATATTGATCGATTGATAGATAGAAGGCGAGAACGAGCGGATTTACTAACAGCATATTCGGTACTACCCCCCCCTCCCTCGCGCACCAATACCCCCCCTCCCTTCACAACCCCCTCAGGGCTTCGACAAAATCAACAACTCAATAAACGCTATCGGTGTGAAGAACGAGGGGGTCCTCGTCCAGGAGTTCCTCTCGGGCACGGAGTACGTCGTCGACTGCGTCTCTCGCGACGGCGTCCACAAGGTCACTGCGATATGGGAATACGACAAGCGTCCCGCCAACGGCCAATTCAACGTGTACTTCGGCATGTCCATCCTGGCCGTTCGCAACGACCTCGAGGTCCGGCTGAAGGATTACGTCTTCGGCGTCCTGGACGCCCTCGAGGTCGCGAACGGCCCGACGCACAGCGAGGTCAAGATGACGGAGACCGGGCCGTGCCTGGTGGAGACCGGGGCGAGGTGCCACGGGGGGGAGGCGACCTGGCAGCCCCTCGCCGACGGTTGCGTCGGGCACAATCAGATTAACGTCAGCCTCGACGCATACCTGAGGCCGGACGAATACGATAAGGTGCCGGAAGTTACGACAGAGTTGAAGCAGTACGGAAGGGAGGTTTTCTTGGTGGCGTACGAAGGGGGGACAATTGAGAGCATGCCCGGCATTGACATCGTCAGGGGCCTGGATTCCTTCGTTCGAATGGAGATGGCTGTCCAGCCCGGTGACGACCTCAGACCCACTGTCGACTGTTTCACCAGGCCTGGCGCGGTCCAGCTCATGCACGCCGACAAGGAAGTCGTCATGAGGGACTACGAATCGATCAGAAATCTCGAGGAAAATGGGTTTTTCGTGTTGAAGGAGAAGAAGTAGGGGACTTAATTTATTTTTAGCGTGGGTTTTTTTAGAGAAGAAATTTGGCTACCAGCAGTGGGTATTTTAATTTGTTTGCAGAGGGGGGATGCTTTTTTAAATTTATGCTGTTTAGTTCGATAAAAGCTATCTATAATTTGTTTTCGGAGTCGTCGATGGTACTCCCTCCCTACACAGCTACCAGGTTAGGAGAGGAGTGGTGAAGGTCCTGGTGAGAAGGAAAAAAAAGCGGTTTATAGACTTGACACAACAAACAGATTGACTGCCAGTTGTTCTTTTTGGTAGCGCGATGCAAACAGTTTTGCTTTTTTTTTAAACACTATCACAACATCATATCATCAATCAATACAAAATCAAAGTCATCAACCCATTCATCATCACATCATCAAATCATTTACGTTTTTTTTCAGTACACACTTTCCGTCTCACTTCTAAAACATTCAGTTGAGAGAGGTGTACCAACGGTAATGCTCTTCGTTCCGAAAGCGTATCGTGACCTTCTTGTCACCATCCCAAGCACGCTGAATGGCACGCGTTACGTCCAAAACGGAGGCAGTGGTTGGAACCGCGCTTTCGTTAATTTTGTAGATGCTCATCCCCAGTACCTTCTTCTCCGCCATCCTCCGCGCGCAGTTTCCCTTCACAAGTTCGAAGCTCGAGAGGTAGAGATACGTCGAAAACTTCATTCCGGATTTGCCCTTCATTGCCGGAACGGTATCGATCCTTATTCCAAGGCCGCAGACAGGCCGCTTCAGCACGGTCACGAGGAACGTGGAGCATTTCTTTAGGTCGAACGAGAATGCCTGTTTGGAGCTACGCCGTCGGCTCCGCTGACCTGACCGCGAAGCCACTGGTCGGGCGAATTCAAGGCGTAGCGGGTAGCTTTCGTCCTTGCCAATAATTTTCGTGATGTTCTTGAGAACGTCACCGCTCCTGTTGACATTGTTCGTTCCGACCTCTTCCCCATTGATCGACAAGAGCACGTCACCACAGCGGCAACCGCCCATCTCAATTACACCGGGAACGTCTTCGAAACCCGCCACGCTGCAGACGGTGTGTTTGTCAGATTCTTCCACTCGTGCCTCCGACAATTTCAGCTCCAGAGAGGGGCAGTCGAAGAACTTGACGCTCTCAGAAATTTCATCTTGGTCGCAGATCGCCGCAGTCGAAGAGACGTTCATGTCACTCTTCGTAAATTTAATCGAGAGGGTCGAGGGATGCACGAAGCCGAGCACCAACGGGCGCGTATCACCGATCGAAGTGAATAGGGAGGAGGTTTTCTTCACGTACACATTCTTGTCTCTGGCCGTTACGAACCGGTTGTTGATAGACACGAGAACCTCCCCGATGTGGACTTGTCCGCTCGCCTCCGCAGGCAGCATCTCTCCGGAAGACTTTTTCTTGAAGGCGGCGACAACTAATCCTGCTTCATTCGACACATGAAAGCTGATGCCGAGCGGGCCAGGATCCTCGATCACAGCGCTCATGATAGTCTGCTCGATTATCTTCACTTGATCCAGAGAGCTTTCATCGGTTGAATTCCTTCGGCCAAGAAGCATCGCGATGCGCTTCCCTTCCTCCGCGCTGAGCCTAAAGAGAATTGCTTTCGGGCGAGATGGGTTCTTCAGGTCGGCCATGGTCTCGTCGAAAATTGAGGGTGAGTTCTTGGAAGTCTGGTGCTGTTTGTATGATGATCCGTTCACCGCTAAAATCTGGCTCCCCCTGAACGAGTCCGGGTCAAACCCGGCAGCTTCCGCGACGCGCCTTGCCTGCCCTCCGCGAGGAAATTCAACAACTTTCACTCTGTCTTTCTCCACCTTGTCATTCAGAAGCAGCTGCATTCCGAGGGGAACAGACTCGCGCCAAACGAGCTCCACGTCCTTGTTCAGGGAACTCGTGTCGCTAATCGCATCCGCGTCCGCGACCATGAGCTCCTCCGTTGTAAGCTTGGCCAACTTTAGCACCATGGGCCAGTGATCGTGTAGCTGACCGTTCAGCATCTCCAACAACGTCCCGCTAGAGTTTTGGATTGCCTCTATGACGCTGGCCACCACGTAGTCCTTCAGGACACTCTTAAACATGGAGGAAAGAATGTTGAGCAACCAGCTCAGTGAGTCCCCCTTGATCTTGACTTTGACATCGTCAATGCTGCAGGAATGTTCGTGCAAGCAAAGAATTGGAGAAAACGCGCTCAGGGAGGTTCCCGACGAGGACGGGGTGGGCTTCTTTCGGAGCTCGAATTTTAGCACAAGACTGGCACCAAAGCATTTTGCGTCGGCTGATCCGGCCGCCTTCATGTGGGGAAAGAAAGTCTGTTCGAACGTCCACTTCACGTTGTCGAGGACAGCTGTTATATTTTTGACCTCCACGACGAGGATCTCGGTGATGTCAATTTTGGTATCTCGGGAGGGCGGCGGAGATGGCTGAGGGGGTCGAGCCAAGGGTGTGTGATCGCTGTTACTATTAACAGAATTGCTTTCGCTGCTCATGCTTGATGTGTCATTATAATATGCACCGGCCCCGGCCCCGGCCCCGGCCCCGGTCGCCATCACGCCAGCAATCTTCACCGCCACGTCCTCCTTGCGGACTTGAAAGCCTCGGAGTGATAAATTACTGAACGAGTAGCACGTACCGTCCTTCACACCCGTTAGGGGGGGGACCGGTAGCCCGGGAAGAACCCTCAATATGAAGTCAAGCGCGCTGTCTGTGGCACTACTAAAAAGAGCGACCCGTTCCTCCTCGCTTGTAAGCGCTTTCTCACTGGTTTCAACAATTGTGTTGACGTCGAGGTTCGAGATTTGCTGGACGATACTCTCCTCCGTGAGGCCAGCGGAGGATATGGCAGCTATCGCTCCCTTAAACATTTCTTTCTTGGAGAGGTTTTCGTACGAATCCAATATGCGGTCGCCGCGGAGGAGCAGAGACTGGCCAAGATTGTTCGCGTCGTCAGAATTCAGGCCCGTCATCAAGTCGTCGACTATGCCGCCGTCGAGGGATTTCTCGCCAGTCGCGATGCTCCGAAGGTACCCTGTGAAGAGCTTAATCGACGGATTCTCGATTTTTTCGTTCGCAGCGTCGATCTCAGCCGTAATAGTGGAACTCGCTTTCGCTATCAGGGGCTTAAAGAGCGCCTGTGTGTTGTCAGAGCCACCGGCTCGCACCTGGGCGATATTTTCAGGAGAAAACAAATCTTCAACGCCGAAGCTTCTTGCCCTATCATTCAGAACCACCAGCTGCGACTCCAGAGCAGACAAAACGACGTCCTTGTACGCGCTGCCCTTGCCAATGGCACCGATGAGCGTTTCAGTCGAAGGGATTTTACTGTTGGTCTTATTCGTCTTTTCCCTCACCATGTCCGACTTGTGCTGCAACTCTGCCACAATCTTCTCGACGGAGTACTCATCGTTCATCTTCCCTTTGAGCAACATCTGGTTCTTGTTTAATTTGTTGAAACTCGAGTAAATTAAACCGTCGATCCCTCCCCGTGCGTCTGCGTGGAGCTCAAAGTTGAAGACCAAACGTCTCTTCACAGCCTCTGTCAGCTCGAGAGTTTTTATCATGCCAAGAGTTTGACTTTGGTTATCTGCTTTCGAGGTAAATTTGTGGAAGCTCGACTTCGCCTCGGAGAGGCGACGACGGCTGTTATCATTTTCGGCAAAAATGCTACTCGCGCGCTCTCTCAATTTCGTAGCTCCGTCGAATAGCGTGGTGACGGAACGCGTAGACTGCACATTTTCGAACAGCTTGATGGACTGGAGTTTGGTTGACTTGCCCTTTTCGTGAAGCTCATTCACAATTTTCCCGAGGCTGGCATCAGAGCCACCTGCGGTGGTCAGATTGCTGACCAACGAATCCCATGCCGTCACCAGTTCTGCAACATCCTCTTCGCTACTTGCATCGTTCTTGATGCTCTTGGACTTTGCACGGAGCTTCTCAATCGCCTGAAGGGCTAGCTCACGCTTTTCACGGACTTCTCCTGACATTGCAGTCACGGTATCACTGAGGTTAATCTCGATTCCGTTTTGGTTCAGCATGGTTTCGGCCGTCGAAGTAAGGTCACTGTTTACGAGAGAGGAGAGGCGATCCCGAGACTGAGCGAGCAACTCTCCCACCTCATTCTGCTTTATAAAATCGAGCAGCTTCCTCGCTTCATCAGGCGCTTTTAGTACTTTATCATTGAGCACATTCTCCATCAAGTCGAGAGAGCTCTTCGCCTTTTCGTGGAGGATCGTGGTGTTGGAAGTGACCATAGAACTCGTAGCCTCGGCATCAGTAAGGGTTTTTAGTATGCTTGCGGATTTCTTGAGGTCGTCGTTGGCATTTTTCTGGCCTGTAGAATTAGAAGAGGATAAAGACGTACTAGTGGCGGAGGCTGTCGTCATGGAGGAGGCGGATAAAGTGGTGGAGGCGGAATTTGAAGCCATGTCTTCTTCATCGCCTTCTTCGACATCGTCCGAAATCACCTTTTCGATGGCACCAAGAATGCTATTCACCCCAATTGGCTTGCCGTCTTCTCTCTTATAATTATCACTCAAGCGCCGCTTTACCACCTTAACCGCACTATTAACCATCGGAGAGGCGATTGGAGAAATTGTACTGTTCAGTTCGTCAGCACGGCCAATGAGGTAATGAAGGAGAGGATAGATTCGAGTAGAGCGCGCTGGAAGGAGAGCGGATTCAGGTACAATTACTGGCTCCTTGCGAGCCACTTCTCCGCTCGGTGGCGAAGACAACCTCAGACTGTACGTCTGGGAGATGGCATCATGAGCCTCTATGATGAAAGTATCTTTGTCAGCACCAGAACCAGCAGCAGCACCAGCACTCTCAACGTCATTCGTTGACGTCTCCGCCAGAACAACCTCCTGCCCAACCATACCAGCAAGCTCTCTCCCAAAGCAGTCTTGGTTCAGATAAGCAGTGGCACAGCTACCAACACTCTCTTTTAGTCGACGCCATAAGTAGCATTGGTAAATCTGAGGAGCTGGGGGAGGAGGAGCCGCAGACAAAACAATCGCCGCACCGAAAGGGGTTGCGTAACACTGACCCGGTACAACGGGAAGCGGCGCTCCCGACACCATCAGACACCACCTGTCTGTCAATGGCAACACTTATAACAGGAACCGGGTCGCTTTCACTGGTTTAGCAGTCTAAAACCTAGTGACACCAGTCCTCTCGAAAACAACGTGAGAAAGTACTACGTGTACGCGAGGGAACCCAGTTATCGTAAAATTTCGTGGACGATAATCGCAATGACACCGACGGCGACATGACTACAAAAATCACAAAAGCAAAATAAAGAGTACAAGGGAGACAAAAAGCTATTTTCAGCAAGTCACGTCCATATTTTGAGCACGTATATTCGCACGTAGACGCCGAATAATTTGTAAGAAGAGTACAGGCACGTTGAGATGACCTCTCCGGCGCCTCCTCTTCTCTTGCCTTCATTCACGCCCCTATCCACCCTTGTATACCCTCAGAAATCCCCTAATTCTTCCAGGCGCCGAGCATCCAATGCCGAACCAGGAGGTGGAAACCTTCGCGAATCTCTCAATATCGACAGCCTGTTGCGTTCTCAAGCGGTGGGAAAGAAAGTGAAGAAAATGACTGGGTCGGGAACATCATCATCAGAGGACAAAGTATCCCAGCTCCCACCCCCCGTTGCCTACAGCAATAATGGCACGACACTAACGTTTCGGCTCGAGAACCCGATGAGGCTAGAGGGTGTGAGGTTGCGCATGAAAATTCCCGGGATCAATACGCCACCATCATCTTCCCGCTCGTCGATTTCTGGCCTGGCCTCTGTCGTCACAGCGGGCGGGATCGTCGGGATCAAGCCTTCAGTGACGAATTACGAGCTCCCCGGTCGCGACGGACGACGCCGCGGCGAGACTGAGAAAGAGTACCTCGACAGTCTGTTTGCCCAGTCCATTGCCACCAGTGCTGCAGCGACGAGTACGTCATCGACAACAACAGAGCCAAAGGCCGCCGCTGTGACCAAGATAAATTACGACGAGAAAGCGGCAATATACAACGATTACCGTAACAACAACCACAGATTGCCGGTGATCAAATATCTCGACGATCTAGTTCATGAATGTGGCGGCGGTGACAGCGGCAACAAGTTTGCCACTGCGTCAGCGGCGACGGCGACAATTGCAGATGCTCGCGCTCTCCGAAAGATTCGCAAGCGAAAGGAAGCATTACTCACTGAAATTTCGAGGAGGAAGGTGGAAAAGTACGCTGAAATGGTAGGGAAAGACGGGTGCGACATGGCTCACGACGACAATGGCGACGAGGAGAAATCTTTCGGCCTTCTTTCGGCTGCCAGAACGAAAGAGTGGCTTTCCAATAGGGCGTCTTTCCGCGCCAGCCAGAAACTGGTAATGGAAACGGAGCGGAATGATTTCGAGATATCGAAATCAGCAAGCGGCGCAAGGACGAGGTAAGGTGGTCATTCCATTCCATTTCTTCTTCTTCTTCTCCTCCTTCTTCTTCTCTATACTACTGGCTACTGAGCATTGAAGGAAGATATACTAATAGCTCTACTCGCCTCGCTTTTCGCCCCCTTATCCTTCGCCCGCTTATCCTTCGTCGCATTTTTTCTCTTCAATCAAGCGCCACTGCCGTCACCAGCTGTATTCCTATGAAACTACCCAAAACGATACGGGTATATTACCTTGGTTGTGATTCTCTTGGGGCCACAACTGTTAAAGGAGGGGGAGAAGGGGGGGTTGGGGATTTGAAGAATGTGCGAGGTATGTATGATCCTGCCAAAAGCGACTCTGCTATAGGGCAGTGGCAAGAGTTCGGGGGATTTCATTTCGGTCTCGACTATTATTTGGGGGCAGATGGCGGGTGCGGTGTGCAAGATTGTGTCAACGGCGTTTTGAGCGACCGAATGCACGGCGAGGAGGTAAAACTTGGTTTCGCTGACAGGGCTGACTTGTCAGCCCCGACTGCAAACACCGGGACGGCAGCAGCAGTGAAGGGGCCGAGAAGGGGAGCGACGACGACCAAGGGAAAGAAGAAGAAACGCAAGAAAAGCGATCCTGAGGCGCCTATGACCCTCACTGCGGAAACGACGACACCATCGACCAAGACCAACAATAATAATCCCGAAGATATGTTCGAGACAATGATTTTCAACTTCGAGGACGCGAAGGACTCGAGCGACGAGGAATCGGAAGGAAATACACAACGAGCACATCAAGACGGTGAACCGGTCGGTGTCGCTGCCGCCGCCACCGCCGCCGCCGCCACCGCCGCTGCCGCCGCCGCCGCCTCACAGCCTAAAATCGACGCAAAAAAATCTTCTGCGGAAAAATTTGCGGCAAAGAGGCCTGCTAAAAGCATTGTTCTCAGCTCGCGGGCGGGCGACGATGGCAACAATGGGGGCATTTTAGGCACCGGCATCAGCGCTCAAGATTTTATCTCCTCTGTGGGATTGACGGCAGACATGGACTGTGACGAACAGAAGCAATTGATCGAGGAGAGGCTGCTGGAAATCGGAAGCAACGCAAGAGTTGAGCTTACAACAGCACCTCCTCCTTACTTTTTGGGAGATTCTTCTCCAATCCCGCGGGTTAAAGAAAAGATTCCATCGGCGAAGAAAAAATCAGCAGCATACAACCAGAAGGATGCGGGGTCGGCGGCGGCAGTACGTGCAAATCCGAATGGCTTCGGCCCCGTCACCGTCGTTGTGGCGAACCCTCCCCATCTCGACTGTGGCGATGTATTGCCCGTGTCAGAGAACAGAACTCAGACCTTTACCGCCAGGGAGCTTAGCCAGCTCGAATATGTCAGAGGCGAGAAGGGTAGACGGGGGCTAGTCATCCCAACAAACCGCCGGCCCGAGAAGAAAAAGCCAGTATGTACGCCGTCGTCACGTTTTCTAACGTCCATATGCGACGTGGCACTGCATCACCACGCCCCTCTCTGCAAGGGTCCATCCGCTGCTGTAAGGGGTGCAGGTGCGTCGTCGTTGTCGTCGTCGTCGTCGTCGTCGTCTTCTACTACCAAGCCTAAAATTATTTTCTCGGACAAGACCTCCTCCTCCTCCTCCTCAGCAGGGGCGAATTCAATTTCCTCTTCTTCAACGAAAGAAGAAGCCCCTTCGGAGGTCGACGGCGTAGTTACTATTCCTCTTCCTAATGGCCCGCCTCCCTTGCACACAACAGTGCTTGTCTTGCCACGGACAAAAAACTCACACTCTGTGATCGACCAAAATGGTTTGTCTGGAGGCGGAGTACTGGCGACAAGTGTAATGATTCGCTTTGAAGAATTCCACGACCTATCGCAGTGCGATTTATCGAATCTTGTCGTCGGAAAAAAGAATGCCGTGGCATCATCGACTACCAAGAGAAAGGGCCTGGGGCGGAAAGATACCGCTGAGGGTGATATTGGGGATGATTCCGACGGTGACTCAGAAAATGCTTTTGGCGAGGAAGACTTCTCGCATTTTACTCTGCAGGATCTCCACGACACTGTCGCCGAACTGAACGACGAAGAACGCGAAATTTGGGGCTTCGAGGAGGAGGAAGAGGAGGACGAGGACGAGGACGGGGACGGGGAGGAGCGGCAAATGGGGAGAAGGGTAAGGAGGGAGAAGATAAAATTCCACAGGCGCCCCGGTAAAACTTTGTTCGAGGGCTTGCTCAAGGCAGAGAGAGGCGAGCGAGGTGATTTGCGTGTCAGACGTGGTAGAATGGAGGTGGAGGAGGAAGAGGAGGAGGGAGGGGAGGAGGGAGGGGACGAGCAGGACCACATGCAGGAGGAGGAAGAGGGGAGAGAGAGCGGCGTCGGGAATAACAAATACTACATGAAATTGGAGCGTGATAATCGCGGGAATGCGGACAAGAACACGGTAAAAAAAGGCACGACGAGCTTTCCTGTACATTGCCCCCGTTGCATGAAGACTGTACCCGAAAACAACAACTGGTCGTGTGTGAGCTGTGGAGAACTCAGTTTCCAATGCCGTAGGTGCCGCCACATCAATTATGAGGCATCCAGCGGCGACGGCCGGTGCACTTATTTCTGCACAGCCTGCGGATACTCTCCCAATGGAGAGTTTGATTTCGCCCTCGGCGGGGAGGTCGTCACAGACGGTACGAACGTTTTTGGCGGCTGCGTTGCCAATCGGGGAGACGCAGAGCGGGTCGCCGATGCCCTTAGTAAGCTGCTGAAAAAGTCCAGCGCCGACAGTAAGAATAGTACGAAACCGGCGAAGGCCAAACGTCGCAACCGCTCTCACCGCCGCAATGGTCACTACGCATCACACATTCCAAGTGTGTCAGAAGACCGCTGCAGTGAGGTTTTTCTTCTCGCCTGCGTGAAGCCCGCAAGCGCGAAACCTCTCTTAAAAGCCGCGGAACTTTTTGACGAAACGTACCCTATGGCTTACGGTGACGACGAGACGCAGTGGGATACACTGGCAAAGATAATGTCTCCGCAGCCTTTGGGCGGTGCCTTTGTTGGTGCCCTTGGGAAGAGCGCTGCTGCCAACAAGACATTTTTTCTCAAAGAGGGCGATAAAAGCAAGCGCGATAAGCGAGCCGCTAAGAATGTGAACGGTGCGGCCAGAAAAATAATAGCCTGGAAGGCAGGTGTCAATGGAGTGAATGCTGACGCTTGCGTGCAACCATTTTTGGGCATTTGCGACGATGACGACGACGTTGGCGACGAGGAGGAGGATTACGGCGATGTCGACGCTGTAGGCGCCGGAGAAGGAGGAGAAATAGTCAATCTGCGTGCGCTTTGCGTGGAGCCTTTCACCGCCAAGAACTGGTGCGCAATCGGTGGTTCCGTTCGGGTCCTCGCAGCGCTTCTCAAGAAACCAATGGCAGACGTAGCGTCCTTGGCAAAAATGTTTTTGATTGAGGGTGTTTTCCCATTCTTGAGTAGCGGACCAATGCTTGTTGAGAACGAGGAGGAGCTAGCTGAATTCCGTTGCTTTCTCACCCAAGTCAGCGGAATAGTCGAATTCCACAAAATACTGTCGGAAATGCTTGAGGGCGAAACCAGTACGGGGAATAGTTCCTCCGTTGATTTGCGTCTGAAAATCGCCCTCGACCTGGCAATTTTCATTCGTTGCGGTGGCACGAGTTTGTTCCCAGCAACAAAAATCGGAGGCGTTTTACTCAGTTTACTACAGTTCGAGGGCCTAGAGGATAAATTAATCCAGAATATTCTCAGTACGCTAAAGCTTTGCTGTCTAGAGAATACTCGAGACGTTAAGCGAGCGAGAAATAACGGAGAAATCACAATCGCAGGAACTTTCCGCAAAATAATCCTCGCCGAAGGCCGCGTGATGGAACTCTTTTCGCACGACAACGCCGTCGTCAGGCGGGCGGTCTTCCGCCTGTTCACTGTGATAGCCGCGGAGGAAAGGTCAGAAAAGATCACAGAAACGACAAAAAACGGCACTGGAAATACAATCGCAATCGGCATCTTCGAATGTAACAAAGACATCGTTTCATTCGAAGGCCTTGCTGCCGTGGTGCAAATAATTGTCTCCTTTTCGGGCTGGGCTTGTTTTAAAAGGATGGGTGGCAGCGATCTGCTCATCGACAAGATATGTGAGCATGCCCAGGCCATTTACAGAAGCGACTGTCTGACTTTGGAAAAAATTGATGTTGCAGCAGTCGAGGAGAGCGAAGCTGCGCTGCTTTGCTCTTCTATTCTACTCGTTAAGATGCTCAACTCTGCCGAGTCAGGTGGGCTCATTGACTCTGTGGGAGGTGTAAGTGCAGTGGCAAAACTTACTCTAGCCAATGAGGTGCTCTCAAGTTTTGAGTTTAGGGAAAGTGAAAGGACAAATTTGGCCAAGGAATTGCTTAATGGAATTTTGAATAATGTATAACACTGAATAAGATGTTTTTGCGCTAAGTTTTGGTTTAAAAATTAAAGTCGTAAAGATTAGCTCACGCAGCTGCTGGGTAATGCATGATGATGTGTTTAATGAATGCATCTCCCTTTGAATTCTTATGGTAACTGTTATTTAGAATAACTATTATTTTGACTGTCTGACCTCCGACCTTCATAACTTAGCTTCCACTTATTTTCCAGAACTCTTCTTTTCTTCTCTCGTCTCAGGACAGAGCCACGCTGGTCGCTCATCTCCTTTCAGATGAAAAGAAACAATATTCAGCATGTTGACGATTGACACCACA
>Ga0115557_1001769_pt1 | contig 14738 bp, 13 predicted proteins | sample COGITO_mtgs_1104_FD_87280 | JGI IMG/M metagenome (GOLD analysis project Ga0115557, IMG submission 87280) | Pelagic marine microbial communities from North Sea - COGITO_mtgs_110421 | ecosystem: Environmental > Aquatic > Marine > Epipelagic | place: Germany:Helgoland, sampling site Kabeltonne...
CATCGGCGGAAATCTTCTTCTTTAACTTCTTCTTTGTCGTCGTTTTCGTCGCCATCTTTTCGCGCACAAAAAAAGAAAGAGCTTATCGTATATCAGAGAGCAGCGAGAGATTCTGTGTCTCCGCTTTTTCTTCTTCTTCTTCTTCTTCTTAAACGAGAGAGAGGCAAACAAAGTCTCTCAAGAGTTGTTGTTTTGTCTGGCATTTTTTATCCAAGGAGGAAAATCAAAACCAATATTTAGGGTTTTAAATTTGGTTGTTTTACGAGTTTCAACGACGTTGAAACACAGCAGAGAGAGGCAACACAAATTGAGAGAACAGATGATGAAGAAAAAAGGAGGAGTAGGTTTTAAAGCGGTGTCCTTGAACGACTCTTTCGAAGAGGAGGAGGATTTAGAAGAAGAAGCGTCTCCTTTTCCTCCTCCTCCTGGAACCAAAAGGAACGACGACGTGAACGAACAAGAAGAAGAAGAAGAAACATTCGCGACGCCAATGACGACGTTTAAAATAAAAACGGGATCTGATGATGCGACTGCTGCAAACGACGTAAACGGCTTAACTTCGGAAGAACGAGGAGGAGTTTCGGCAAAAACAAACGTCGCGAGTGGTGGTAATGGTGGTAATGGTGGTTTTGGCAGCAACGACTCGTCGCCGACGACTTTAATTGCGAACGAATCGAGAGATACGATTTCAGAGTTGAGAAACAACATCAATGCGTCGTCTCCGACGAAGAAGAACAATACTAATTTCTTGTACAACAATAATCACCAGCAGCAGTATAATCATCATCAAAACAGAAACGAAAAAGACAATAACGAGAGCGACGTGTACCACGTGCACAACCGGTCGATAAGCGCGACGAGTATGGATGGGTTAATTTCCCGGTTAGACGAGGAAAGCGGGAACGGAGGAGTCGGCGAGAGGACGAACGATTCGCGATTCAACGAATGCTCGGACGGCGGCGGACGACGGAGAGAAGACGGTAGCAGTAGTAGTAGCAACGCGATTGTTCGAGCGTGTTCGAAAGCGTTAGATATTCCGTGGTGTTTCGGAGAGTCGAGGAAAACGAGGAAAAACGTGGTATCGATATCGATTGTATTGTTGTTGATTTTGTTCGCCGCGATTCCGTTGCGACATTGGCAGCACATGTCGTGATGAAGAAAGAGTTTTACGCCGCGTTTTAGAGATAGTATATGTAGTGGTTTTTAGGAATATGTCAGCGTTTAATTACAGGTACAAATTACAACAGCTTTTTTGATATACATTGCGAAAGCGTTTTCTTTCGCGCTTTAAAGTCTTTCTCTCTCTTTCTCTCAAATCTATTCGCGCTGCTCAAAAGTTTCTTCCGAAATCCGGAATATCTGGCGGCCCGATGTAATCGATCCTCGGTCCCATCCCCGGATGTAACGGCTGCCTCGGAAACGACGGCGGCCCTCTGCTGCTAAACGGATCGTTTCTGTCCGGATACCCTCCTCCGAGTATTTCGTTTTGTCGTTGTTGTTCTTGAAGTCGTCGTCGTTCGAGGTCCAAGCGTTCCCACTCCTTGCACTTCAAACACTCCTTCTCTTTCGCAGGCTCGACCATCCCGCGGTGGTTTAATATCTTCTCCTTTACCATTTGATTCACGATATCCTCCCCGAGCTTTCGAACGGATTCTTCTTTGATGGTCACCAACAGCGTCTTTATCTCGTCTTCTTCTTCTTCTTCTATATCTCTTTCTGTTTCAAACGCAAACGTAACACTCAAAGTGTGTTTACCCACTCTCGTCGAGCGCACGTCGACGAGAGTGCTCAATTCTCCATCATCGGAAAAATCGAATCGGTACGTAGCGCTACTCTCACTGCTAATATCACCGCTTTTGCTGCTCGCCCACGGCGGCAACAAAACGTCCACGTCGTCGTCCACAATCTGATTCGTTTCCCTAACGAGAACCCATCCGTTGGCTAAAAGGAACGAGTGCACAAAAACCATGGCCAAAAGATCATTTTGCGTTTGACTTAAACTCCCTCGTCCCAAACGTGCAACAGTCATTCGCGCGAGGGCGAACGTGGACGCTCGCGCGGGGACTACCGGAGGAGGACAATCGTCTCTCATGATGATGTGTTTGTGTGTCAATTTGTGATGTTATCTCTCGATATAGAAAAATGTGAGATGTTGGTTAAGCGATATACATAGAACACTCGAGACAAAAAGAGGCAAAACAAACTTTGAATACTCTCTTATTCTTTTTCTTGTCTCTGTCTTCTCACTTTTTGTGTTGTTGTTGTTGTTGTTGTGTGATGATGGCACACACAGACAGTAGCCGTGCATCGTTTCGTATGCGTAAATATAGCAAAATCGTAATCGAACAATTAATTCTCTCTCTCTCTTAAAGGTCTTCTAAATCGGTCGGCTGCTCTCTCTCTTCTCTCTCTCCCAAAACGTTTCCTAATAATCGGAGCGAATAATTGAACGTCTTCGATCTTCGTTGTCGAATCATCGGTTTGATGACGTTATTCGCTCTAATTCCAAATCTTAGTACAGTGGTGATAACAAGAGTCTCTCTCTTATTATTTCCGGAACCCCATCAACCTCCCCGCGCTATTCTCCACCGCTAAGAACATCCCGCACATCCCTCCACAAATCATCGCCGTGATCGCGGTTGGTTTTTTCAGGCAATATGAACTGGTGTTGATTGTTTTCGCCCCTGCCCACATGCCGAACGGGTACGACGCTATTGGAAACGCGATCGCGGTCGCCCAATCTTGCGTGTTGAAGTTTGCGATGCATTTCGAGATGGATGGATGTTTGTCCGTCACCGGGTACTCGGGTTGGTCCGTTATCACGCCCATTATTCGTGGTACTTTTTTGTATCTACCTACTCTTCCTCTTAAACTCTCTCTTTCTCTCTCTCTCTCTCTCTGCTAAAGTAGTGTGAAGAGTCGCGCTCTTTGTTGTTGTTGTTGTTATTCTTCTTGCGCTCGAAAGAGTGAAGTTTCGAATCCAATGTCCTGCACAAAAACGGGTAGAAGAACGCGAAGAAGAAGAAAAGATGCCGCAAGGTATGGGTCAAGACGCGTCCTCGCCGCCGAGGTTCGTGGAGGAGTTGGACGAAAGCGCGAAGAAAGAGAAGAGACATCATCGAGGAGGACGAGAACAACGTAAAGCGACGACGGGGAAAAGGAGTCGGAGATACACCTGGTGGAATGGAAACGATGATGGTTCCCCGGGGAAACGTGATTCAAAAATCATCAATAAAGAGGACGACGATTTGATGTTGAAAGAGATAAAGACGAAAGAAGACGAAGACATAGACGAAACGATGAAGACGAGGACGACGTCGGATACGACGAAAATGCTCGTTTCCGGCGGCGTCGCCGGCGCGTTTAGTAAATCGTGCACGGCACCTCTCGCTCGGTTAACCATTTTAAGACAGTTGCAAGGCACGAACGCGGTGCCGGGATGGTCGAACAGCGTCGTCGCCAAGCAAGATTTAGGAATCGTGAAGAGTCTCAGGCACATCGTGAACACGGAAGGCGTTCGGGCGTTGTGGAAAGGGAACGGAGTGACGATTGCGCACAGATTACCGTATTCCGCGATTAATTTTTACACGTACGAAAACACGCTCGACTTTATCGAAAACGAAGTCGAGGGGAGGTGGAACGTGAAAGAGTATCAGGCGTGGGAGGTGACGAAAAGGTTGGCGGCCGGGGCGTTTGCCGGGTGTTTTTCGTGCACGATGACGTATCCTTTAGATTTGGTGAGGACGAGGTTAGCCGCGCAAGTGACGCCGACGATGGCGGAGACGAGCGCGAGCGGAGGAGGTGTCGCGTCGACGACAACAATAAACGGTGGGCAACAACATCCACACTATAAAGGGATTTTAAGGAGCATGAGAACGATTGTCAGCGAAGAAGGCGCGAGAGGTTTGTATCGCGGCTTACCGCCGACATTAGTCGGCGTCGGGCCGAACTTGGCGATAAACTTTGCCGCGTACGAAACTTTGCGGAACTATTTCGGCAACAACACCGGCGAGTTTGGAAAAGAGAATCCGATGTTTATCAGTTTAGCGTGCGGGTCAGCCTCGGCGGTCGTTTCGGCGTCGGCAACGTTCCCTTTAGATTTAGTGCGTAGACGCATGCAAATGCGCGATGCGACGAGAGGAGATACTTTCTTAGCCGTCTTCAAAAGAGTCATCCGGAAAGAAGGTTTTGTCGGTTTGTATCGCGGCATCTACCCGGAGTTTGCGAAAGTAGTACCGGGCGTTTCGATCACGTACGCGACGTACGAGTTATTGAAACGATTAGCAGGAGTGGACACGGGTAGAATGTAAAATTAGAACGATTAGAAGCTTAATAGTTTGTTAATGATATATGTCTTATTATTTAAAATATAGATACTCGCTGTGTCTTTCTTTCTCAGTGTTTGTGTGTTTTTATGTGTGTGTGTGTCTCTCTCTCTCTCTTGCTTTAACATTGGTGGTGGTACAAATATTTCCTCACGTGCACAGCATTAAGTTATAATACGGCGGTTCTGGCGCGAAACGACGAATGATTTCGTTCACCAACACGTCTTTTGGAATATCGCTCAAGGTTGTGATACGAGCAGTAACACTCGCGGAAGCTGGCGGCGACGAATACATCGATGCCTCCGTTTGTTGTTCGTTCGTTGCTTTTTTGTCTTCTTCTTCCTCTTTTTCTTCCTCTTCTTCTCGTTTCGCGTGCGCGAAAGTCCACACGCGCAGAGTTTCCCTAACAGCCGACTGGAACGCGTTGCTCTGGTAACATTTCAAAGTTTTGTTCGTTGTCGGACTCCAATTCGTCACAGTCTTCGGGTACGTGATTGAAAACACCTCCGCGCTCGATCTTCCTCCAGACGAAGGCGCCATGTCCCCTTCGTCGTCGCCAGAATCTTCTTCCGAATCCATCGTTTCCGGTGGTGGATAAAACACCGGACTATCCCGAATCACCAACCTTTCTGGCAGCTCTCTTCTTTCTCCTTCTTCTTCTTCTTCTCCTCTTCCTCTTCCTCCTACCTCCTCGTCCTCCCCGTCGTCCGAATGTTCTTCTTCTCTCGAAGACGCCGTTTTAAACGTCCAAGGGTGCGTCAAATACGTCTGCTGTCGATGTCTTTGCCCAGGTTTTAACAGCTTATACGGTTGGTGGTTGCCATCGTAATCAATCCACAGCATTCGAACGTTCTCGTTCGTCCTGTTTTTATGTGATGAGAGGAGAAATGAGTGTGATATAAAAGCAAACATATATGCGCGTGAGTATGACAAGACAGAGACAAGACAACTGGATAAAACGCCTAAAGAGACAAAAAGACGAAAAACAATTTCTCTCTGTGATCATGAATATCATCTGCATCAAACGTACCCGTTCTCGAACCAGACGTGACAGCTTCGCTCCGATCGGCCCGATCTTATGTTGTTATATTTAGTGTTCTCTTCGTCGTCGTCTTCAAACATCGGATCGATTCGGTGCGGAAACAACCACATCGTTTCGTCTCTGCTCAGACGATGACATTGACGCGACGGTGGAGTTGTTTCAGTTTCGCGAGAAAAAGATGCGCGCAGAAAACGACGACGTCGAAAACCCCGACGAGAATTGTTGGTGGTGTTGTTGGTGGTCGTTTTCGTAAACAACACTTTCAACGGGTGCAAAAGGAAAGAGAGAACGACGAGGAACGCCGCGCGCATTAGTAGGATTGCTTTATGATGTTGCGCGAAGTATGTGACGAAATTTCGAGATGACATGCGATAATACGCGCGCGTTTTCTCTCTCTCTTTTTAACGTCTGTTCTAACTCATCCACTACCTCCTAATAATTATTTATCTAACGACTATTATCTGTTGTTATCGGCTAACAGCTTTCTCCAGTGCGAGCGAGCGGACCACGTGTGATTTAAATCGCCCTCGCTTCGATGAAACTCTTCCTCGGTTAACACCACCCCGGCGGTCCAATCGACCATTTCCGGCGCGGTCGGATGCGAGATGCGATATTCAGCGGAATATTCGCCTTTCATGTTCACGTGAACGTGAATAGGATCGTGTTGATATTTCAACCAACAGTCTTGGTATTTAAACTCCCCAGCCGCCGGCGCGAAACAGCCCTGTTCTTTCGGACAATACACCCAAACGTTGCACGGATAATAATTCGGCGCTTTCGGAACGTAGTCTTTGCACGATTGACAACACCGGCCGGCGTCTGGCTGTTTATTTTGGTTCCCCCAAACGTTGGCGTAGCCGTCGTAATCGGTGTGTTCGCTCGTAAAACACGACTCGTGTTTCTTCAACTCGTTTCTCGCTTTGTTCCTCTCTAAATCGTGCGCGAACAACCACTTGATCTGAGGGCCGCAGCAGTTTTCGTTCCCAATCGCTCGCAACACTTTTTCCGCTTTTTCCTTCGGGAACCCGGCTTGGATGAGACCGTTCACGTTCTTCTCGTCCGGTTCGTACGTTTTTTCTATAACCGGCGTGACGCCAGAGTTGGAACTCATCACCGAAATCCCGAGCTGCGCGTCCGATGTAAAAAACGACTCAGAAAGCGCGAGCGAAAACAAAAACAAAAACAAAGCTTTCGGAAAGAAGTTTAAAAAGGAGAACGATGATCGTTTGGAGGAAATCATCTCGAAATCGCCATAAACTCTCTCTCTCTCTTCCTCCTCCTTTCTCTCACTCTCGTCTCGCTTTATAAAGAGTGTGGTACGATGTTCTTCTTTTTCTTCCCTTTAAGAAGAATCTGCATTTTTTTCAAAAAAAAAATAATTCAATTCTTTTTTCTCTCCTGTCTCACTAAAAAAGGAGCCGCGTCTCCCTCCATTAGTATATCTTTGACATACAAAACATCATTCATCTCGCTTTGCGCGCTTTAGGACACAACAAACGCGCGGTATTCATAGTAAAGAGAGAGAGAGAGAGAGAACAATTTGCCAGATTTAAGTAGGACGAAGTTTTACAACGCGCGCGCAGAAGATCATTTGCAGAGAGAAAGAGAGAGAAAGAGAGATTAGATTTTAGACATGTCTGCGACGTCTCGGTACGGCGCGAATGCGAATGCGAACAACGATCCTTCTCAACAAAAAGGAGGATCGTTAGGCAAGAAGGAGGCAAGAAGAGACCAGTGGAACGTGCCCGGCGGCCCGATCGACCCAGGTGTTTTAGCGAAATACAACGACTGGGTTCGTCGACAACCGTTGCAAGCCATGGTGGGTTCTTTAGTTTTTATTGTCCTCTTAGGCGTCTTTGAGTCGTTGAGAGACGATTGGTCGATATTACCGTATTACGGCGAAGCGGTGATATTAGAGACCGTTTTGAGTTTAGATAACATCGTCGTGTTTCACCAAATCTTCGAGAGTTTGAAAGTGCCAAACTCGAGACGACCGAGTATTTTACTGTTGGGTGTACCGATTATGATTGGCGTGAGGTTGGCGTTGTTTTTGGTGTTAAGAGGGATGTTGTCCAAGTTTTGGCCGGCGTTTATCGTTATTGGTTTATATTTAGCGTACCAAGGGTACCAGACGATGATGGAAGAAGACGAGGACGAGGACGAGGACGAGGACGAGGATAGCATAGACGAGCAAGCGCAAGGAGTCACCGCGTACGTGAGAAGAACGTGTCACTCCTTCGGGTGGGTCACGAGGAAGTACCACGGAAGCGCCTTGTGGGTCACGGGGGGAGACGAGTTGGTGGAGGATGAAAAGGGAGGGGTCGTTTCGTCTGCGAGAAGATGTATGGTGACGCCCGCGTTGGTTTGTCTCCTCGTCATCGAGTTGTGCGATATTATCTTTTGCATCGACGGCGTGGCGACGATTTACGAGTTGGACCATTACCGATTGCGAGCGGCGATTATGGGGGACATCACGGCGGCGGTGTTTGTGAGAACGTGTTATCCAGTCGTCGGGAACGCGGTGAATTTATTTCCAGACGTGAAATATTCCGTCGGTTTAACGTTAATTTTCGTCGGTTTGGATATGATATTGGACGCGTTTGATATCGATTTACCGGCGTGGGCGTTGGGCGTGTTGATGCCGGTGTTGTTCGTCATCGGCATCGCGAGTTCAATGATCAGAGGTGGGGGTACGTCTAAAGATTTGAGTAAAATCATGGGAGAAGGTTGCGATTATACCGACAGGAAAGTAAGTAACGAGGAAAGGGAGGAAGTCGTCGTCGACTCTGGAAAGAAGTGATGATGTTGACGACGACGTTAAATAGAAAACACGACGCGTTTGTAATATTAGTTGCTTAAAAAAATAAATCTATTATTGCCCATCACCCGTATTATATTCTTACTTCTACCGCGCTGTTGCTGCTGCTGCTGCTGCTGTTAAATACTGTCTCTCGTACCTCTCCACTTCCCTTCCCAAAGCGCTTTTCAGCGAGAGCACCTCCGCGGACGCTTTCGTCAACTCGCGAAACTTTTCAATCACCGCTCTCGCCTGGTATACCGGTTTCTGTCTTCTTCTTCTTCTTCCAAAACTTTTATTATTACTCCTTTTCGTCGTTTGCTCATCTTCTTCTTCTCCCTCCTTTTCCTCCTCCTCCTCGTCGTCGTCCGTGATGAACACCGCTCGAAACGCGTCGCGCTCGTCGTCATCATCACTCGAAGAAGAAGTCACTTTTGCGACGCAGCACTTCGCCGATGTTTTCTTTGCTTCCACGTCGTTCGCCACCGCTTCCCATCCTACCGCGCCGAGCGAATATCTCGCCCGCGCGATCGACATCATCGCCTCTCGCGTCTTTTCTTCGTGCGCTATTCGCGTCTGCGCGTACTTGTCCGCTAAGTCGAACACGCGAGTAAACGTTCGCTCTTGATTCTGTTGTTGTTGTTGTTGTTGTTGTTGTTGCGCTGCTGATGATGATGCATATACTCCCGCTTTTTCTCTAAAGTCTTCTTTACTATCTTCGTCGTCGTCTCTGTGTGTCTTCTTCGCGTTTTCGTTGGTCTCCATCGCGTGAGAATGTATATATATATACCACGCGGCGTGTGTTGTTGTTGTTGTTGTTGTTGTTGTTGTTGTGTGTATTTAACTGTTTCCTGCCAACACGAAGCGCACACCGAGAGACGCCTGTTTTTCCCAAACAACGTTCACATCAAACGCAGAGAAGGAAAAAAGTGCAAAAACTTCTCAAAAACTGAGATGAACTCTTTCTTTCACCTGTCGTCTGTTCGTGTGGCTTTTGAGGGGCGAGCGTTTCCATCTGCTTTTTTTTCTCTTTTTCGTTTGCCTTTTTTTCTCTCTCTCTCGTTTGTTGTTTCGTGACTCTTCGACATCATCACAAAAACACGCATCCACAAAAATCGCATCAGACCCAGTTCTCTCTCTTTCTCTCTCTCTTCAGACGACGACGAAGAAGAAGAAGACGCGGAAGAACGCGGTGGAGTAGCGTTCGCGTCGTCTCTGATCTGCGCTTCTTTCCTCTCGTTTTGGTCGTCGGAAGAGCGCAAAAGAAAGGCGAGGAGAGAGAATATTAATTAATTTTTGGGGTGGCGTTTCCGGGAAAGCGGTTACAAAAGACACTATCGTCATCGTTTTCACCATCATCATCAGAGAGAAGAAGTTAAAGAAGAAGAAGCTTAAGAAGAAACAGAAGCAAGTCATGGCCGACGTGATCACCATCATCGTTTGATACGGAGAAATCAACAGCGTCATGGGGTGCACGTCGTCGAAACACCCGGCGATGTACGTCGTCCCAAACACCACCACGAGTACGAGCGATCGAAAATCATCATCCGAAAATTTTGGTGTCGAAGAGACCAAAAAAAACACGAGTGGTGGCTCGAAAGGACAAGAAGCCAACAAAATCGGTGGTTTCGCTCGGGAGGAGGAGGCGAGGAAAAATTCTACGAGAAAAAACGATGCAGAGGACGACGTCAAAATGCCTCGTTGGAACGAACCGATGACGAATGCGAAGGTTTTTACGTTATCGAGCGCGGATCAGATCATACGCGAGGAGGAGTACGAGAGACAACATTCGGTAAACGCGCGAAACGCAGTCGCGCCCAAAAACACGAAACAACAACAGAAAGGGAAAAAAAAGAAAAGAGATGCGTCGACGTCGCGGGCAAGTAGCACGTCACCGGCACCGTCGTTGGCGCGAGCGCAACATCAGCACAGCTCGATGAATCCGTCTGGGAGTATGCCGCAGTATTTAGGCGTGCCGCCGCCAAAGTCGCTGAGCGTTTTGAGGAGAGACGCAGGCGAGAGTAGTTTTGAGTGTGCAAATTTTGCGACGACTCATTCCTCGTCGTCCGCGATGAAGAGAGATGACGTGGATTTGAACAGTGAGATTGATCGGTACATCATGGTGACGCTTTTAGAGAGAGAACGGGACGTGGTGAGAGGGAAGGCGGACGTTTTGAGAGCGACGAGCGGAAAGATTTCGAGCGCGTTGGAGAAGGAGAGGAAGAGCTTGAAGAGTAAGAGTGGGAAGGAGAATAAGAAACAGAAGACGCTCGCGGCAACAACAGCGACCAGTACAGATCCAGATCCATCATCTCTGCAAGACTCTTTGAGCAACGTGTTTGGCGCGCTCTTTTCCGGCGTCGCGCCAGCCACGGAGGAAGAACAACAGAAACGAAATCTTCTCGAGCGCTCAAGCAGTAGTGACACGACGACGACGACGACGATGCACATGAACAATAACACGTCGGTGCAAGATTTATGCGGCGAGCTCCTGAAAAATGAGCGCTTTATACACATGCACGCGGCTTCAGGCTCGGTTCTCGATTCGCGATTCATAAACGGGAGAAGAGACGCGCCCGGGGATTGGGTCGAAGTCGCGCCACGGTCGCCGGAGCAAAGGAAAAGCAGAAAATCTTCGTCGTCGTCGAAAAAGAAAAGTAAGGATGACAGAAATAGCGCACCATCGCGCACACCAGCAGCAGCAGTAGTAGTAGCAGCAGCATCAACAACAGCAGACACGGCAACAACAGCAACAACAAGAAGTGGCACTAATATTAATAGAGGACGCACATCATCAAATCATAATACTAATACTAGAGGTGAAAGCAGCAAACCGAAAGCTCCCGCCGCAGTGGACGATCAGGACTATTTCAGTCCAATCGATACGCCGAAGAAGCAAGAAATGCAGAAGTCGTCGCCGAATAGTCCTGGGAATATCGCGAACGTTACCGCCAATATCGGCGCAGACAAACTGAATACTCTGTCGCGATCTTCTTCGCGCTCGAGACTCTCAAACTCTGCGAGCGCGAGAGATAAGATGCTTAATTCGAGCGGCGCGTCCAGATCAGGAGGAGCAACGGACAATAATTCAAATAACAACAATATTAGCAATACCATGGACGGGTCGATTTCGATCGGGTATGAGAATCGCGAAAAGGAGTTGAGAACATCTCCCGATTCAAATCTCGCGCCGACGAGCCCGAGAGAAATCGAAACTGTCCAGGAAGAGAGAGGTTGAAAAAACAAAACATTCTTTATGTAACATACCATAAAACGATAATTATTTGCTCTGTAATACATTTCAATCAATTAATTATACACGCGTTCGATAGCGGCTATGATGCCGCGATGATCCGATAACGGGACGTTGTTATCGTCCCGAAGCGCGCGAACGACCCGAGCTTTGGTTTTTCTTCTCCTCGACATCTTCACCTCTCCTTCTTCGCTGATCTCGAAAATATAGTCCAATCTTTTCTTCTTCGTCGTTTCATCCACGACGACGTATCTCCCTTTTTTTAGAGAATACGTGCACTCTGGAAACGTCTGTAAAGACTCGTCGTCGTCGTCCCCGATCGGAAGCGTATCGCGAAACGTTTGTTTTTCGCCGCCGAGCACTTCCATTATTTTCTCATACTCTGCGCTCCCTGCGATGCAATTCAAGTCACCACATACCACCGCCGCATCAATAACATCGCTCGATGATGATCCAACGAATACTCGCGAGTGTATCGATTTCTGAACGAACGTCTTCATTTCCTTCGCTTGCTCCTCTCGGGTTTCCCTCGACTCGCGCCAGAAGTCAGACTGAAGATGCGCGTTAAACATGCACACGGTCGTGTCCTCGTCCGGATCGCTCAGCGCGACTCCGAGCACGCCTTTGTTAAAAAACAATCTCTCGCCTCCTGAGGACGTTTTAAATTCGTGGAAAACGCTGTGTCTCACCGGAAGTTTGCTCAAAATCACCAACCCGCTCTTCGCTTTTCCTCGAATCACGTGAGGAAAATACGCGGAGAGCTTTCTGATCAAAAGCGAAGTGCTCTCTTCATCGAAACACTCTTGCAAGGCGATCGCGTCCACGAATTCCTCGATCGATGCCAATCGATTCGCCAAGCACGCCGCGCGTAAGAGAAGGTACGATGGCCTTCCGCCCTGGCCTCGACAGACGCCTCGCAGGAGTTGACAGTTTAGAGAGAAAAAAACGTACGACGTCTCTCGCAAAGAGGAAGAAGAAGAAGATATGGAAGAGGAACAAAAGTGCGCGATTTCTTCGATAAATTCGCACTGTTGGGAACACTCGCCGCAATCGGTTTCGTCGATGTCGTCCGCGGGGCTCGCGCAGCAGGAAAAGAAGAGGCACATGGTATGTCGTCTGTGTTTCAAAGTGTGGAGAGAAGAGATACAAAATTTGACTTTTCTACGTACGACGAGTTCGAGGCGAAGCGAAACGATACTACTACTATAGATGATGATCGGTATGTATAAATTAACTCTTTACGATGTGTTATTTTGGTTTATTACAAGCTATACGGTTTGAAAAACGCCTCTCTCGTCGTCGTCGACGACGAGGAAGCGGTACACTCTATGTATGTTCTTTTTCGTTCTGTGCGCTGGTCGGTTGCTAAAAGTCTCGCATAGACTCTCTCTCGAGCAACCTAAGTTTTCTTCTTCTCTCAGTTTTCTTCTTTCTCCTCATCTCCGATGTTCTTCCCTCTCTTTCTCTCTTTCTTTCTGTGCTTTCTTCTAATCTAATTATAAAATATTTCTTTTGCAGTAGTATTCACAAATTTAGAAGACGCCGAGGGAGATGGCCTTGTCGATCGGCATGGTGGCGCCGATACCCATCCAAATCGCGTAGAAGGTACCGATCAAAAAGACGGTGGTCGCGACCGGTCTTCTGAACGGGTTTTGGAACTTGTTGATAGATTCCAAAAACGGAACGGTGATCAAGCCAACCGGGACGGCAGCCATGGACAAAACGCCCAACAATTTGTTCGGGATGACTCTCAACGCGTTGAAAGTCGGGAAAAAGTACCACTCCGGCAAGATTTCCAACGGCGTGGCGAACGGATCCGCCGGCTCGCCCAACGCCGTCGGTTCCATAACCGCCAAGGAGATGGACAACGCGATGGTACCCAAGATAACAACCGGGAAAATGTACAACAAATCGTTCGGCCACGCCGGTTCACCGTAGTAGTTGTGGCCCATACCCTTCGCGAGCTTGGCTCTCAACACCGGGTCGGACAAGTCCGGCTTTTTGGTGACCGAGTTGGAGATGACCAAGGAGCGAGACGACTTGGTGGATTTGATGCTGTTGTTGGTGTAGGAGTAACGAAGAAAAATTCAGACGGTCAGTCAGTTTCCCGATGATCGGAGGATATCCTCGGAGGAGTAAAAAGAGAAAACGAATCACAATCGAGGCAAAGAGGATCGAGGCCTCTCGATGGTGACGTTTTATCATCATCTCTTCCCCGAGAATCAAAAATCACACATCCCCCCGCGTTTCCGAAAACGACGGAGATACCACCACTCGCGAACAGATTTCGAGGAATATCGGAACATTTACGACGAAAACGTATTCGCGCGCGCACGATTTTCGCGACAACATTCGCCTTCCCCGATTGGATTTTCCCACCACAAAACGTTTAGCGCGCGCGATTGCCATTTTTTCCTCCATCTTTTCAAAGACAACACGACGAGATATGAGAGAGAAAACGGGACGCTCTGACGTAATCCAAAAAAATGAAATCTACGCTACGAAATCTACCCCATACCTCAACGGTGCGAACGGTAAAGCGTTCGACACGGACGCTTTCGCCGTTCTCACGGATTTCGTGAATGTCGGGCGCGCGGTGGAAACCGCGTTGGAAGACGCTTGGATGGCAAACATATTCTTTTACTTCTTTGTGCGTGTATAATGATAGTGCAGATTTCTCAGAGAACCTCCTCCTTTCTCCTGTGTCTTGAGATCAAACAAAAAAACAATTATTTAGGGTTTTTATTTTTCCAAAGCAAAACCAAGAAAGAATGAAGAAAAAAGTTCGTTATGTGAGAGCAAAAATCACATGGAGGAAGAAGCGTTGAAACGAGCGTTCGAACGCTGCGTGGAATCCTCCCGTCCACTCCCACCGTTAGCAGTAAAAGGAGGAGACTTTATTGATGACGATGATGATAATCTCGCCGCGTTGAAAGAGCGCGAAGATGCGGAAAAGGCTGGGGAGTACTTGGAAAGATTGATGAAAGAAGATTTCGACGACGGGAAAAAGAAAGCGAGACGATGCGCGGAAATGTTGGGACCGGTGGACGCGTTTGGCCGGGAGATGCCGTTTAAGTTAGAGTTTTACATGATTTTGTTGTTGGAGGAGGAGGAGGAGCTCGGGATGGTGGAGAAGCTGACGCGGTTGGCGAGGAAGTGCGAGGTGCAATTGGGAAATTCTTCTGCTTCTGCTTCTGCTTCAACGAGTATATGGAAACAAAGGCGGAACGAGGTATTCTTTGCGATTGTGAACGCGCGCGCGAAAAGAAACGAATATAGAGCCGCGTTGAGCGTATGCGGACGAATTTGCGCGACGAACGG